>Ga0335084_10000011_pt1 | contig 98405 bp, 79 predicted proteins | sample Lox_Sample_44_FD_206721 | JGI IMG/M metagenome (GOLD analysis project Ga0335084, IMG submission 206721) | Soil microbial communities from Loxahatchee National Wildlife Refuge, Florida, United States - Lox_Sample_4.4 | ecosystem: Environmental > Terrestrial > Soil > Wetlands | place: USA...
TTCCGCGTCCTCGTCGACCAGCAGCTCGTCGAACCGGGTCTTCAATCCGCTGCAGCTCACCGGGACGAGCACGTCGAGCGGCTGGCCCAGGGCGCGCCAGTGCCTGTCCAGTTGCTCCGCCTCGGCGGGGACCGGTCGCAGGCTCCACTCCGGCCCGTCGATCCGGAAGGGACACGGCCGGGTGCGCTCCACCGCCCTCGAGCCGGGCGCCCAGGCGCGGAACCAGGGAGAGGGCGCCGGACCGTGCCGGCTCCGCCAGACCGTGACGCACGTCCGCACCCGCGTTCCGGGGAAGACGCCCGCGCCCAGGTCGACCACCTCTCGCAGCCCGAGCCGGTCCAGGAGGCGGCGGCGGAGCGGGGCGTAGAGAAAGGCGTCGAGGAGGGTGGCCGAGGTCACCCAAGCCAGGACGCCGGGCCGTCGTGCCAGCCGCTCCGAGGCCAGGAGGAGGAAGAAGGCGTAGTCGTCGCGGAGGCTGGTGCCGCGAGGGAGGGCGCCGTCGAGGCCGAGACGGGCGCGCAGGGCACGGTAGGCCGGTGGATCGCCGAGCAGCGGTGAGGTGCCGTTGTAGGGCGGGTTTCCCAGCCAGAGCTCCTCGCCGTCGTCAGGCAGGATGCGCACCAACGCGTCCCATCCGCCCCGGAGCGCGTCGCCCACCAGGATGCGCGCTCCGGGAACCTCGCGCCGGGCAGCCGCGGCGTGCGCGAGGTCCAGCTCGAGCCCGTGCAGCCGGGCGGCCGGGAGCGCCCGGGCGGCGGCAGAAAGGAACCCCCCGTCGCCGCACGCCGGGTCGGCGACGGTGACCGGGCCGGGACCGAGGTGGGGGACGGCGAGCGAGAGCACGGCGTCCACCAGCGGTGGGGGCGTGAAGTACTCGCCGCGAATCCTCCGCGCCTCGGCGGACGGGGCTGGCACGCCGGCCATCCTAGCGTCGGGACCGACGTCGGGCGGCGGCGGCGGCCAATTGCTCGCCCTTCAGCGAAGGAGGAGCATCCGGCGGCGACCGGACCCCCGGGGAGGGCACATGGCGTTCATCGGCTTCGACGTGTACGGGACGCTGGTCGACCCGCTGGGGATGGACGCTCCGCTGCGCGAGCACGTGGGGGACCTCGCGGAGCGGTTCGCCGCCACCTGGCGCGAACGGCAGATCGACTGGACCTTCCGCCGGGCGCTGATGGGTCGCTACGCCGACTTCGACGTGGTGACCCGCCAGGCGTTCCGCGCCACCTCCGCGATGCTGGGGGTGGATCTGCGGACCGCCGAGGCTGGCCTGCTCGACGTCTACCAGCGGCTCCCGGCCTTCGCCGATGCGCACGACGGGCTGGCGCGGCTCGCCGAGGCCGGCCACCGGCTGGTCGCCTTCAGCAATGGAGTTGGCGCGACGCTCCGGGGTCTCCTCACCCACGCTCGGCTCATGCCGCCGCTCACCGACGTGGTGAGTGTCGACGAGGTGCAGACCTACAAGCCGAGCCCGGCCGTGTACCGCCACCTGCTGGGGCGCAGCGGCGGGAGCCCGGAGCGGACCTGGCTGGTGTCGTCCAACGCCTGGGATGTGCTCGGCGCGAAGTCGGCAGGCCTCCGGGCGGCCTGGGTGCGCCGCTCGGCACGAGCCCACTGGGACGGGGGAGGGATTGCCGAACCGGACCTGGTGGTGAGCTCACTGGCCGAGCTTGCTCCCCGCCTCCCGGCCTGAGGCTCCCGGAAAGGGAGGTGGCGGGCTGGACGTCGGCGCGGGGATCCGGCGAGTCTCCCACGCCGGGCAGGACTTCAGTCGGCGCGAGGTGAAACCATGAACGAGTCGGAGTCGGCCGCGGTGATCGCTACGCTGAACGAGATCCTCGAGCTCGAGCTGGCGGGGGTCGTTCGCTACTCGCACTACTCGCTGATGATCTTCGGGCATGCCCGCATCCCGATCGTCTCCTGGATGCGCACCCAGGCGACGGAGGCGCTCGACCACGCGGTGACCGCCGGCGAGTACGTGACCGCGCTGGGCGGCCATCCCTCGCTCGCCATCGGCAAGCTGCTGGAGACCCACAAGCACGACATCGATCAGATCCTCCGCGAGGCGCTGGAGCACGAGCTGGAGGGGGTCGCCACGTACAAGAAATTGCTGAAGTTGACGGAGGGGAAGAGCGTCGTGCTCGAGGAGTACGCCCGGAAGATGGTCCACGGCGAGGAGACCCACGTCATGGACATCGAGAAGATGCTCCGCCGCCCGGGAAAGCTCGAGCCGGCGCGCTGACTCGCCGGCCGCCTTCAGGCGATTTCACCCGATCCGGAAGCCGCCTGCTCGTAGAGGCGGGTCATGAATGCATGGCTTCAGGTCCTCGATGATCGATGCCCCGGTGGTCGGCGCGCTGGGCGGGAGCGGGCTCCCGGTGGCGGTCTTCGGGCGCTGAGTCAGTCGATCAGCAGCGAGAGGCAAATCGCCGCGGCGGCGAGCAGCAACGCCGACAGGGTCAGCGCCACGACGCCGGCCGCCCCGGACAGCGGATCCTCCTCGAGTGCGCGGGCGGTCCCGAGGACGTGGGAGAGCGTTCCCAGCGCCAGCCCCCGGGCCATGGGTGAGTGGACCCGGGCCCAGCTCAGGAGCGCAGGACCCACCGCGGAGCCCAGGAGCCCGCTGGCGAACACGCAGAGGGTGGTGACTCCGGGCTGCGTCCGGACCACCTCGGCGAGCCCCAGCGCCACCGGCAGGGTGACGGACTTCAGGGTCGCAGCCCACCTCAGCGCAGGGGACAGCCCGAGCAGCGCCCCGAGCCCCCAGACCACGGCCACCGTGCTCGCGCATCCGGCGACGACGGTCAGCAGCGCGGTCCAGGGGTGGGCGGCGAGGAACGCGCGGCGGCGGAAGAAGGGGAGGGCGAGCGCTGCGGTCGCCGGCCCGAGCAGCCAGGTGATTGGCGCGGAGCCCTCGAGGTAGGCGTCGAGCCAGCGTGGCGGCAGCAGCGCGAACAGGGTTCCCCCGACCAGCACCGCGACGAGGACCGGGTGAAGGAGCGCCAGGCGGAACCGCCGCTGCAACAGGATGCAGGCCCAGTACAGCGCGGCGGTGAACGCGGTCGCCGCCAGCACCTCGAGGGCGGTCACTGCCGCTCCCGGTTGGCCGCGGCCTGGCCCACCACACCTGCCACCAGCAGGCCCAGCATCACGCTCGCGACCAGGACCACCACCAGGCTCAGCAAGTGCCCGCGGAGCATGGGCAGCTCACGGAGGACGGCGATGCCCGAGGGAACGAAGAGCGCCGGGAGGATGCGAAGCAGGGCATCGGCTCCACCTCCCACCGCGCGCTCGGGGACGGCCCGGGTCAGCAGGAGGGCCGTCAGCAGCACCAGGGCGACGAGCCCCGCCGGCACCGGCACTCCCGACCGTTCCACCGCCCAGCGGCAGAGGGCGAAGAGCGCGCCGAGCAGGACGAGCTGCAGGGCGGTGCGGATCAAGGCGTGGCCCCGGTGCTTCCTACCCGAGCTCGACGACCTTCTCGCCAAACAACCGGTCCACGGCGGCGATGAGCGCATCCGAGACGTCCACCCGGTAGCCGGTGTTGCCGATCAGCGCCTCGGCCTCGCCGGGCAGCACGATGGACACCGCCAGCGGCGTGGCCCCGGCGTGCTCCTTCGCCAGTCCAGAGAGCCGCTGGAGCCGGTCCTCGGTGACCAGGTCCGCCCGAACTCGCAGCTCGAGCCGCTTCACCCGCTTGTCGCGGACCTCCTTGAGCGACTGCACCTGCTCCACGATGAGCTCGGCGGTGGGATTCTCCTCGTCCCGGGTGTTCACCTGCACCGTGCCGGTCACCAGGATTGGCTCGTCGGACTTGAGCAGCGGCTCCCAGGCCTCGTAGCCGGGCCGTGGGCCGGACTTGGTCCACTTGCCGTCCTTGCCCATCACCGAGCGCCCGCCCTCCTTCCCCGGGAAGCAGACCAGCTCCACCGAGCCGCTCAGGTCCTCGAGCGTCACCCAGGCCATTCGCTTGCCGGTCTTGGTGGGCCGCTCGCGCAGGGCGGCCACGATGCCGGCCACGGTCACCACGTCGTCCCGACGGGCCCGCTGCACCGTCGACGCCGGCCGGGCGTAGCGCTGCAGCTCCCGGGCGTACTGGTGGAGCGGATGCCCGGAGACGTAGAAGCCGATGGCCTCCTTCTCCATCGCCAGCCGCTCCTTCTCCGGCCATTCCTCGAGCGGCGCGTACTCCGGGCGGACCACCGAGGCCGCGGCCCCCTGCTTCCCCGCGTCCTCGAGGAGCCCGAACAGGGAGGACTGGCCCACCGCCCGGTCCCGCTGCGCCGAGGCGCCACGCTCCAGCGCCTTCTCCACGCACTCGAACAGCTGGCGGCGCGGCCGCCCCTCGAAGTCGAACGCGCCTGCCTTCACCAGCGCCTCGATCACCTTCCGGTTCACCCGCCGGCTGTCCACCCGCTCGGAGAAGTCGAAGAGGTCGCGGAAGGGGCCCACCTTGCGTGCTTCCAGGATGGCCTCGATGGCGCTCTCGCCCACGCCCTTGATCGCCCCGAGCCCGAAGCGGATCTTCCCCTCCACCGCGCCGAAGGCCAGGTCGGACACGTTCACGTCGGGCGGCAGCACCTCGTAGCCCTGCCCGCGTGCCTCGGCGATGTGGGCCACCACCTTGTCGGTGTTGTCCTTCTCGCTGGTGAGCAGCGCGGCCATGAACTCGACCGGGTAGTGCGCCTTCAGCCACGCGGTCTGGATGGTGATCAGCCCGTAGGCAGCCGAGTGGCTCTTGTTGAAGCCGTACTCGGCGAACTTCTCCATCAGGTCGAAGATCTCCCCGGCGACCTTGGGGTCCACCCCGTTCTTCTGACAGCCCTCGAGGAAGCCCTGGCGCTCGGCGGCCATCACCTCGACCTTCTTCTTCCCCATCGCCCGGCGGAGCAGGTCGGCGCGGCCGAGCGAGTACCCGCCCAGCACCTGGCTGATCTGCATCACCTGCTCCTGGTAGACGATGACCCCGTAGGTGTCCCGGAGCACCGGCTCCAGCGAGGGGTGCGGAAAGCTCACCCGCTCCCGTCCGTGCTTGCGGTTGATGAAGACGTCCACCATCCCCGAGTCCAGCGGCCCGGGGCGGTAGAGCGCGCCGGCGGCGATGACGTCCTCGAAGCACGACGGCTTGAGCTTCATCACCATCTCGGTGAAGCCGCTGGACTCCATCTGGAAGACGCCGGCGGTGTCGCCCCGGGAGATGAGCTCGAAGGTCGCCGGGTCGTTCAGGGGAATCTGGTGCGCCTGGATGCGCTGCTCGGGCGGGCGGCCCCGGTTCACCAGGTCCAGGGCGTTCTGGATGACGGTGAGGGTGGTGAGCCCGAGGAAGTCGAACTTCACCAGCCCCGCGGCCTCGACCTCGTCCTTGGCGAACTGGGTGATGAGCGCGCTCTCGCCGGGGCGCTGGTACACCGGCACGAACTCCCAGAGCGGCTTGTCGGCGATGACCACGCCCGCAGCGTGCATCCCTGCCTGGCGGTGCAGCCCCTCCAGCGCCATGGAGATGGTGAGCACCTCCCGGGAGGTGACCTCGCGCCCGCCCTCGAGCGTGCCGAGCACGGTGGGCTGGTCGATCATCTCCTTGAGGCGCGGCTCCATCTCGATCGCGTCCTTCAGGGTGATGTTCAGGACCTCGGGGACCAGCTTGGCCAGCCGGTCCCCCTCGGCGAAGGGCAGCCCGAACACCCGGGCCACGTCGCGGAGCACGCTCTTCGCCTTCAGCGACCCGAAGGTGATGATCTGCCCCACGTTGTCCTGGCCGTACTTGCCCGAGACGTAGGTGATGACCTCGTCGCGCCGGTCCTGGCAGAAGTCGATGTCGAAGTCCGGCATCGACACCCGCTCGGGGTTCAGGAACCGCTCGAAGAGGAGGTTGTAGGGGATGGGGTCCAGGTCGGTGACGCGCAGCGCGTAGGCCACCAGGCTGCCCGCGCCCGAGCCCCGTCCCGGCCCCACCGGGATGCCGTGCCGCTTGGCCCAGTTGATGAAGTCCTGGACGATGAGGAAGTAGCTGCTGAACCCCATCGAGGAGATGACCGCCAGCTCGGTGCCGAGGCGGTGGAGGTACAGCTGCCGGTCGACGGCGTAGGGCAGCTCCTTGAAGCGCTCCTCGAGCCCGGTGGTCGCCAGCTCGGCCATGTACGAGTCCGGGGTGTGACCCTCGGGCACCTTGAAGCTGGGGAGCATGGGCTTGCCCAGCTTCAGCTCGAGCGTGCACTGCTCGGCGATGCGCATGGTGTTGTGCACCGCCTCCGGCACGTCCGAGAAGTAGGCCAGCATCTCCTCGGGGCTGGTGACGTAGAGCTGGTCGGTGCTGTGGCGCATCCGCTTGCTGTCGGCCAGCGTCTTGCCGCTGGCAATGGCCATGAGCAGCTCGTGCGCCGCGGCGTCCTCGCGCTGGATGTAGTGGGCGTCGGCGGTGGCGACCAGCGGCAGCTCCACGTCCCGGGCGAGCTGCTTCAGATTCGCGTTGGCCTTCTCCTGCTCGGGCAGCCCGTTGGACTGGATCTCGAGGAAGAAGTGTCCCGGGGCGAAGATGTCCTTGTACTCCCGCGCCGCGCTCCGGGCGGCGTCCATGTCCCCGCGGTAGCAGGCCGAGGTCACCTCGCCGCCGAGGCAGGCGGTGAGCCCGAAGAGCCCACCGCTGTGCTCCTTGAGCAGCTGCTTGTCGATGCGCGGATGGTAGTAGAAGCCATCGAGGTAGGCCTTGCTGGAGAGCATCCGGAGGTTGGCGTAGCCCTCCTCGTTCTTGGCCAGGAGGATGAGGTGGTTGGCCACCTTCTCCGTCCGGTCCGTCCGGCCCTTGCTCCCGGCGACGTACGCCTCGAGGCCGAGGATGGGCTTGATGCCCGCCTCCCTGGCCTTCTTGTAGAAGTCGATCGCCCCGAACATGTTGCCGTGATCGGTGACCGCCACGGCCGACATGCCCTTGGCCTTGACCGTCTTGATCAGGTCCTTCATCCGGATGGCGCCGTCGAGGAGCGAGTACAGCGTGTGCAGGTGCAGATGGGTGAAGGACATGGGCGGGAGCCACCCTTCTACGGCGGCTGGCTGACGGTGTTCTAGCGTCCCGGCTGGGCCCGGACTGCCCTGATTTCAGGGGCATCTGCGCCCCTCGATGGGCAGCGATGCCAGCCCGGTGCAAACCGGTGCGCGAGGCCCCCTGCCGGGGGTGCGTCCGGGCGTCAGGCCGACCGTGCGGCGCGCCCGAGCAGCTCCGAGACGTTCCTGCGCCTGGGCTCGGGTGAGCCGGGGTTGATCAGGGCACGCGTGGGCCCTCGGTGGTGGCCGGCGGGGTGGACTTCTGGAGCTGGGCCGCCACCCGCTCCATCTCCCGCATCGCGCGGAGATGGTTCTGGCCCGCGAGCTTCACCAGGTCGTCCTCGCTCCAGCCCCGGCGGAGGAGCTCGGCGAAGAGAAACGGATAGCGGGTGACGTCCTGGAGCCCCTCGACCATGGTGAGCGACCCGTCGTCGTAGAAGTCCCCGCCGATGCCCACGTGGTCCACCCCGGCCACGGCGCGGATGTGGTCGATGGCGTCGGCCACGTTTGCCACCGAGCCGCCCGGCTGGGGATTCGCCTTGTCCCAGGCCAGCAGCTGCGCCTCCGCCTCGTCGTCGTTCGCCACCCGCTGCCGGATGGCGCGCCGCGCTTGCTTTCTCTGGGCCAGGTACTCGGCGCTGGGGACGGCGAACTCCCGGATGAAGCTGACGTGGACCACGCCGCGGTTGCGCGCCACCCCCCGCAGCACGTCGTCCGGGATGTTGCGCGGGTGAGGCACCAGCGCGTAGGCGTCGGAGTGCGAGGAGATGACCGGCGCCTTCGTCACCCGGAGCACGTCGCGCATCACGTCGGGGCTGACGTGGGCGATGTCGACGAACATCCCCAGCCGGTTGAGCTCACCGACCAGCAGCTCACCGTGCTTGGTGAGCCCGTCGTGGACCGGGGTGTCGGTGGCCGCGTCGGCGAACTCGACGTTCCCCCAGTGGGTCAGCGTCAGGTACCGGGCGCCGAGCCGGTGGAAGATGCGGAGCACCCCGGGCGAGCTCTCGATCATCTGCCCGCCCTCGACGCCGAGCAGCGAGGCGATCCGGCCCGCGCGGGTGATCCGGACGATGTCCTCGGCGCTCCGGGCGAGCTCCAGCTCCGGTCGGCCCTCGATGGTCCGCAGCGCGACGTCGAACACCCGGAGCGCGTCGTGGAGCGCGGTGCGGGTCAGCCGGGTGTCCGACTCGACGAAGATGGCCCAGTACTGCGCCCCCACCCGCCCCTCGCGCAGGCGGGGGATGTCGGCGGGGAGCTCGGGCTGGCGCCGAGCCAGGTCCACCTTGGTGAGGTCCCCGCCGGTCCTCTCCAGCAGCGCGAAGGGCAGGTCGTTGTGCCCGTCGATGAGCGGCGCCCGCTGGAGGATGGACCGCGCCTGGCCCAGCAGTCGTGGGTCTGGCGTCCCGGGCGCCGTCCCGCCGTCCGGGGCAGTGGCCGCAGCGGCGCCGAGCAGCAGCGTCAGGGCAAGAGCGGTCGTGGAGAGCATCCGGCCACGATGCCACGGGCCGGCGCAGCCAAGGCATGGGATCCGAGGCCCACCAGCCGGCTCAGCGGGCTCCGTGGGTCCAGGCCCACTCGTACGACGCGGGCTTGCCCTGGCGCGTGCCCTCGATGCGGGCGTGGAGCGTCGCCCCCTCGCGCCAGTAGAGGATGCGGCGGGGGAAGGCGTGCCCGGGGTTCTCGAACACGATGCAGCTCGGGCCCTGGGCGACGCGCCGGAAGTCGGTGGCCGGGCGCCCCTCGGGCATGGCCCGGTAGACGAGCCCTTCGCCATCCTGCTCGATGCGAAGGAACTCGAAGCCGGTGGTCTTCCCTCCGGCCGTGTCCCGGTGCATGGCCAGCATCGACCCGCCCGCGGGCGCCATCCACACCTCCTCGTTCAGCGTTCCGCGGTCGTCTGCGGACCAGGCGCCCGCCAGCCAGCCGAGCTGGGCGAGGCCGGGAGAGCCGGCAGAGATCGCCGGGCACTCGGGTGCGGCGGCGAGGAGCAGCAGGGCGAGCAGGGGCATCGGTTCGCTCCGGAGTTAGCAGGTGGCGGGCTCAAGCGGTTGCACCTCAGCGAGCGGCACGCCCGAGCGCCTGGAGATCCCTCATCTCCAGCACGTGCGTGGGAGGCCGCTCGCGCGCGGCGCGGATCATCGCCCGGCCAAGCTCCTCGGTGGTGATGACCACCGACGGCGCAAGCGCCTCGACGAGCGGCGCGATGGGCCCGAAGACGCCGTAGGCGATGCGCGTCCAGCGGGTCTTCGAGACCTCGCCGTGCACCGGGCGGAGCATCGCCAGCCGGACCATGTACGCGGCCGGGAAGAGCCCTCGCAGCGCGGCCTCGGTGCGCCCCTTCACCTGGGCCCACATCGACTTGCCGCCGGTGCCGGCACCGGAGACGTAGAGGAAGGCCAGGTCGGGGTCGATCCGCGCCAGCACCCGCGCCCAGGCCAGGGTCAGCTCGTAGGTGAGCCGGGTGTACTCGGCCTCGGCCATTCCCGCGGAGGAGACGCCGAGGCAGAAGAAGCAGGCGTCGTACCCCTGCAGCTCCGCGTCGGGGACGGCGGTGTCGAACAGGTCCGTGCGCACCAGCTCACGGAGCTTCGGGTCGCTGCGCCCGGTGGGGCTGCGGCCGATGGCCAGCACGGCGTCGATCCCACCGTCGCGCAGACACTCGCCGAGCACGGCCTGCCCCACCATCCCCGTCGCTCCGAAGAGGATGACCTTCATTCCAGCCATTCGACGCCTCCGCACCCCGCGCGAGCCCCCAGTCAACCGCGGAACCGGAGCGAGGACCAGCGGGGACGGGAGCCGCGTCGTGGCGCGGTCGATCAGCCGTCGAGCAGGGTCCCGATGGCGAGCTCGGCGTCCCGGAGCGGCTCGGCGCTGCGGCGGACCCGGGCCAGGAGCAGCGCGCCCTCGATGAGGCAGAGCACCGTCCGGGCGAGCCGCTCGGGCGCGGCGATCCGCGGCCGCTCCTGGCGGATCCGGTCCGCCAGCACCACCGTCCACCGCTCGAACACCTCGGCGCAGGCCGCCGAGAGCGCGGGGGCCTCGTCCGAGGCCTCGAGCGCGGTGGTGGCCACCGGGCAGCCCAGAGCGAACTCGGAGGCCTCGAGCTGCCGGGCGAACATCCGCGCCACCGACTGCAGCCCGCTGCGGACGTCGGGCTTGCCATCGAGCTTGGCCTGGAGCGCGGCCCCCAGCTGCTCGCCCAGGCGCCGCACCGCCTCCGCCGCCATCTGCTCCTTCCCCTCGGGGAAGTGGAAGTAGAGCGAACCGCGGGGCGCACCGGCCTCGGTCAGCACCTGGGCCAGGCCGGTGGCGTGGTAGCCCTGCCGCGCCAGCAGGCGCGCCGTGACGTCCACCATCCGTTCCCGGGTATCCACGTGGGCTGCCTCCTTGACCTCAGTAGACCGGTCGGTCTAGTAAGTAGACCGACTGGTCTACTGATAGCACGGAGGTGTCCGGTGCGTCCCATCGCGTTGGTCTTCGAGGCCGCGGACGGCCGCCCGCTCGCAGCGACGGTGCTGGAGCCACCCCGGGTCGAAGGGGCGGTGGTCATCGCCAGCGCCACCGGCGTTCCCCGGAGAATCTACGAGGGCATCGCCGGATGCCTCGCCGAGGCGGGGCTGGCGGTCCTCACCTTCGACTACCGGGGCATCGGCGGCTCTCGCCGGGGACGCTCGCTGCGCGACGAGGACGCCCGGATGCAGGACTGGGGGCGGCTCGACCTGGAGGGAGCGCTGGGGTGGATGCGCCAGGCCTACCCCGGCGCCCCGCTGCTGATGCTCGGCCACAGCGCCGGTGGCCAGCTCATCGGGCTGGCTCCCTCCGCACGCCACCTCGCGGGGGCGGCGCTGATCGGCTCGCAGCTCGGCTGGGCAGGACACTGGCCGTGGCCGGCGCGGGTGGTGATGTGGAGCATGTGGCACGCAATGATCCCCGCCCTCACGGCCGCCAGGGGCTACCTGCCGATGCAGGCGCTCGGCCAGGGCGAGGACCTCCCTGCGGGGGTCGCCCGGGAGTGGGCCGCCTGGGGAAGGGAGCGGAACTACCTCTTCGACGTCCTGGGTCCCCCGGTGCGGGCGGACTACGCCGCGCTCCGCTTCCCGGTCCGGGGACTTCACATCTCCGACGACCTCTACGCCCCACGGAGCGGGGTGGAGGCGCTGGTGTCGTTCTATGGCGGCAGGCGGGAGGTCCACACCGTCACTCCCGCCGAGGCCGGCGTGGGGCGGATCGGCCACTTCGGCTGGGTCCGGCCGCAGTTCGAGCAGGCCATCTGGGCCCCCATCCGGGACTGGTTCCTCGGCCGGCTCCAGCCCTCGCCGCTCCGGCGCGTGGGCTAGGTCGGGGCGGCACATCACCCGCGCTGGAATCGGTTCTGCATCACCAGCGCGGTGCGGGTCCGGGCCACGCCGGGGAGCGCGGCCACCGCCGCCCGCACCCGGTCGACGCCGGCGATGTCGCGCGCCTGCACCTGGAGGATGAGGTCCAGCTCGCCGCTGACCGAGTCGCAGACCCGCACCTCGGGGAGGGTCTGCAGCGCGGCGGCGAGCGAGTCGTGGTTCACCCCACTCGCCGAGACCAGGATGTAGGCCTGGACCTCGGCGTTCCGGTTCCCGCGCCGGATGGTGTACCCGGCGATGTGCCCCATTCGCTCCAGCCGCTCGATGCGCTCCTGGATCGCGCTGCGCGAGCGGCCCACCCGGCGCGCGAGCCGGGCATGCGACATCCGGCCGTCCATCTCCAGAAGCGCGAGCAGCTGGAGATCCAGCGGGTCGAGCGCGCGAGGGTGGGTCTCCGGCAGCGGCATCGGCGTTCCCCCGAGTCTAACGCTCCACCCCGGCACCGCTTTCCGGCACTCCGGGGCCCGGCACATCGCCGGTCCGCCGACGAATCCGCGCAACAGGCGCGCAGCTCGCCCGGTCCACTGTGGTGAGGGGAGCGGTGACGCACCCGGGTCGCCCACTCGTGCGCCGGGAGGCTCCGCGGTCGCACGGCGACGACCGCCGAACCTCCCGGCGCGCGCGGCGGCCTACAGGGCGGAGAAGGGCGCGCCCTGCGGCACGTAGATCAGGTCGTACTCGGTGCTCCAGCTCTTGCCGCCGTCCTCCGTTCCCTGGCTGAACTGCCGGACCCGGTGCCCGGGCAACGGGGTGAAGGTGAGCCGCCGCTGGTAGGGCTTGCCGTCGGGCTGTGGCTGGTCCGAGTGGTAGACCATCACTCCGTTCTCCAGCTGGCCGGTGAAGAAGACCGGCGTGGCGCTCGAGTCCACCCACGACTGTTCCCACCGCTTGCGCGCCGGGTTCCAGGTGTTCCAGCTCTTGCCCTCGCTGGTACCCTTCCAGCTCTCCAGCACCACGCAGTCGCCGAGGATGCGCTCGATCCGGCTCTGCCCCACCCGGTTCCCGCTCCGGTCGTAGACGTCCCAGGCCCCCACCCAGAAGTCGAATTGCCGCCACGGCGAGGCCGGCTGGGTGCAGGGGGCGGACAGCGCAGCGAACTTCGCCGCCAGCTCCTTGAACCGCGAATCGCCCGCCACCGCCGGGTCCGCGTCCACCGGTTGGAGCCCCGGCGGCGGTCCGAACTCCTCGGCCACCAGCGGCTTCAGCAGCGCGAGCGCCGCGTCCTTCTCTCCGAGGTGGGCGTGGGCCAGCGCCCGCTGGTACTGCATCAGCGGCGGATAGAACCCGAGCTGCTCGGCCCTCTGCAGCGCGGTGAGCGCCTCGCGGGCCCGGCCCGCTTCCCGCAGCGACCGCCCGAGCCGGGCCCAGCTGGAGGCCTGCTCCGGGTGCGCCTGCACCACGGCCCGGTACAGCTCGGCGGCGCGGGGCCAGTCCTGGTCGGCGAAGGCCTTGTTCGCGGCGGCGAGCGGGTCCGGCTGGGCGGCGGCGAGCGCTGCAACCAGCGCGACGGTGGCGAGCATGCGAGGGGTACCTCCTCGGGGAACGGGGGAAGCTGGCACTCCCGCCGGTCGGAGGTCTTGTACCGGTCGCGCGCTCTGGGACGGACGGGGCAGCCGGCGAGCGGCGGCAACCATGCGGCCAGCGGAGGCCACTGTGATGGCAATCGTTTTGCTGCCCGGCCAAACATGAAGAGGCGTGAGAACCTCCGTACCCACCCCCCGCGCGCTCTCGCACTTCGCCCGGGCAGTCGCCCTCGAGGCCGGGGGGATGGTGTTGACCCGGGCCTGGTTCGCCCCGGGGCTCCGGCTCGAGCCGCACGCGCATGCCACCCCGAGCATCGCCTTCGTGCTCCGCGGGGGCTGGGAGGGCGAGCTCGACCGGCGGGCCTCCAACCTGGGGCAGGGCGACACCGTGCTGGTCACCCCCGCCGGAGCCAGGCACTGGAACGCCTTCGTCCCGGTGGAGACGGAGGCGCTGGTGGTGGAGGTGCAGCCCGGGCCGTCGCGGATCTCCGAGGTGTACGGGTCGCTGCTCTCCGAGCCGGCCACCATTCACCAGCGCGGCCTGGCGGGGCTCGCCGCCCGCATCGCCGCCGAGCTGCGGGCTCCGGATGCGCACTCGCCCTTCCTCTCCGAGGGCCTGGCCCTGGAGCTCTTCGCGACCGTCGGCCGCGCCGCGGACGCCGAGCGCGGCACCTCCCCTCCGCCGTGGCTGGAGCGGGCCCGCGAATGCCTCCACGGGGGCCTGAGCGAGACCTGGACGCTGGAGGCGCTCTCGCGCGTCGCCGGCGTCCAGCTGCACCGGCTGGTCAGGGGATTCCGGCGTCATCTGAGGACCACCCCTGCGGAGTACCTGCGTCAGCTGCGGGTCGATGCCGCGCGCCGGCTCCTCTTGGAGACCGAGCGGCCCATCGCCGACATCGCGCTCGAGACCGGGTTCACCGACCAGAGCCATCTCACCCGCGTGTTTCGCCGGATTCTGGGCGAGACTCCGGCGGCGTTCCGGAACAAGTCCCGCCGCGGCTGACCCTCACGCCGCCGAGAGGCTGGGGTCGCCCGGGAGCTGGCGGGTGGTTCCCACCGTCCGCAGCGCCTCGGCCAGGAGACTCACCCGCTCCGGGCACGGACGGTAGACGGTCCACCGGCCCCGGCGCTCGGTCTCCACCAGGTTCGCCTCCTTCAGGATGCGCAGATGATGCGACACCAGCGCGTGGGGGAGACCCACCAGCAGCTCGAGGTCCGACAGGCACAGCCCTCGCTCGCCCGTGCGCACCGGACCGGTGCGCGGCCCCTCCCACCCGAGCAGCAGCTCGAGCATGCGCAACCGGGTGGGCTCGGCCACCGCCTTCAACGCGCTCAACAGTTCATTCGCGCTCATGTCACTGCTCCGGCCAACAGTAGGACGCCGGACCCGGGAATCGATTTCCCCGGGTCGCAGGTCCCGAAGTCACTTCAACCCAGGGAACGGCTTGGTGAAGAAACAGATTCCCAGCGTGGGGTCTCCGGTCAGGTAGGTGGTCACCCAGTCTTCCTTCACGCAGGCGATGGCGTAGTCCGGGTTGAGCCCCGAGGCGAAGACTCCATTCGCCGGGTCGCCGAAGGGGTCGCACAGCGAGTCGTCCTCGCACGGTCCGATGAACCCGATCGGCGATGGGGTGAGCCCCTGCATCTTGTACGAGCCGGTGCAGGTGCCGAAGGTGATGTCCGCGTCGCCCTCGAAGGTCGAGCCCTGGTAGCGAGCCCCGTCGAGGAAGCGGAGATTCTTCGGGTGGTAGACCAGGTTGTTCAACCCCAGCCCCAGCACGTCGGTGTCCGAGGTCATCGGGGTGATGTCGGGAATGGTGCAGATGTTGTCCGCATCGGGCGCCTCGGAGAACGTTCCGTGCCCCAGCACCGGGCTGTTCGGTCCGCCCTCGTCCGGGTACGGCATGCTGTCCGACTTCACGTAGATCGCCCGGTCGCTGAATCCGTCGAACCGCCAGTTGTCGGCGTAGGTGGACGGCAGGACCGTCTCGCACCCGGCCGGGGGCGTGCCCTGGAGGGTGAACTTGATGGTGTAGCCCTGCAGAGGCGGCCGCTGGATGAGGCACGGGGCGGGGGCCGCGGTGGGGCAGGCAGTGAGCAGCACCACGGAGAGGACGGAGAGGAGGACGGCGTGCAGGCCTGAAGCTCGGGTGTGCATGGGCATCCTCTAGAAGGTGAACCGGAGGCTGAACCGGAAGCTGCGAACCGGCTGGTAGTTGGTTGGCTTGCCCCAGTTGACGTTGGTGTTCACGAACCCGGTGTTCTGGAAGGGGTCCGGGAGGACGACCTGGGCCGCCGCGCCCTGGACGTACCGGGGCTTCGGCAGCGAGCCGTTCGCCGCCTGGATGCTCTCCACGTTCCCGGCCGCGCGGTTCTGGTCGAAGGTGAGGGCGGGGTCGTAGCCGGGGAGGATCCGGACGATCTCCCCGTTGGGGGCAGGGACGCTCCCGTTCCGTGCCCCGATGACCGGGCCAACGTTGTCGAAGGTGTAGTTGTTGTCCACGGTGATCGGCCGCTGCGAGTTGAAGATGTTGAACCCTTCGACGCTGGCGCTGAGCGTGCTGTCCTTCGAGAAGCGGAAGTTGAAGGACACCCGGGCGTCGAAGCTGGTGACCCACGGCAACCGTCCACCGGCGCCGCGCTCGAGGATGTAGGCCTGTCCCGGCCCGTAGGTGACCTGGGCGCCGAGGTAGTTGATCGGGGTGCCCGAGGTGGCGGTGAACGAGCCGCCGGCGGTGATGCTGAAGGTGGGGACGATCACGAACTCCTTCGCCAGGTACACCTTGATGTTGTGGGTGGCGTCCGCCGCCAGGTTCCCGTCCTGGTTGAGGAGCAGCGACTTGAGGTCGAAGGTGGAGTTCAGGTTGGGGTCGAGCTGGTTGTCCTCCGGCCGGTAGAGGCCGTCGTAGTTTCCGGTCAGCCGCGACCAGGTGTAGCTGGCCTGCGCCATCCACAGGTCGGAGAAGGTCTTGGTGAAGCTGAGCGTCACCGCGTGGTAGGTGCGCTTGGCCTTGGGAAAGGTGTCGGCGATCCCCTCGCCGGGGTTGCCGATGAAGTAGGTGTTGGCCTCGTCGTTGGACATGTCCTCCACCGTCCGGACCAGGTTGCGATAGGTGTAGTTCAGTCCCACCCGCGCATTGGCCAGGACCTCGTACTCGGCCCCGGCGACCACCTCGTCGGTGGACGCGGACTTGAGATCGGGATCCACCGGGACCTGGTCCGCCGAGCCTTGCCGCCATTTCCTGTTTGGCCGGAGGCCCGAGGTGAGGCGCTTGGCGGCATCACACCGGGCCAGCCCGCCGATGCCCACCGGGTCACAGTCGGTGTTGGAGTAGCCGTAGATCTGCGGCTCGATGCTCAGCTCGCGGTCGGCGATGTCCAGGGGGATGTTCTCGTAGTAGCGCCCGTAGTTGGCGTAGATCTTCGAGCGGCCCTGCTGCGTCGGGTCCCACACCACGCCGATCCGCGGTGAGAACTGATCCTTCAGAGCGATGCGGGTGATGCCGTCCTCGCCGGACAGCGCCAGGGTGTCGTACCGGATGCCGACGTTCAGCGTGACCTTGTCCAGGATGCTCCAGCTGTCCTGGACGAAGAACCCGAAGATCGTCGACTTGCTCTTGGCGGTGATGCTGTCGAGCGTGACCGCCTGATCGGGGCCGGTGAGGTAGCCATAGCGGCGGGCCTCGTTGATCGCCGGCAGGCCGTCCGGGGTGCTGTTCCCCTGGAGGTACTGCCAGGCCGCCTTCCCGGTATAGGCCTTGGTGTGCTCGTAGTAGGAGATCGCCCCGTCGACCCCGCCCTTGATGACATGGTGCCCGAGCCCGTTGACCAGGAGGGTGAGGACCCCCCGGCCCTGGTAGCTGTCCAGCTTCAACCGCTCGATGAACCCCGGCCCCCCGACGACGTAGCCGAGGAAGCCGCACTCGGTGTTGGCGAAGGGCCCCGAGCAGGCCTGCCTCACCGCGGCGGGAACGTCCGGCTCGAGTGCGGCGATGTTCTGGAGATCCGCGGTGCTGGTGATGTAGCCGGGAGTCCCGGCGAGCTTGCCATCCTGGCCGGTGTTGAACTCGCTGCCGTCGGCCGGAAGCCCCTCGTCGAGCTGGTGGTGCCAGCCGAAGCGCACGTCGAGGAGCAGCCGCTTGTCGAGGAAGCTGCTGTTGAGCTCGGCGGAGACGTTGAGCGAGTCGTCCTTGGTCTTGAGGTTGAAGACGTTGAAACCGGACCCGCCGTAGAGGCCCGGGTTGGAGGGATTCCTCGCCTGGAGCAGGCCCGGGACCCTGATCGGGTAGTTGCCGTCCCCTCCTCCCGAGGTGGGAGTTCCGGTGACCGAGACGCTCAGCCGGTGATCCGAGGTGATGAGGTAGGTCAGCTTCCCGATGTAGTTGATGGTCTTCTCCGAACCGAAGCGGCGGCTCTCGCCCCCGGGGATGGGGTCGTAGATCGGCTGGCCGGTCGCCGGGTCGTTGATGAATTCGCCGGCGCTGTCCACCCGGGCCTTCTGGTACGTCCGCGTGTAGGAGTAGCGCTGGGTGGCGTACTGAACGCCGGCGAAGAACCACAGCTTGTCCTTGATGATGTAGCCGCCCAGTGTTGCCCCGAGGTCCCAGATGTTGTCGAGGTTTCGGGCGCTGAGGATGGCCGGGGTGCCTCCGGCGATGGTGAGTGGGCCCTGAGCGCCGGTGAGCCCTCCAGGGGTCCAGGTGCCGAACACCGAGCCATGGAACTCGTTGCCGCCGGACTTGGTGGTGGCGCTCAGGGCACCGCCGAGTGTCCGCCCGTACTCGGGCATGTAGCCGCCGGTGATGATGTTGACCTCGTCGATGAACTCCACCGTCAGCGGTGAGCCGTTGACCCCGTATGCAGGGTCGTTCACCGACAGGCCGTCGATGAGGTAGCTATTCTCCGGGCTCTGCGAGCCGCTGATCGACACGCCGTACACGTCGTTCGCCGCGTTGGGGGCGGTGGAGGCCAGCGAGTCGAAGGAGCGGTTGGCGCCGCCGAGCCCGTTGGGCCGCGACACCGCGAGGTTGCGCACGAAGTCGCTGTTCACCGTGGTGCCCACGGTGCTCGAGCCCACGTCCACCACCGGCGGCGCGCCGACCACGGTCACCGTCTCCACCCCGGCCACCTCGGGCAACAGCTCGACGTTCAGCCGGAGCGTCCGGTCCGCGGCGACCTCGATGCCGGTGCGGCTGTAGGGCCGGTAGGTCTCCTTCTCGAAGCGCAGGGTGTACGTCCCGGGCGGCAGCTGGGGGACGCGGTAGAGGCCGGAGGCGTCGGTGACCACCACCTGCTCGCCTTGCAGCGAGGGAGAGGTGGCGGTGACCACCACGTCCGCCACCGGGGCGCGGGTGGACGCATCGACGACGTTTCCGGTGAGCACCGAGGTGCTTCCCTGGGCGAGCGCCGAAGGACCGGCGAAGAGTGCGCCGGTGACGAGCAGGGCGCGGAGCCGCTGGGCCCGGCCGTTGCTCGCGACGCGGCGACGGAGCGTGATTCGTTCCAAGTTGGCACCCCTCCTCGGACTGCGTGGTGCAGCAGAGGATGCGGTGCGCGGGGTGGCCGGGTCTGGATTGCGCCTGAACCAACTGGGGATGTGGTCCGTCCGTACCAGGCGGTTCGCGGGTGGCCCACGGCGGTTCGCCGGATGCTGCAGCGAGGCGGCGCGGGCGTGCGGCGAAGGACGGCAACTTCGGGTCAACGCCCATTGTCACAGTCAGCGAGGGGGTCGTACCAAGAGAACGACGACCGCATGTCAATCAACGCTGCTCCGCAACTGCTGTCGGAGATCGCCGCACTTGCCGTCCGCGCCCACGACCGCGCCGAGTTCCGCTCCGGAACGCTCGCGCTGCTCCAGGGCGCGATTCCCTTCGAGGTGGCCTTCGTCCAGAGCGGCGCCTCCAGCCCCGGACCCGAGCCGGTCAGCTGGGGACTGCCGCCACTCGCCGAGCGCCTCCTCGCCCGGAGAGCGGACACCGTCTGGAGCGAGCTGGCCGGGATTCGTGCCGCCGCGCTGGGGCTGGGCGGAGTGGTCGAGGCCTCGGGCCTGGTGAGCGCGGACTCGGAGCTCGGACGCCTGCTGCGCGCCGAGCGTCCAGTCCGTCACCTCTGCCTCGCCGCGCTCGAGGAGGGTCGGACCGCCCTGGTGCTCGGTCGCGCCAGCGAGCCCTTCGCCCGCCGCGAGCTGGAGCTGGTCCGGCTGTCCCTTCCGGTCATCGGGCTCGGGGACCGGCGGGCGAGCGAGGTGCAAGAGGCGCTCGGGGCCCGGCTCACCCCCCGGGAGCAGGAGATCTTCGACTACGTCAGCCGCGGCTACAACAACCGGGAGATCGCCTCGGCGCTGGGCACCTCGCACTTCACGGTGCGCAACCAGCTCTGCCGTCTCTTCCGCAAGGTGGGCGTGAGCGGCCGCTCCGAGCTGGTGGGGCTGGCGGCCATGGCCACCCGGCGCGCGCGTATCGCCTAGCAGTCGGCTGAAAACGAGAAGGGCCCCGTGCGAAGGAGCCAGACGGCTCCGGCACGGGGCCCGGGGAGACTCTCGCCGCAGGCTACTTCAGGCTCGGGTACGGCTGGTTGAAGAAGCACACCCCCGAGCTGCCGAAGGCGGTGGCCACCGGCACCGTCCAGGGGTCCGTCTTGCAGCCCTGGTCGAAGGTGCTGAAGATGCCCGAGCTGAACGGCTGCTTGAACGGGTCGCAGTCCGCGTCGGTCTCGCAGCCAACCGCCGGCGAGAGCGCCTGCACCGTGTACTCGGCCGTGCACGCTCCGGAGGTCATGGTGACCTCGGCTTTGAACTCAGCGTTCTGGTACGCCGCGCTCCCCAACGACTCCATGTTCCGCGTGGCGTAGGAGAGGGTGCCGTCGGTCATGGTGGTCAGACTGGCGATGTGGCACAGCGAATCGGCGTCGGCCTCCCGGGTGGTGAACTCGCCCGCGCCGATCAGCCCCGCCGGAAGCGGGTCCACCGTGGGATCGGCATAGGGCATGGTGAGTGCGGCGTGCACCCGTACCTGGCTGTTGGCGATGGTGTCGAAGACCCAGATGTCGCTGGTCTCCGCGGGGTTCCGGGTGTCGCAGCCGGCGCTGGCCGATCCGGTCCGGGTGAAGCGCAGCACGTACCCGCCCTGCGCAGATGGGAGCATCTGGCACTCGGGCTGGGCCAGCGAGCCACAGGCGGTGGCGAGGAGCAGCATGCAGAGCAGTGAGGTTCTCATGGTGGTGTCCATGGCTAGAACGTGAACCGCAGGCTGAACCGGAACTGACGCACCGGCTGGTAGTTGGTGGGTGTGCCCCAGGTGAGGTTGGTCACCCGGGGGATCGGGTTACCGTTGCGATCCGGGAGCGAGACGTTGATCGCCGCGCCGGTGGTCGAGTTCGCCACCCGCGGCTTGGGCAGTGAGCCGTTGCCCGGTGCGCAGGTGTCGATGGTGGTTCCGCTGCAGATCCCTCCGAACTGCGCAGGCACCGTGCCCTGGGTGGCGCCGAGGATGGGAGAGACGGTGTTCAGGGTGTAGTTCTCGTCCACCGAGACCGGCCGCTGCGAGTTGAAGACGTTGAACGCTTCCACCGAGGCGGTGATCACGCTGTCCTTGCTCAGCCGGTAGTTGAGGTTCACCCGGGCGTCGAGCGAGGTGACCCAGGGCAGTCGCCCACCGCTGCCCCGCTGGAGGAGGAAGGCCTGGCCGGCGCCGTAGATGGGGTGGCCGCCCAGCGCGTTGATCGGTGCCCCGGAGTTGGCGTTGAAGGAGCCACCCAGCGTGGCGCTGAACACCGGGTTGATGACGAACTCCTTGGCCAAGTAGACCTTGATGTTGTGGGTGATGTCCCCGCTCAGCGGACCGTCCTGGTTCAGCAGGAGAGTCCGCAGGTCGAAGGTGGAGTTGATGTTGGGATCGAGCTGCGGCGCGCCGAGCGCTGCCAGGCCCTGGGCGTTGAACAGGCCGTCGTAGTTCCCGGTCAGCTTGGACCAGGTGTAGCTGACCTGTGCCAGCCAGAGGTCGGAGAAGCTCTTGGTGAAGAGCACGGTGACCGCGTCGTAGGTTCGCTTGGCGGTGGGGAAGGAGTCGGCGATCCCCTCCCCGGGGTTGCCGATGAAGTAGGTCTGCCCGTCGTTGTTGGACATGTCCTCCACCGTGCGGACCAGGTTCCGGTGGGTGTAGGTGACGCCAGCCCGCGCGTTGGGCAGCACCTCGTACTCGGCGCCAGCGACGATCTCGTCATTGGTCGGCGACTTGAGGTTCGGGTCCACGTACGAGGCGTAGGGTGGCCCGGTGACCCCCCACTTGCGGTCGGGGGCCTGGGCGATCCCGGTGATGGTCGCGGTGCTGTCCACCCGTGTCCTGACGTCGCACCCCTTCCGCCCCACCGCGAGGGGATTGCAGTCGTGCACCCCCTGGAGCGTCCCCTGCGAGCTGCTCAGCGCCCGGTCGGAGATGTCGAGCGGGACGTACTCGTAGTAGCGCCCGTAGTTGGCGAAGATCTTCGACCGGCCCTGCTGGGTCGGATCCCACACCACGCCGATGCGGGGGCTCAGCTGATCGGTGAGCTTGATCCGCGTCTTGCCGTCCTGCCCCTCCATGTTCAGTGCGTCGTAGCGGAGACCGAGGTTGAGGGTGACCTTGTCCATGATGCTCCAGCTGTCCTGGACGAAGCCTCCGAGGATGGTCGACTTGGTGGCGGTGTACGGCCGGGGCGCGTCGCTGATGGTGTCGGTGTCGGTGATGGCACCGAAGCGGCGGTAGTCGTAGACCGAGCCCGCGGGCCCGCCGATGTCGGTCCCGTCGCGGTAGACGACGCCACCGGTGTACGTCTCGTCGTGGCTGTACTTGTTGATCTGCCCGTCGAAGCCTGCCTTGAGCACGTGGTGCCCCAGCGCGTTGACCAGGTAGGTCAGCACCGCCCGGCCCTGGTAGCTGTCGAAGTTCAGGTACTCGATCAGCCCGCCCGGGCCGCCGGTCCCGTACCGGACGACGTTGCAGGTCGCGCCGGGCTCGGTGCAGGCCCGGACCACCGAGGCCGGCACCGAGGTGTCCAGCTGGTACACCGGCGTGGGGATGCCCGCCGGCGAACGCACCGCCGGGACGCCGGCCAGCGTTGCCGGGTTATCGATGTCGTCGAGGGTGCTGCCGTCCCCGGGAAGGTACGAGTCGCGCTGGATGTGCACGCCGAGCTTCACGTCCAGCAGCAGGCGCTTGTCGAGGAAGGAGCTGCTCAGCTCGCCGGCCACGTCCACGGCGTTGAAGCTCGACTTGGTCCACCCCGCGTTGTAGGTGCCCAGCGCCAGGAGGTTGGCGTTGAAGGGGATGCGGTTGTTGGAGCGGTTCCGCAGCGCCACCCCCCCGTCGCTTCCACCGTTGGTCGGCGTCCCGGTGACCGTCAGGCTCACCCGGTGATCCGAGCTGATCAGGAAGGTGAGCTTGCCGATGTAGTTCCAGCTCCGCTCGTCGCCATTCCGGCGCTGGGTCGAGTCGGGGATGGGCTCGAACGCGCCGTTGATCAGCCGGCTGAAGCTGCGCCCGTAGATGTAGCGCTGCGCCGACCACTGCAGGCCGGCGAAGAACCACAGCTTGTCCTTGAGGATGTAGCCGCCGATCGTCGCCCCGATGTCGCCGAAGTTGCCCAGCTCCCGCGTCCCCTGGACCACCGGGGTCCCCCCGGGGACCACCCCCGGCGCGCCGCTGAGGCTGCCCGGAGTGAAGGTGCCCCACACCGAGCCGTGGAACTCGTTGCCTCCGGACTTGGTGACCGCGCTGATCGCCCCGCCGCTGGTCCGCCCGTACTCCGGCATGTACCCGCCGCTGACCACGTTGACCTCGTCCATGAACTCCACGGTGAGGGGCGAGCCCAGGGTGCCGAACCCGGGGTTGTTCACCGAGATGCCGTCGATCAGGTACAGGTTCTCGGGCGAGGTCGCGCCGTTGATGCCCACCCCGTAGTAGTCACCGTTGGCCTGCGGCGCGGTGGTGGCCAGCGAATCGAACGAGCGGTTCGCCCCGCTCAGGCCGCCGGGCCGGGACACCGCCAGGTTGCGGACGAAGTCCTGGTTGATGGTGGTGCCGGTGGCGCTGGAGCCGATGTCGATGGTGGGCGGGGTGCCGACCACGGTCACCGTCTCGCTCCCCGCGGTCTCCGGGAGCAGCTCGACGTTGAGCCGCAGGGTCCGGTCGGCGGCCACGTCGATGCCGGTCCGGGAGAAGGGCCGGTAGGTCTCCTTCTCGAAGCGGAGGGTGTACGTCCCCGGCGGCAGCTGGGGAACGCGGTAAAGGCCCGTGGAGTCGGTCACCACCACCTGCTCGCCCTGCAGGGCGGGAGAGGTCGCGGTCACCACTACGTCTGCCACGGGGGCCTTGGTGGATGTGTCGATCACGTTTCCGGTGAGCACCGAGGTGCTGGCCTGCGCCAGCGCCACGGTAGGCACGAGCGTCAAGAGCAGCGCACACGCTCGTGCCTTTCCTGTCGTTCCCAGCTCGGCTCGCTTCAAGAGCAGCCCCTCCTCGCGACGGGTGAGGAAGGGACTGTCGACGTGCGAGGGGCAGCGGGTCACGGTTGCAGCTGAACCACCGCCGCTGTGGTGTCGCCGCACCACATCAGCGACGGCGAGCACTCAGCGGCCGGGGTTCCGGAGGCAGCCGGCGGCGAGTCCAACCAGCTCGGCTCGGGAGGCCACCCCCACCTTGCGGAAGAGCCGCGCAAGCTGGTTCCTGACCGTGAGAGGGGAGGTTCCGAGCACCAGGCCGATCTGCCGGTTGCTATAGCCCCGCTGGAGGTAGCCCAAGATCTCCTGCTCCCGGGGGCTGAGGGTGGCCCCGAGGGAGTCGGCCAGGTCCGCGGCCTGGGTGTCCGCGAGGGTGAGTACCGGGAGGGCCAGGCGCAGCAGCTCCACCTCCGGGCCGTGAAACGCCGGCTCGAGCTCGCGGGCCAGCACCACCGCCGCGGCCTCGTCGCTCAGCCAGCCGATGCACAGCGCCTCGACCGGGTGCGTGGTCTGCAGAAGCCGCAGGAGCGGGCTGGAGGCACCGGCGCCGGCGAGCTGGAGTACCGCCCCATCGGCCCGGGCCCGGAGCTCGCGCAGCTCGATCCACGCCCCCCGGCCATGCCGGGTCAACACCCGGAGCACGGGCGGGGTGGCGCCGAGCGATGCCGGCTCGGGACGTCCCGCCGGGGGCGTGGCGATGAAGCCGAAGTCGAAGGGAATCGCCGCGCGCAGGGCACGGAGCGCCTCGAGGCGGAACCGCTGCCGGCCCTCGCAGTTCGCGCCGGCCTGGGCCAGCGCCGAGAGCAGCCGCAGCCCTCTCGGGCCGGACAGGTGCGGGGAGCTCGGAGTGGGCGGAGGGTGGAGGTCGACCGGGAGTCGCACTGCGCCTGTATCCCGCGGGTGGCGGCACCACAGCTTGTACCCGCCGAGCGGCCTGGGACTGGAACGTCACGCCGCCCGCGAGTCCGGCCCTCCGCGTGGTGCCGCCAGCCCCCTCAGGCGGCTGGCGATCTGCGCCAGCGGCTCGGGCCGCGCCCGGTACACCGTCCACCGGCCTCGCTTCTCGGACTCGACCACCCCCGCCTCCTTGAGGATGCGGAGGTGGTGGGAGACCAGTGCGTGCCGCATGCCCACCAGCAGCTCCAGGTCGCACAGGCAGAGCCCGGGCTCGCCAGACCGAATCGGTCCGGTCCGGGGGCCGTGCCACTGCAGCAGCAGCTCCAGCATCCGCAGCCGGGTGGGCTCGGCCACCGCCTTCAGCGCCCGCAGCAGCTCGTCGGCGCCCATGTCCTGCTCCCCTGGTTCGCCGGACCCGGGCCGGTCACTTCAGCCCCGGGAAGGGTTTGGTGAAGAAGCACACCCCCACCGTCGGATCCCCGGTGAGAAAGTTCGTCACCCAGTCCGCCTTGGTGCAGGCCACCGCGTACTGGGCGTTGATGCCCGAGCCGATGGCCCGGCCGGCGGTTGGATCTGCGTCCGGCGAGCAATCGTCGTCCGAGGCGCACGGCACCAGCGGGTTCAGCGCTAGGGCCTTGTAGGTCCCGGAGCAGTCACCGAAGGAGATGGCCACCTCGCCCTGGAACTCGGTCCCCTGGTAGTCGGCGCCGCTGAGGAACTCGAGCTGCTCGGCGGAGAGCGTGTACGTCTCCTGACCGGGACCGAGGCCGAGCGGGTCGACGTCGGCTCGGGCCTCGGACATCGTGGGCATGGTGCACACGCTTCGCGAGTCCGGCTCTCCGGAGAGATTCCCCTTCCCGAAGTAGGGATGGGACGGATCCGGATCCCCTCCCACGTCGGGGTAGGGCATGGACAGCGGATGCACCACCACCTGGTTGTCGGGCTGGTACATGTCCATTCGCCAGCTGTCCCCGTAGATCGAAGGGAGCACGTCGGTGCAGGCCCCCGAGGGCGGAGTCTCCAGCGTCAACTGGACGGTGTAGTAGCCACGCTGGATCAGGCACGGCGGCGGCGCGGCGTCCGGGACGCAGGCGTTCAGCGACGCGGTGAGCACTGCGGCGCAGAGGAGGCTCCGGAGCATGGTCGTTTCCTCGGTCGAGGTGTCGGCGCGCATCAGAAGGTCACCCGGGCGCTGAAGCGGATGGTCCGCACGGCCTGGTAGCTGGCTGGCCGACCCCAGGTGGGGTTCACCGCCGCGGGGAACGGGGCCTGTGCCGGGTCGGGGAGCAGGACCCGCTTGGCCGAGCCGTTCACGTATCCGGGAGCGGGGAGCGAGCCATTGCCGGGCGAGATCACCCGGGCCGCGCCGGCGGCCACGTTCTCCTCGAAGGTCTTCGACGGGTCGTAGACCGGTCCCTTGGTCGGATCGTCGTTGCGGAGGACCGTCGAGCCGAAGACCGTGCCGGGGATCGAGCCCTGGGTCCCGTTGGGGATCGGCCCCACCTGGTCGTAGGTGTAATTCTCGTTCACCGAGGTGGGCCGCTGGGAGTTGAAGATGTTGAAGCCCTCCACCGCGACGGTGACCACGCTGTCCCTCCCCAGCCGGTAGTTCACTCCCACGCGGGCGTCGACGGTGTTCACCCAGGGGAGCCGTCCTCCCTGGCCTCGCTGGAGGATGTAAGCCTCGCCCGCCCCGTAGAGGACCTGCGCGCCGCGGTAGCTGATCGGCGGGCCGGAATTGCCGTTGTACGAGGCGCCCAGGGTGAGGCTGAGCACCGGGAGAATCGGGAACTCCTTCGCCAGGTAGACCTTCACCGTGTGGGTCAGGTCACCGAACAGCGGCCCCTCCTGGTTCAGGAGCAGCGACTTGAGGTCGAAGGTGGAGTTGAGGTTCGGGTCGAGCTGGTTGTTCTCCGGCCGGTATAGCCCATCGTAGTTCCCGTGGAGGCGGGTCCAGGTGTAGCTGACCTGCGCCAGCCAGAGATCGGAGAAGGTCTTGGTGAAGCTCACCGTCACCGCGTCGTAGGTGCGCTTGGCCTTGGGAAAGGACGAGGCGATCCCCTCACCCGGATTGCCGATGAAGTACGTGGCCGCCTCGTCGTTGGACATGTCCTCGACGGTGCGCACCAGGTTCCGGTGGATGTAGTTCACTCCCAGGCGGGCATTGGCCAGCACCTCGTACTCGGCGCCGACCACGATCTCCTCGTTGGTTGGCGACTTGAGGTTGGGATCCACCGGGACCTGATCCGCGGCGGTGATCAGCCAGGTTCGGCTGGGGCGGGTGTTGGAGTAGAGCCGGCTGTGGTCGATGCAGTTCTGGACGCCCCTGCCCAGGGGGTCGCAGTTGTAGTCGTGGTAGACGACCAGACCCGAGGCGGTGGTCAGCTCGCGGTCGGCGATGTCCAGGGGGATCTGTTCGTAGTAGCGCCCGTAGTTGGCGTAGATCTTCGAGCGTCCCTGCTGCGTCGGGTCCCACACCAGGCCCACCCGCGGGGAGATCTGGTCCTTCAGCGAGATGCGGGTCACCCCGTCCGCGCCAGACAGCGCGAGCTGGTCGTAGCGCAGCCCCACGTTGAGGGTGACCTTGTCCAGGATGCTCCAGCTGTCCTGGACGAAGCCGCCGAGGATGGTGGACTTGGTCTTGGCGTCCGAGAAGGGGTCGAGCACCGGCTGATCTGGCCCGGTGAGGTGCCCGAAGTTCCGGGTCTCGAAGACCGCGAAGGGCTGGGTCCCGCTGCCCGGTCCAGGGAACGTGTCCTCGGGAACCTCGGCGAAGCTGACTCGCCCGGTGTAGCCCTTCTTGTGCTCGTAGTAGGAGATGACCCCGTCGACGCCGACCTTGAAGACGTGGTGCCCCAGCCCGGAGAAGATGTAGGTCAGCACGCCGCGGGCCTGGTACGAATCCAGCTGCAGCCGTTCGATGAACCCCGGGCCGCCGGTGAACCAGGCCAGCACGCCGCACTTCTGCGCTCCGTCGGCTCCGGCGCAGGCCTGCGAGACCGCCGAAGGGACCTGATCCACCTCGGCGACGTTGCGCGGAATGTTGGGATGGAGCGCGTACAGCGGGGTACCGGCCAGCGTCGTGCGCTCGTCGACGTTGAACTCGCTTCCATCCCCCGGCAGACCCTCGTCGCGCTGGTGGTGCCAGCCGACGCGGGCGTCCAGGAGGAGCCGCTTCTCCAGGAAGGCGCTGTTCAGCTCACCGACCACGTTCAGCGAGTCGTTGTGGGTCTTGATGTGGAAGGCGTTGAAGGTCCCCGCCCCGATGGTGGTCGAGGCGGTCTGAGGAGTGCGGAGCTGGAGGAGTCCGGGGATGCGGAACGGAAGGGCGCTGTCACCGCCGCCGCTGGTGGGTGTGCCGTTGATCGAGACGCTCACCCGGTGGTCGGTGGTGATCAAGTACGTCAGCTTGGCGATGTAGTTGATCGACCGCTCGTCCTGGAACCAGCGCTGCGTGCCGCCGGGGATGGGGGTGTAGATCGGCTGCCCGGTCGTGGGGTCCAGCGCCTGGTTCCCGCCGCCGTCCAGGGTGGCCTGGGCGAAGTCCCGGTACAGCGAGTTCCGGCTGGCCGCGTACTGGAACCCGACGAAGAACCAGAGGCGATCCTTGAGGATGTAGCCGCCGAGCGTGGCTCCGAAGTCCCCGATGTTGAACAGGGAGGTGCGGGTGCTCACTGCTCCGCCACTGATCCCCTCCACCGAGGCCGGTGCCCCACTCAGCGCGCCCGGGGTGTAGGTGCCGAAGACCGAGCCGTGGAACTCGTTGCCTCCCGACTTGGTGACCGCACTGAGGGCGCCGCCGAGCGACCGCCCGTACTCGGGCATGTAGCCCCCGGTGATCACGTTCACCTCGTCGATGAACTCGATGGTCAGGGGTGAGCCGTTGACCCCGTACGCGGTGTCGTTCACCGCCAATCCGTCGATCAAGTAGCTGTTCTCTGGACTCTGAGATCCGCTGATCGAGACCCCGTAGGCGTCGGCGTTCGCGGTGGGGGCCAGCGTCGCCAGGGAATCGAAGGACCGGTTGGCGCCGGACAGCCCGCCGGGCCGGGCGACCGGCAGATTGCGCACGAAGTCCTGGCTGACCGTGGTGCCCACGGTGCTGGAGCCGACGTCGATGGTCGGCGGCGTGCCCACCACCGCAATGTTCTCCACCCCGGCGGTCTCCGGGAGCAGCTCTACGTTGAGTCGCAACGTCCGGTCCGCCGCCACATCGATCCCGCTCCGGCTGTAGGGCCGGTAGCTCTCCTTCTCGAAGCGCAAGCTGTAGATGCCCGGCGGGAGCTGGGGGACGCGGTAGAGACCACTGGCGTCGGTCACCACGACCTGCTCTCCCTGGAGCGTGGGCGAGGTGGCAGTCACCACCACGTCGGAGACCGGCGCGCGGGTGCTGGAGTCGACCACCGTCCCGGTCAGCACCGAGATGCCGCTCTGGGCGCGGGTGGCGGGAGCGACGAGGAGCACGAGCCAGAAGAGCCGCCGTGAGGCCCAGGTCGCGGGACGTCGGAGCGTTCGATGCAAGAGGAACCCCTCCCGGACTGCGTGGAGGAGGGCAGGGTCCCAGTCCTTCCGGCGATTCGCAGGATGCCGTTCGGCCCACGAGATCCGTGGTGCAACGGACCCGGATTCGCCAGGAGCGATGGTGCGAGCGCACCGCGCCCCCGGGCCGCAGCTCGTCTAGAGCGTCACCTGGACCGAGGAGATGCCCCAGATGTCGTGCGCGTACTGGTGGATGCTCCGGTCCGAGCTGAACCGTCCCACCCTCGCGACGTTGAGCAACGCCTTCCGGGACCAGCCCTCCGGATCTCCCGCGTACGCCCGGGCCACCTCACCCTGCGCGTCGGCGTAGGCGCGGAAATCGGCCAGGACCAGGTAGCGGTCCTCGGTGAGGAGCGCCTCCAGGAGCGGGTGGAAGAGATCGGGGTCCTCGGGCGAGAAGAAGCCCGAGCGGATGAGGTCGAGCACTGCCTTGAGCTCGGGGTCGCGGTCCACGACCTCCCCGGGGCGGTACCCGTCCCGGAGCGTCTCTGCCGCCTGCTCGGCGGTGAGCCCGAAGAGGAAGAAGTTCTCGGGGCCCACCGCCTCGCGAATCTCGATGTTCGCCCCGTCGAGCGTGCCCAGAGTGAGGGCGCCGTTGAGGGCGAACTTCATGTTCCCCGTCCCCGAGGCCTCCTTGCCGGCGGTGGAGATCTGCTCCGAGACGTCGGCGGCGGGGATGATCCGCTCCGCCAGGCTCACCCGGTAGTTGGGGAGGAACACCACCTGGATGCCGGTGTGGCCCGAGTCGGCGTTCACCACCTCGCCGATGCCGTTGATCAGCCGGATGATGAGCTTGGCCAGGAGGTACCCTGGCGCGGCCTTGGCTCCGAAGAGGAAGACCCGGGGGTGGACGACCGCCGCCGGGTTCTCGCGGGCCCGCATCCACAGCGCCACGATGTGCAGCGCGTTCAGCAGCTGCCGCTTGTACTCGTGCAACCGCTTCACCTGGACGTCGAAGATGGCGCCGGGGTCCAGGTTGAGCCACAGCGTGTCCCGGACGTGGTCCACCAGCCGCTGCTTGTTGGCCTGCTTCACCGCCCGGAAGTCGTGGAGGAACCCGCCGTCGTTCACCAGCGGCTCGAGACGCTGCAGCTGGTCCAGCTCGCGCACCCATCCCTCGCCGATCCGCGAGGTGACCAGCGCCGACAGCCCGGGGTTGCAGAGCAGGAGCCAGCGCCGCGGCGTGACCCCGTTGGTCTTGTTGTTGAACCGCTCGGGGAAGAAGTCGGCGAAGTCGGGAAGGACGTCGCGCTTCAGCAGCTCGGTGTGCAGCTCGGCCACCCCGTTCACGCTGTGGCTGCCCACCACCGCCAGGTGCGCCATCCGGACCTTCTTCTCGGCCGCCTCCTCGATCAGCGACATCCGCCGCAGCCGCTCGCCGTCGAAGGGGTGGCGGAGCTGCACCTGGCGCAGGAAGCGCTGGTTGATCTCGTAGATGATCTCCAGATGACGGGGGAGGAGCCGCTCGAAGAAGCTCACCGGCCACATCTCCAGCGCCTCGGCGAGGAGGGTGTGGTTGGTGTAGCCGAAGGTGGCGACCGTCACCTCCCAGGCCTCGTCCCAGGGCACGTGCTTCTCGTCCACCATCAGCCGCATCAGCTCGGCGATGGCCACCGCCGGGTGGGTGTCGTTGAGCTGGATGGCGACCTTCTCCGGGAAGGCGCGGAAGTCCTCGTGGCGGCGCAGGTAGCGGCGCACGATGTCCGCCAGGCTGCAGGCGACGAAGAAGTACTCCTGCCGCAGCCTCAGCTCCTTGCCGGCCTGGTTCTGGTCGTTGGGGTAGAGAACCCTGCTGATGACCTCCGACTCGTTCTTCTCCACCACGCTGCGCTCGTAGTCGCCGGCGTTGAAGAGGCGGAGGTCGAACTCCTCCGAGGCCCGGGCCTGCCAGAGCCGCAGGGTGTTGACCGTGGCCGCCCCGTAGCCGGCCACCGGCATGTCGTAGGGCACCCCGAGCACCGTCTTCCCGCCCACCCAGCGCGAGGCCGGGGTGCCGTTGCGGCCGGAGCCGTGCTCCACCGAGCCGTAGAAGCGGACCGGAACCGTCTTCTCCGGCCGGACGATCTCCCAGGGGTTGCCGAACTTGAGCCACTCGTCGGCGCGCTCCACCTGGTGCCCGCCGATGACGTCCTGGCGGAAGATGCCGAACTCGTAGCGGATGCCGTAGCCCATCCCCGGGTAACCGTGGGTGGCCATCGAGTCGAGGAAGCAGGCCGCGAGCCGGCCGAGACCGCCGTTGCCCAGCCCCGCGTCGGGCTCGAGGTCGATGAGCCCGTCGAGGTCCACCCCCGCGCCGCGCAGCCCCTCCCGCGCCGCGTCGAGGAGGCCGGTGGCGATGAGGTTGTTCCCCAGCGCCCGCCCGAGCAGGTACTCGGCGGAGAGGTAGTACGCGCGCTTCGGGTCCAGCGCCCGGTAGGTCCGCTTCGTCGCCACCCAGCGCTCGGCGAGCCGGTCCCGAACCGCCATGGCGATGGCCTGGAACCGGTCCCAGGGCGTCGCCCGGTCGGGACCCTGCCCCCGGGTGTACTGCACGTGGGCCAGGAACGAGCGCTGGAGCGCATGCGGATCGGTCCGGAGGTGTGGCACCTCGGGAGTGGACGGAGGCGCGTCGGGAACGAGTCGGACGGGGCTGTCGCTCATCTGGCGGGAGGAACTCTACCCGCTCCCGCTGAAGCCGGTGGCGACTCCGCGTGGTTCAACTATGGTCCGTGGGCTGAGCCATGGTGATGCGCGACGTCATCGTCCTTGCGGTCGGGCTGGTGCTGGGGCTGGTGGTGCTCGGCTGGCGGCGGGGCCGGCGCCTCCGGGCGCTGTTCGATTCGGTGCGCGACGTGGACATCACCGCGCTGGCCGGCTATCGCCACGGGCGCCTCGAGGACCTCTCGCTCGCCGACCGCGCCGTGACCCAGCGCGATGGAGGAGTGGAGGTGACCGCCGCGGTTCTCAGCGCCCGCGAGAGCCGGGCGCTCTTCGGCACGGCCCTCGCCCGGAGCGGCATCCAGCCGGTGTGGATCGAGGTGAAGAACGCCGAGGAGGTGCCGTACTGGCTGCTCGCTGCCGGGCTCGACGCCGACTACTTCTCGGCCCGCGAGGCAGCGCACCTCCGGCACTCGAAGTTCGCCCCGTCGGCCAACCGTCAGATGGACGAGTTCTTCGACCAGTCCCAGTTCCGCAGCCCCGTGCTCCCCGGCACCAGAGGGGCCGGCTTCGTCTTCGCCAACCTGGACGAGGGCACCAAGCCGGTGGCGATCGATCTGGTGGCTCCCCGGCACGGGGCGGTGAAGAGCTTCACTTACTTCCTGCGGGTACCGGGCCTCAGGACCGACGCCAGCCGCCTGGACCTCGACCGCATCTACCGGCGCGAGTCGGTGGCTCGGCTCGAGACCGAGGAGGAGCTGCGCGCGGCCCTGGAGCGTTTGCCGGGCTGGACCACCAACAGGAACGGGAGCGCCCGCGGTGATCCACTGAATGTGGTCCTGATCGGCAAGCCGGACGACCTGTTCCCCGCCTTCCTTCGCCGGGGCTGGCATCCGACGGAGGTGGTGTACCTGGGCTCGTCCTGGAAGACGGTGAAGTCCTTCCTCCTCGGCTCGAAGTACCGGTACTCGCCGGTGAGCCCGCTCTACGCCCTGGGGCGCTTCCAGGACGTGGCGGGCCAGAAGGCCCGGCAGTCGATCAGCCAGCGCAACCACATCCGCTTCTGGCTCGCTCCCCTGCTGTACCGTGACCGACCGGTCTGGCTGGGGCAGATCAGCCGGGACATCGGCGTGCGCTGGACGCTCAAGACCTGGAACCTCACCACCCACAAGATCGACCCCGACGTGGACGAGGTGCGGCTGGGGCTGATCCAGGACATGCTCTACTCGCAGTCGCTGGTGAAGTTCGGCTTCGTGAAGGGGCTCGATCCAGCCCCGTCCACCCGCCCGCACCACAACCTGACCGGCGACCCCTACTTCACCGACGGGCTCCGTGCGGTCCTGCTGTTCGAGCGCCGTCCGGTCGCGCTCGGGGAGACCGAGGTCTTCGAGTGGGAGCGCCCCGGGAGCGCGCCGCCAGCCCCGGCGCTGGATCCGGCCCGGACGTCCCGTGCCGGCTGACCGGGAGCGGGCGCTCGCTAGCGGTTCGGGGGGGTGACCGCCGCCAGCGAGGGCGCGTCGAGGCTCGCCGCGATCGGGGCCACTGCCTCGCGGAAGCGCGCCAGGAGGGTGGGGGGCACCGGCTCGCTCCGGGGGAACTTCTGGTTCAGCGGGTTCACGAACCCGCCGTTGCGCTTCATCGCGAAGTGCAGGTGCGGCCCGGTGGTCCGCCCGGTGTTGCCCGAGTAGCCGACGACCTGCTTCTGCGCCACCCGGGCGCCGGTGCGGACGCCCGGGCCGTACGAGGAGAGATGCAGGTAGCAGGTCTCGAATCCGTTCCGGTGCCGGACGCAGACGCTGTTCCCGCCGGCGCCGGTGTTGCCGGCGACGGTGACCGTGCCATCGGCCACGGCCCACACCGGGGTCCCGACGGCCGCGGCGTAGTCCACGCCCTGGTGTGCCTTGAGGTACTCGAGCACTGGATGGAAGCGCATCCCGAAGCGGCTGGTCACGTGGGCGAACTTGAGCGGCGATTTGAGGAACGCCTTGCGCGCGCTGGTCCCGTCCTCCTGGAAGTAGGACCACTCCCCGTCCGGGAGCTGCCAGCGGAAGACGCGCTTGGTGCCGACGCTCTCGCCCCGGTACTCGGCGGCGACCACCTCGCCGTAGCGTAGCAGCCGGCCCTTGCTCAGGACCTTCTCCACCAGGCAGCGGACCCGGTCGCCCTTGCGCACGTCCACGTAGAAGTCGATGTCCCAGGCGAAGACGTCGGCCAGCGCCAGGGCGATGGTGGGGTCCTCCTTGGCGGCGAGCGCGGCGTCGTACAGCGAGCTCGCGACCTCCAGCTCCACCCGCGAGACCTGGGTCTCGACCTCGACCTCCCGCTTGCTGGCCACGTACTTCTCGCCATCGCGGCGGACCTGCCACTCGTCCACCGGGCTCTGGCGGTAGTCGAAGTGGTCCAGCTCACCGTCACGGAACACCAGCCGCAGCTGATCGCCCACCCGCGACTTCCGGAAGTCGAACACGCCCTGGAGCGCGCCGACCACGCGGTCGGTCTGGATGCCGTCGAGCCCGGCGGCGCGGAGCGCGCTGGCCAGCACCTGGTTCCGCTCGACGCGGCGGTTCAGGATGCGAGTCTGGGGGCTGGACGGCGCGGCGGTCAGCAGCGCGGCGACGAGGGCCGGAGCGAGGACGGTCATCGGGACTGGAGTGGATCAGCCTACCAGGCTCTCGCCGGGCGCCAAGCCGAGATTCCCGCCCCCCTGGCCGGCGCCGTCGACGTGCTGGACCGTGCGCGCGGGGTCGTCACCCGCCGGCCGCGCTAGAGTGACGCCGTGCGACTCGCGCCCGGCACCCGGCTCGGCCCCTACGAGGTGCTCGCCACGCTCGGCTCCGGGGGGATGTCGGAGGTCTACCGGGCCCGGGACAGCCGGCTGCAGCGCGAGGTGGCGATCAAGGTGGTCGGCGAGGCTCTGGCCGGCGACACCGCGTTCCTGAACCGGCTGGAGCAGGAGGCCCGCCTCGCCGGCGGGCTGAATCACCCGAACATCGTCGCGGTGCACGACATCGGGGTGCACGAGGGCGCGCCGTACGTCGTGACCGAGCTGCTCCAGGGAGAGACGCTCCGGGAGCGCCTCCTGCGTGGCCCGGTGTCGCTGCTCCAGGCGCTCGACTGGGCGGGGCAGATTGCTCATGCGCTCGCCGCGGCGCATGCGCACGGCATCATCCACCGGGACCTCAAACCGGAGAACGTCTTCGTCACCCGCTCCGGCCAGGTGAAGCTGCTGGACTTCGGCATCGCCAAGGCCACTCCCCGGGTCACCGAGGCGCGTGGGTTGCTCGACCCCACGATGAGCCCCGCCGGCTCGGCAACCCGGACCGGTGCGGTGCTGGGGACGCCGGGCTACATGTCGCCGGAGCAGGTCCGGGGCGAGCAGGTGGACGCCCGGAGCGACATCTTTGCCCTGGGCACCATTCTTTACGAGCTCCTCTCCGGGCAGCGCACCTTCCGCACCGGCTCCATCGTCGAGAGCGGCTATTCCATCCTCCACGACGAACCGGCGCCCCTGCCTCCCTCGGTCCCGGCCGGTGTGGCACAGGTGGTCCAGCGCTGTCTGGCCAAGGACCCCGAGCAACGCTTCCAGTCGGCGCGTGACGTGGGCTTCAGCCTCGAGGCGCTGCGCGGGACCGGGTCGACCACACCTGCCCAGCCGCTGGAGGCCCTGGGCCGGGGCCACGCCCGCGCGATCCGGCTCGCCCGATGGCTCGCTCCCGCCCTCCTCCTCGCACTCGTCGCCTACGTCGCGGGGCGGGCGGCGCGGACCCCGGCGTCGCAGCCGCGCGTCCACCAGCTCACCTTCCACCGCGGCGCGATCTTCACGGCGCGCTTCGCACCCGACGGCAAGACGGTGCACTTCAGCGCCGCCTGGAACGACACCCTGCCCGAGCTGTTCACCACCAGCACCGAGTCGCGGGTCTTCCGGAGTCTGGACGTGGGGAAGGCGGAGCTCCTCTCCGTCTCCGGCGGGGGGGACCTCGCCGTCCTGCTGAACCCGACCTACCCCCTGGCGTTCGGGCTCAAGGGCACGCTGGCGGTGGTGCCGCAGCTGGGAGGCACCCCGCGCGAGCTGGCCACCGACGTCTTCTACGCGGACTGGGCGCCCGACGGGAAGACGCTGGCGGTGGTTCGCGGCGGAACCGAGGGCACCGCACTCGAGTTCCCGCTGGGGAGCGTGGTCTTCAAGTCCACCGGGTTCGTGACCGATCCCCGGGTCGCCCCGAGCGGCGATCGGGTCGCCTTCTTGGACCACCCCCGTCCCGGTGACAGCGCGGCGAGGGTCATGGTCGTGGGCACGGACGGTCGCGCCGAGGAGTGGAGCTCGTTGTTCGACGATGGCTTCGGCGTCGCCTGGACCCGGAACGCCGAGGAGGTGCTCGCCGGGCTCGCGCGGCCGGGAGAGCTGGCGTCGGTCTGGGCCCTGCGGAAAGGAAGGGCGCCGCGGCTGGTCTACCGCGGCACCGGCAACCTCCAGATCGACGACGTCGACCGCGATGGCCGGATGCTGGTCAGCGAGCGCGACTGGGGACAGGAGCTGGTCGTCGCCCCGCCGGACGGACCCGCGCGGGCGATCGAGTGGCTCGACTGGGCCAGCGTCTCGGGGATCTCGGATGACGGGAAGAAGATCCTCTCCTTCGAGTCAGGGGTGGGGGCCTCTCCGAACCTCCTGGTCGTTCTCCGGAACCTGGACCAGCGAGCGCCGACGCAGCTGGGGATCGGTCGCAGCCTCGCGCTCACCCCGGACGGCAGCCAGGCGCTGGTCAGCCTCCGGGAGGAGAAGAGCGATCAGTTCCGGGTTCTCCCGACGGGCCCGGGTGAGCCCCGGGACTTCGTCGTCCCGGGGATGGAACGGGTGTACTCGGCGAGCTTCTTCCACGACGGGAAACGGGTGGCCCTGTACGGAAGGCGCGGCGAGGACGTGAGCCGGGTCTTCGTGCTCGACATGCATGGCGGCGACCTGCGCTCCATCTCGCCGCCGCTCGCCCCCGGCTACATTCTGGCGGTCTCGCCGGACCAGAGATGGGTCGCGGTGTCCGATCCGGACGGAACCCCCAGCCTCATCCCGGTCGAGGGTGGGACGCCGGACCGCGTGACGGAGCTCGGACCGAGGTACGGGGTGGTCGGCTGGTTGAAGGACCAGACCCTGCTGGCATTCGAGCGGAACGTGGTGCCAGCCCCGGTGGTTAATTTCGATCCGAGGACCCGCCAGGTCACCCCGTACCGGACGCTCGCGCCGGTGGACCTTGCCGGGGTTCCACGGCTGACCAAGGTGCTCGCCACGCCGGACGGGAAGACGTTTGCCTTCCACTTCCGGCGGCGGACGGACGTGCTCTACCTGCTCGACCCCGCCGAGCCCTGAACCAGGGAGGGTGGCCCCGTGCTACCAGCCGGGGGGCGCGCCAGGATTCCCCATCGTCCCGCCGCCTCCGCCTCCACCACCCGGCGAGGGCATGACCACTCCGCCGTCCGGCAGGGTCTGCTGCTGGGGCGAAGGGCGGATCGCGGTGTCGTTGCCACCGCAGGCACCGGCGACCAGCGCACCGCCGCCGAGAACGAGGACCTGGAAGAGTCTACGCAGATGCATGAAGGGTCTCCTCGGCCTCCGTGGAGGCTCGCCCCCGGAGGACACCGACGGGGCAAGCGCGTTGCGGACGCTCGCCGCCGGCTGCGCCGCCGGTTCCGGCCCGTCCCGGACGTGGCACGCTCCGGTGCGATGAGCACCATCGTCCGGATCCAGGGGATGCTCGCCCGCCTGTCCCGACGCCGCGGGTTCCTCGCCCTCACCGTCGGGGTCCTCGGGCTGGGGCTGGGGGCCGCGCTGAGCGTCCTGGAGGTCGCCGACGCGCTCTTCTGGAGGCCGTTGCCCTACGCCGACGCCGACCGCCTGGTCTTCGCCTCCCAGACCGATGCCCGCGGCACCCGCCTCACCGTCACCGGCGCCGATTTCCTCACCTGGAAGTCCGAGGCCGAGCCATTCGCGTCGATGGGTGCGATCAGCGCCCGCGGCTTCAACCTCGCCAGCGACGGGGAGCCGGAGCGCGTCGAGGGGGCGCTGGTCTCGGCGGAGGTCTTCGAGGTGCTCGGAGCGCGACCGCTCCTCGGCCGCCTCATCGAGCCCGGTCCGCCGGGCCCCCGGGTGGCCGTGCTCTCCGAGTCGCTCTGGCGGCGGCGCTTCGGAGCGGATCCGGCCGTGCTCGGGCGCACGCTCTCGCTCGACGGCGAGCCGGTACAAGTCCTGGGGGTGGTTCCGGCGGCGTTCCGGCTCCCGGCCACGGCACAGCTCTGGGTCTCGGCTCGGGGACGCGTCCCCGAGCACCCGACCTACCCCATCGACCCGGAGGCCGATCGGGCGCGTCACTTCCTCACCGTCATCGCCCGCCTCCGTCCGGGCTGGAGCCCGGGAAGTGCCGGGGCGGCGCTGTCCACGCTGCAGGCGCGGATGGCCCGCGAGTTCCCGGACGAGGAGCGGGAGGTCACCGCAGCCGCGCTCACGCCCTTCCGCGAGCAGCTCTACGGCGCCGCGCGACCCCAGATCTCGGTGCTGCTGGGGGTGGCCGCGCTCCTGGCCTGCGTGGCCTGGGTCAACGCCGCGCACCTTTTCCTGATCCGCCGAACGCGCCGCTCTCACGAGCTGGCGGTGCGCGTGGCGCTGGGGGCGAGCCGTCGCTCGCTGTGGATCCTCTTCCTCCGGGAGGCGGGGCTCATCGCGCTCGGTGCCGGGGCGCTCGCGGTGGGGCTGGCAGCCCGGGCCGCTCCCCTCCTCGTCGCCGCGAGCCCTCAGGCGACCGGCCTGCCCCTGCCTGGACTGTCCGGTCGAGTTCTGGCGCTCGCGGTGCTCCTGGTCCTCGCCACCGCGGTCTCCATGGCGGTGCTGGCGGGGCTCCAGCCGGTGCACACCACCGAGCAGATCCAGGAGGGCGGACGCACCGGCACCGAGGGCCGTGGTGCGCGTCGCCTCCGGGCGGCGTTCCTCGGCTTCGAGGTGGTGCTGTCGCTGCTCCTCCTGCTCGGGACGGGGCTCCTGCTCCGAAGCTACCGGGCGGTCCATACGGTGGATCCGGGCTTCCGGAGCGGTGGGGTCCTCGCCGTGGACCTGCCGCTCGCCCGGCTCCGGCACCCGACGCCCGCGTCCCAGGCCCGCTTCGCCATGGACGTGCTGCGTGCCCTGGCGAACGACGGCCAGGTGGAGGCGGCCGGGTTCGTCTCCCGGCTTCCGCTGTCGCCGTCCAACACCATCGGAGACCTCGCGCTGCCGGGACAGGAGGACGCGGCGTTCCCCTGCGACCTGCGGCTCGCCAGCCCCGGCTACTTCGAGGCCCTGGGGATTCCCCTGCGGAGTGGGCGGCTGTTCGACGCCCGCGACGTCGAGGGCGGGCCCCCGGCGGCGATCATCAACGAGCTCGCCGCTCGGCGCGCCTTCGGGACGCGGAGCGCGCTCGGGCAGCGAATCCTCATCTGGGGCGAGCGCGTTCCGAGCGAGGTGGTGGGCGTGGTGGGCAACGTTCGCCACACCGGGCTCGACGCCGAGCCCCGTCCCGAGGCGTGGAGGCCCATCGGCGCGGTGGGCTGGGCCAACCTCTCCCTGGTGGTGCGCGGGAAGGTGCCGCCCGAGGCGCTGGTGGGGTCGGTCCGGGCGGCGGTCCATGCCATCGACGCCGAGCAGCCGCTGGTCCGGCCGGAGCCGATGGCCGAGCGGGCCGCGGCCTCGCTCGCGGTGCGCCGCTTCACGCTGGAGGTACTTTCCGCCGGCGCGGTGGTGGCGCTGCTCCTGGCGCTGGCCGGCATCTACGGGGTGACGGCGTACGGCGTGGCGCAGCGCACCCGCGAGCTGGGCGTGCGCCTGGCCCTCGGCGCCACACCCCGCGGCCTGGTCCGGATGGTCACCCGGGAGACGCTCGGGGTCGTTGCCGCGGGCTGCATCGTGGGCCTGCTCGCGGGGACGGCGCTGTCGAGGATTCTCTCCGGGCTCCTCTTCGGGGTCTCGCGGCTCGACCCGCTGACCTTCCTCGGCTGGCCGCTGGTGCTCGCCGCCGTCTCCGGAGGCGCGGCCTGGGTCGCCGCCCGGCGCGCCGCCTCGGTCGGCCCGGCGGAGGCGCTCCGGGCCGAGTAGGGGTGCCCCCTCAGGGCTTCTCGTCGCGCACGCTGGCGGTCAGTGCCAGGCCGGTGGGCGTCGTCGCCAGCCCGCCCTCCCCGGTCTCGCGCAGCTCGGGCGGGAGCATCCGTCCCACCGAGGCCATGGCCCCCACCACCTCGTCGGGAGGGATGAACGACTCGAGCCGCGCCAGCGCCAGCTGCGCTGCGCAGACCGCGTGCACGCTGAAGAACGCGTTCCGGCTCACGCAGGGAACCTCGACGAAGCCCCCCACCGGATCGCAGACCAGACCGATGCTGTTGGCCAGCGCCAGGGTGGCGGCGTGCACGCAGGCCCGGGCCGTTCCGCCGAGCAGCTCGGTGACCGCGGCGGCGGCCATCGCCGCGCTCGAGCCGATCTCCGCCTGGCACCCGCCGGCACTCCCCGAGATGTGCATCTGCCGGGAGATGGCCTGCCCGATGCCGGCGGCGAGGACCAGGGGCATGACCAGCTGCTCGTCGGTGATGCCGAGGTGGTCGGCCACTCCGATCAGCGCGCCGGGCACGGTGCCCGCCGATCCCGCGGTGGGGGCGGCGACGATGCGCCGCATCCGGGCATTCTCCTCGTTCACCGCCATGGCGTAGGCCTGGACCCGGCGGAGCAACGAGGCGTTCAACACGTCGGGGGCACTCCACAGCCTCTTGGCGTTCCAGCCCACCATCCCGGTGAGCGACTTCTCGGTGGAGGCGAGCCCGGCGGTGATCGAGGCGCGCATCAGTCCGAGCCGCTCGCGCATGGTGCGGCGGATGGCGTCGGGGTCAGCACCGGTCTCGGCGCAGTCCCGGCCGAGCACCCACTCGGACGCCCGTCCCGACACCGCCTCCAGCTCGCGCAAGGTGAAGCCCGCCATCGTCTCAGCCTTCGTCCATGACCGGAGGAAGCATGCGCACCCAGTGCATGCCGTGGATCCGGGCGATCCAGCCCAGCGCCGGCTCGGAGAGCCGTGCGTCCAGCTCGAGACACATCAGCGCGTCACCGCCGCGCCGGTCGCGGTTGCTGGAGAGCGAGGCGATGTTCACCCGGTCGTCGGCCACCACCCGGGTCACGGTGGCGATGGCGCCGTAGAAGTCCTGGTGCCCGACCAGCAGGGTGTGCCGCGCGCCGCTGAAGCGGACCGGCACCCCGTCGATCTCCGAGATCTCCACCGCGCCGCCCCCGATGCTCGAGCCGAGCACGGTGGTGCCCCGCCCTGTGCCGTGCAGCGTGAGCCGGACCGAATTGGGGTGCACGTTGCCAAGGTCGGCGACCGTCCAGGTGACGACCAGCCCCGCCCGGTCGGCCTCGGCCAGCGCGTCGGGGAGACGCCCATCGTCCGGCCGGAAGCCGAGGAGCCCGGCCACCAGGGCCCGGTCCGTCCCGTGCCCGCGGCCGGTCTTGGCAAAGCTACCGTGGAGCGCGATGTCCGCCTTCTCCGGAGGGGCGTCGAGGATGGCGCGCGCCAGCAGGCCGATCCGGCATGCACCGGCGGTGTGGCTGCTGCTCGGGCCGATCATCACCGGGCCGATCATGTCGAGGATGCTCATCCGGAGACCCTGCGGCGCCCCTTCTGCCAGAGTCGGTGCCGGTGGCGCCAGCGGGGCGAGCGAGGAACATCAGCGCCAGGTGCCCCTGCGCGATGTCAGGCGGGGACCTGGCTCGGGGTGCTCCGCTGGAACTCGTCCAGGACGTCCGCCAGGGTGAGCCGTCGATCGATGGCGCCCACGCGTTCCTCCAGCCCCTCGGCCCGGAGGATGTCGCGCACACCGGCCCGTGCACCCACCAGCCGCAGGGGAATGCCGGCGTCACGCAGCTCCTGGTGAAGGTTGGCCAGCATCCGCGCACCGGCGAGGTCCACCGTCGGAGAGGAGGACAGGTCGATCAGCACCAGCTGCAGCGGCCCCTTGAACGTCCGGATGCCGTCGCGGATCGCCTCCCGGACGTGCTCCACGTTGAAGTAGAGCAGCGCCGCCTCCACCCGGACGATGAGCGCCCCCGGCACCTGCTCGTTGTCCGGGTTCCGCTCCAGGTCCGAGTAGCTCCGCGTTCCCGGGATGCGCCCGAGGAAGGCCACGTTCGGATGCGCTGCCTTGCGGATCAGCAGGAGCAGCGAGAACACCACCGCCACCATCACTCCCTTGAGGATGCCGAGCAGCAGCACCGCGGCGAAGGCGGCCATCGACACCGTGAACTCCCACCGGCTCACGGTCCAGGTGTGGCGCAGCTCGCGGAGGTTGATCAGCCCCTTCACCGCCACCAGGACGATCGCCGCCAGGACCACGTTGGGGAGGTTGGCGAGCAGCCCGGTCAGGAACAGCAGGCACACCCCGATGGTCACCGAGGCGAACACCAGCGCCAGCGGCGTCTTCGCGCCCGCCTTGTCGTTCACTGACGACTGCGAGAGGCCCCCTGCCAGGGGGTAGGACTGGAAGAGCGCCGCGGCCAAGTTCGCTGCCCCCAGGCCGAGCAGCTCCTGACGCGGGTCGATCTCCTCACGGTGCGCCTGGGCCAGGGCCCGCGCCGCGGAGACGCTCTCCACGTAGGAGAGCAGCAGGCAGGCGAAGGCCAGCGGGATGAGCCCATCCACCTCGCGCGGCCGGAGTCCGGGCGGCTCGAAGTGGGGCAGGCCCCTCGGCAGCGCGCCCACCACCTTGAAGCCGAGCTCGCCCAGCGAGGTGACCGAGAGCAGGACGATGGAGACCGCCACCACCAGCAGGGCGACGGGCTTGCCGGGGAGGAACTTCTCTCCCAGGAGGAGCACCACGATGGCCGCGATTCCGAAGCCGAGCACCGTCAGGTTGGTCGAGGGGAGCTGGCTCCACAGGACACCCAGCCGCTCGAGGAAGCTCTCGCCGCCCCCCTTCACCCCGAACAGCTTGGGCAGCTGGGTGGTGGCGATGGTGAGCGCCGCCCCGGCCTTGAAGCCGAGGAGGATGGTCTCGCTGATGAAGTTGACCAGGGAGCTCAGCCGCAGGATCCAGGCGAGCACGCACATCGCCGCGGTGACCAGCGCGGTGAGCGCGGCGATCTCCGGCCCCCGCCCCGGGTTCCCGGCGACCATCTCCGCGACGGTGACCCCGACCAGGAGGGAGATGGCGGAGGTGGGGCCGATCGCCAGCTGGCGCGACGAGCCGAACAGCGCGTAGGCCAGACCGCCGACGAGATAGCCGTAGACGCCGTACTGCGGTGGCAGCCCGGCCAGCGAGGCGTAGGCGAGCGACACCGGGATTCCGTAGGCCGCCAGCGTCACCCCGGCGATGGCGTCGCTGGGGAGCCAGCTCCCCCGGTACGTCGGGAGCCACTGGGCGGGGGGAAAGGCGGCGCGCCATCCCCGGACGGGAGCTCCGCTCGGAACCGCGCTCGCCGCGGGCGCGTCCGTGGTCATGGCCGGACTTGGCCACACCCGGCCGGTCCACGGCATGGGCCCTAGGTCGTACGTGCTACGGCGTGTCGCCCTTGCCGGCCTCGGCCTTCAGCCGCTGGTACTCCTCCCAGTGGCGGCGGGCCTCCTCGAGCAGCCGGCGGATCTCCTTCTCCTCCGCCATCCCCAGCGCGCCGCTGCGCTGTCCCCCGCCCCCGGTGGTGGAGGTGGCCTTGCCCTCGACGATGCGCAGCTCGCGGGGCTCTGCCTCTCCCTCCCAGGAGAGCAGCAGATGCAGGTCGCCGCGGTGCCGCTGGAAGAGCGGCGCCAGCAGCCGGAGGGTGAAGGTGGCCTGCGGATCCTCCCGGACCACCAGGCTCTCCGCCTCGAGGCCCTCGGCCACCTTCCGGAACGCCAGACGCGAGGCTCCGAACGAGACCTCCGCCCCCTCCTGCGTCGACAGCCGGAGCCCGGGCAGGCTGGCGTCCTCCACCGCCTGGGCCAGTGCGCCCGGGGTGACGGTGAGCCGGAGGACGAGCACTTCGGCCGAGGAGAGCGTGGGCGGCTGGCTCAGAGCTCCACCTTCTTCTCGGTCTGGTTCTGACCGTCGAAACGCAGGCACACGCCCTTGTTCTCCACCTTGGTGACCAGGTTGCACGGCCGGCGCCAGACGGTCTGGAGGTTCCGCAGCGTCTCGCGCGCGTAGTCCGGCTTGAGGTCCTGCCCGTCGTGCTTGTGGGCGAGGAGCAGCTCGCCGCGGTTCTCGAAGTTCCCGTCCACCACCTCGATGATCGGCTGGCCGAAGTTGGTGAGCTGGCTGAGGAGCTTGTTCTTCACCTTGCGGAACTCGCGGTCGAGGATCTCCCAGCTGTTCCGCTTCTCGTTGAAGCCGTAGACGAACAGCTTCTGCTCCAGCGCGAATTCGGGGGTGAGGAAGGTGTCGATGAAGGTGACGTCGTTGTAGTGCTTGCGGACCTCGAAGATCTTCTCCCGCCCCAGGCCCAGGTTCTTGTCCCAGGCGCGGCGGGCCTTGAGGTCGTCGCACTCGTCCCACTCCTTGCCGAAGCGCCCCTTGTTCCACCGCTCCTCGATGTCCCGGTACAGCTCGATCCCCAGCTTGTACGGGTTCAGCGCCCCGGGGCGGGTCCCCAGGGTGCCCGAGTGGTGGTCGGCATAGTCGATGACCTCGTCGGCGGTCAGGGCCTTCCTGGTCATGATCGTCGAGTGCCAGTAGCTGGCCCACCCCTCGTTCATGATCTTCGTCTGGCCCTGGGGCGCGAAGTAGTAGGCCTCCTCGCGGAGGATGGCCAGGACGTCGAACTCCCAGGCCTCGAGCGGAGCGTGCTCCAGGAGGAAGAGCAGCACGTCCCGCTGGGGTCGCTCGGGGAAGTGCTTCTTCTTCGCCTTCTCGTCCTCGACCTTCTTCCGCTGCGATTCGAGGAACTCCAGCGGGTTCACGTAGCCGCGCATGTACTCGCGGTCGACCCGGAAGCCCTCCACCCGCTCGTTGCTCTTCTCCTCCTGCTCGGCCCGCTTCGGGTCCGGGGAGCGGCGGATGTAGGGCGAGTGGTAGTCGATCAAGTTCTCCAGCGAGAGGGCCCGGTCGATGAAGTCCTCGACCTTCTCGATGCCCACCTTGTCCACCCAGCGCCGGACCCGAGTGGCGTGGTTGGCCATCTCGTCCATCATCCGGCGGTTGGTGTGCTGGAAGTAGAAGTTGTTCTTGAAGAAGTCGCAGTGACCGTAGACGTGGGCCATCACCAGCTTCTGGTCCACCTCGGCGTTCGACTCGAGTAGATAGGCGTAGCAAGGGTCGTTGTTGATGACCAGCTCGTAGATCTTGCTGAGCCCGTACTCGTAGCCCTTGCTCAGCTGCTCGTACTCCATCCCCCAGCGCCAGTGCGGGTAGCGGTTGGGGAAGCCGCCGTAGGAGGCGACCATGTTCAGCTCGTCGTAGCCGAGCAGCTCGAACACTGTCTCGAAGAAGTCCAGCCCGAAGTCGCGGGCGTATCCTTCGATCTCCTCCTTGAGCTGCGCCAGCCGGGGGGTGAGGCTCTTCGGCATCAGCGACCCTTCCCGAGGAAGTCGCGGATCGACTGGTAGATGGCGTCCTTGTCGGCGATCTCCGAGAGGGCCACGTTCTCCGAGTCGCCCACCGTCTCCCGGAGGTCCTTGATGAACTGCCCCGACCCGTACGGGCTCTCCACCTGCCCGTAGGCGAACTGGTTCACCGCGGGGAGGATGTCGGTCTTCAGCATCTCGATGCAGTGCCGGGTGTCGTCGGCGCTCCAGTTGTCCCCGTCGCTGAAGTGGAAGGGATAGATGTTCCAGCTCCCCGGCGGGTAGTCGGCGCGGATGATGTCCCGGCAGAGCTTGTAGGCCGAGCTGATCATCGTCCCGCCGGACTCACGGGTGTGGAAGAACGTTTCTCGATCTACCTCGCGGGCCACCGCGTCGTGGATGATGTACCGGCACTCCAGCCCCTTGTACTGGTGGCGGAGCCAGGTATCGAGCCAGAAGCTCTCGATGCGGACGATTTCCTTCTGTTCGTCCCCCATGCTTCCCGAGACGTCCATCATGTAGACGATGACCGCGTTGGTCTCGGGCAAGTTCTGCATCCGGTAGCTGCGGTAGCGCCGATCTTCCCGGGTGGGGATGATGATCGGCATCTTCGGATCGTAGGTGCCGAGCGCGATCTGCCGCCGCAGCGCCTGCTTGAAGGTGCGCTTGAAGTGCCGGAGCGACTCGGGGCCGGTGGTGTTGACCCCGGTGTACTTGATCTTCTGCGCGACCACCTGCTCCTTGCCGCGCCGCTCGATGTTGGGGAGCTGCAGCTCCTCGCCGAGGATGGAGGCCAGCTCGTCGAGGCTGACGTCCACCTCCAGCGCGTGGTCTCCCTCGCCCTGGCCGGCCTTGTGCCCGTCGCCGGGCTGCACCGCCCCGGGGCTGAGCTGCTGCCCGACCTCCCCCTCCCCCTGACCGACGCCGCCCTGTTCCTTGTGCCCGTACTTGAAGTGGGGAATGTCGATGAAGGGAATGGGGATGGAGATGGTGTCCTTCCCCTTCTTCCCCAGCATCTCGCCCTTCTGCACGTAGCGTCGCAGGTTGGCTTTGATCTTCCCCCGGACGATCTGCTTGAAGCGCGAGTGGTCCTGATGGATCTTCAGCGACACCGCTACTCCTTGGCGTCCCCGCGCGCGAAGATGCTGGCCACGAAGTTGAGGACGTCGGTGGAGCAGATCTCGCAGTAGGCGTAGTTCTTCATCAGCCGGTCCTTGACCAGGTCGATCTTCTCCTGGGTCTCCTTGTCGACGACCGAGCTGACCAGATTCTTCAGCTTGATGCTGTCCTTCTGGTCCTCGAAGAGCTTGAGCTCCAGCGCCTTGTGCAGCCGCTCGTTGGTCCGGTAGTTGAAGGTCTTCCCGTCCACTGCCAGCGCCCCGATGTAGTTCATGATCTCGCGGCGGAAGTCGTCCTTGCGGCTCTCGGGGATGTCGATCTTCTCCTCGATGCTCCGCATCAGCCGCTCGTCGGGCTCCTCGTAGAGGCCGGTGTACTTGTTCCGGACCTTCTCCTTCTGGGTGTAGGCCTTGATGTTGTCGATGTAGTTGCCGCAGAGCTTGCCGATCGCGTCCTCGTCGGCGCTGATCGCCCGCTGGACCTCGTTCTTGACGATGTCCTCGTACTCCTGCTTCACCGTGGTGAGCAGCTCGCGGAACCGCTTCCTCGTCTCGTCGCTGGAGATCAGGCTGTGGCCCTTGAGCCCGGCCTCCAGCTCGTTGAGCACCATGAAGGGGTTGATGCAGCCCTCGCCCTTGTCGCTCACCAGGGCGTTGGAGATCTTGTCCTGGATGTAGCGGGGGCTGATGCCCTCCAGGCCTTCACGGGACGACTCCTTGCGGAGCTCCTTGATGTTGTCCTCGGTGAAGTTGGGCAGCGTCTTGCCGTTGTAGAGCTTCAGCTTCTGGAGGAGGGTAAGGTTGTGCTTCTTCGGCTCCTCGAGCCGGGTGAGCACCGCCCACATCGCCGCCATCTCCAGGGTGTGGGGGGCGATGTGCTTCCCCTTGATCGCCTTGGCGTTGAAGTCCTTCTCGTAGATCTTCTGCTCCTCGGCGAGCTTGGTGATGTACGGGATGTCGATCTTGACGGTGCGGTCCCGCAGCGCCTCCATGAACTCGTTGTTCTCCAGCTTCTTGTACTCGGGCTCGTTGGTGTGCCCGATGATGACCTCGTCGATGTCGGTCTGAGGGAACTTCTTGGGCTTGATCTTGTGCTCCTGGCTCGCGCCGAGGAGGTCGTAGAGGAAGGCCACGTCGAGCTTCAGCACCTCGACGAACTCGATGATCCCCCGGTTGGCGATGTTGAACTCGCCGTCGAAGTTGAAGGCCCGCGGGTCGGAGTCGCTGCCGTACTCGGCGATCTTCCGGTAGTTGATGTCGCCGGTGAGCTCGGTGGAGTCCTGGTTCTTCTCGTCCTTGGGCTGGAAGGTGCCGATGCCCACCCGGTCCTTCTCGCTGAAGATCAGGCGATTCACCCGGATGTGCTGGATGAGCCTCGCGAAGTCACCGCCCTCCTGGGTCATCAGCTCCTTGAACACGAAGCGGCAGGCGGGGCACAGCTCGTTCCCCTCGGGGATCTGGAAGTCGCTGCCGTCCTGGAGCTCGGCGAACACCTTGGGCCGCCACTCGCGGGGGATGAGGTTCAGCGGCTCCTCGTTCATCGGGCACTTCATCCGCTCCTTGTGGAAGGTGCCGTCCGCGCCCTTCTTCTCCAGGATCCAGGTGAAGGTGTAGGCCGCGCCCTCGGGCGACTTGCTGTACTCCTCCATGCCCTTCTTCAGCAATCGGGCGATGGTGCTCTTGCTCGAGCCCACCGGTCCATGGAGCAGGATGACCCGCTTCTCGGTCCCGTACTGCTGCGCGGCGGACTTGAAGACGTTCACCAGCTTCATCAGCGGGACATCGAGCCCGAAGATGGCGTCGCGTCCGCCGAAGCGCTCGTCGCTGAAGAAATGGTAGCGGATGAGCTTCTTCTTGTTGTCGATGTACTCCGTCTTCCCGTGGCTGAGGATCATGTCGTAGATCCTCTGGAAGGCGGTGCGCGTCACCCGGGGGTTCTGGCGAACCAGGGTGAGGTAGTCCTCGAAGCTCCCCTCCCAGTGCAGCTCGGCGTACTGCTTGCTGTCCTGGAGCTTCGCGATTCGCTCGACCAGCGAGCTCTGCGCAACGGTCGTCATGTCTCGTCTCATCCCTCTGGACGCTCCGCCAGGGCGGACGCCCATTGAAACCCCACACCGGCGCGGGGTGGGACCGCGCGAGCGTGTCCGGTGCTGAGGGGGCGGGCGGCTCCCGGAGGCGGTGGGCCTGCCGGGGGGCGCCGTCCCGCGCGACCGGGACGCGGGGTGGAGACTCCTGACAAGGGTGAAGCTTATTCCTTCCGGCGCAGCGCTTCCAATGCCCCCCGGGTCCCTGCTAGGCGCAGCGGACAAATCGATGCCCACTCCGTCCGTCGCTCCCCGGATCGAGGAGTCCAGCGTGGCCAGCTCCCCTCCCCGCGCGTCGAGCGAGGAGGCGCGAGCGGTCTGGAGTCTGCTCTTCGCCTGCGCTCTGGTCCTTCTACCTCGGCTGGCTGTCTTTCCCTGGAGCGAGAATCTCTACGGGGACGCCGTCGTCCGGACCGAGCTCGCCCAGCGCTGGCTCCAGAACCCACACTGGATCGCCCACATGGACGACGGGGCCTTCCAGTACGGGCCGTTGCACGTCTACCTCGTGGCCGGTGCGCTGGCCCTGGGCATCGACCGGGAGGACGCCGGGCGGTGGGTGAGTCTGCTGTTCGGTGTGCTCTCGGTGCTCCCGCTCTGGTCACTGTCGCGACGGGTGGGAGGGGTCCAGGGCGCCTGGTGGGCCACCGCCGGCCTCGCCCTGTGGGGGATGCACATCCAGATGTCCACCACCGCCGGCAGCGAGTCGGTGGGCCTCTTCTTCGTGCTCTGGTCCCTGGCGCTCCTGGCCGAGGGGCTGGACGAGAACCGGTTCCCGGCGCTCTTCGGCAGCGCGCTGGTGCTGAACCTCGCCTGCGCCGTCCGCTACGACTGCTGGCTGCTCATTCCGCTCATCTGCGTGCTCCTGCTTCTCGGGGACCGGGATCGGGTGGCGGCCGTCACCCGCTCGGTCTGCTACGCTCTGCTGGCGATCCCCTTCGTCGCCGCCTGGATGCAGGGAAACGAGCGGGCCAAGGGCGACCCGTTCGCGCCCATCAGGTACATCGAGAGCTTCCACCAGGCCTGGGTGGCGGACGGGGTGGCGCGCTGGACCTCCCTCGGATACCGCGCCCAGAACCTGCTCTTCTGGCCAGCGGTGGCGCTCCTCACCCTGTCGCCGCTCATCGCCTGGTTCGGGATGCGGGGGTTGGTGCGGGTCTGGCGGCAGCGGCGGGAGGACCGCTGGCTGGTCTGGGTGGTGCTGGTGCCGACCGCGTACTTCACCTTCCGCAGCGTGGTGCTCCTGAACTTCGTCCCTCTGGCTCGCTTCGCGGTGTCGCAGGTGGCGCTCTTGCTCCCGTTCGTGGGTGCCGGGTACCTGGCCACCGTCGAGGGTAAGTCGGCCACCGCGCGGCGCGCCTGGGCCGGGGCTGCGCTGGGGCTGGCGGTGCTCCTCCCGGTGGTCATCGGCATCCTCACCGTGAACCGAGATGACCAGGTGGCCACCTCGCTCCGTCCGGTGAGCCCGGTGTCCACCAATCCCCCGCCAGTGATGAAGGTCGCCCGCTGGCTCAAGGCGGAGGTCGCCCCGGTGGGCGGTGCCGCGGCGCTCGACGTGGACCCCCAGTACTGGGACCTGCAGATCGCCTTCTTCAGCGGCCTGCCCGATACCCGTATCTCCCGGATGCGCTGGGACATCTTCCGGAAGCAGCTCGCCGAGCAGCGGCCGGAGGTGCTGGTGCGCCGCGAGGGTGGGGCGCTGGAGAAAGAACCCGACTTCCTGCTCCAGGGCGATACCATCTCCTTCGACGGGGACGGCTGGGAGGAGATCCCCGGCTTCCAGAGTCCCTGGCATGTCTACCGTCGCGCCGGCAGCCACTAGAGGGGCCTCATGACCCAGGCATCGACCGCCGTGACCCGCTCGGAGGCGCGCACACCGCCGAAGTGGGTGTCGTTCACCGTCCTGTTCCTGATCGAGATGTGGGAGCGGTTCGGCTACTACGGGATGACCGCGGTCGTCGTCCTCTACATGGTGAAGAAGCTCGGCTACACCGACGACCGGGCGAACCTCACCTTCGGCGCCTTCGTGGCCATGGCCTACGCCTCGCCAGCCATCGGAGGGTGGCTCGGAGACAAGGTGCTCGGCACCCGGCGGATGACGGTCATCGGGGCCACCATCCTCGCCATCGGGTACGCATTGCTGGCCACACCCGGGATGCCGCTGTTCCTCGCGCTGGGGGTCATCGCCGTGGGGAGCGGGCTCTTCAAGCCCAATCCGGCGAATCTCGTGTCCAAGGTCTACGAGGGGAACCCGGCCAAGATCGACTCGGCCTTCACCCTCTATTACATGGCGGTCAACCTCGGCTCGACGCTCTCCCAGACCGCCACCCCGCTGATCGCCGAGCGGGTGAGCTGGCACCTGGCCTTCGGGGTGTGCGCGGGCGGGATGGCCCTGGGCATCCTCAACTACTTCTTCATGAGCCGGTTCCTGCGGCACGTGGGCTCGCCGCCGGACTTCCAGCCGTTCCCCTGGAAGAAGTTCGCCCTGACCATGGGGGGGTGCCTCCTCGCCGTGGGCTTCGTCTCCTGGGTGGTGCAGAACCTGACCGTTGCCAAGGCGATGGTGTGGCTGGCCACCCTGGTGATGCTCGGCATCTTCGCGATGCTGATCGCCAAGGGGACCCCGCGCGAGCGGAGCGGGCTCATCGCGGTGCTGATCCTCACCGCGCAGGGCATCATCTTCTTCATCTTCTACCAGCAGATGTCGACGTCGCTGACGCTGTTCGCCGACCGGAACGTGAACCTGAACTTCCTCTTCGGCTACCGGGTTCCGGCAGGCCAGGTGCAGGCGCTGAATCCTTACTGGATCTTCCTCCTCAGTCCCCCGCTGGCCTGGGCCTACACACGGCTGGGCAAGCGGCGGGGAGGGGACTTCCCGGTGGCGCTGAAGTTCGCGCTCGGCTTCGTGGTGCTGGCGGCAGGGTTCTTCGTCTTCGGATTGAGCGGCAACACCGCCGGCCCGGACGGGCGGGTGTCCCTCTGGTGGGTCATCCTCGGCTACGGGCTGATGTCGCTGGGCGAGCTGCTGATCAGTGGCCTCGGGCTGGCGATGGTCGCCCGCTACGTGGGGCCCAAGCTCCGGGGATTCCTGATGGGCACCTGGTTCCTGGCCACCGGCATCTCCCAGTACCTCGGGAGCTACGTGGCCACCTTCGCCAGCGTGCCCCAGAACGTGACCGACCCCATCCAGACGCTGCAGCTCTACATGCGGCTGTTCATGGGGCTCGGCGTCGTGGCCGTGGTGGGAGCGATCATCTCCTTCGCGCTGTTGCCGGTGATGAGGCGGCTGTCGGCCGAGTCGGCGCAGGGCGAGGATGCAGCAGCCGCTGCGGCCTGATCCGGAAACGCTCCTCGTCTACCCGCAGCGGCAGGGGGAGGGGCGCGCAAGTTCGCCGGGCCGTCGTCCGCGGCCTTCGCTTGCTCAGCCAGAACCTGGATCTCGTTCCGTGAGCTGCTGCGTTCGTCGCGGGAAGGGCCGCAGGTGCATGGCTCGCCACTGGGCAGCGGGGGTGACCCCGAGCTCGCGGCGGAAGGCGCGGCACAGGGCTTGCCGGCTGCCGAACCCGACTGCGGCTGCGATGCGCGCGAGGTCGGCCTCACCGCTTCGAAGGAGCTCGGCTGCACGGCGCACGCGCGCGTGGCGGATGAAGGCCGAAGGGCTGGTGCCGCCGAACTGCCTGAAGCGTGCATGCGTCCGCTGGCGAGACCGTCCCGCCGCCGTGGCCACGGAGGCCACGCTCGCTCCCGGCTCGGTCGCCTGGGCGAGCTGCTCGCGCAGGAGCGAGTCGGCCAGCATCCGGAACCAGCCCTGGTCGGTCCACGAGACGGCGTCGTGGAGGTGGGCCCGCAGCGCCTGGACGAAGAGGATCTCGCAGAGACGGCCGGTGACGATCTCGCCGCCCAGCGTGGGAATCGCCAGCTCCTCGCGGAGCGCCTGGAGCGACGGTCCGAAGGACCGCGGAATCTGTCCAGCGCTGGTGCGAATGAGTGCCGGAAACGCCTCGAGCATCGGATGGGCGAGCGGGGCCTCGAGGTGAACACGGGCGGACAGCACCTCGGGTGGGTCCGACTCGCAGGTCGCCCGCAGTACGCCCGGAACGGCCCGGTTCACCACCAGAAGCTCGCCCGGGTCGAGCCGGTACCGCCACAGGTGCACGTCGGCGTCGATCAGGCAGCCTCCCTCGAGCACGACGTGCAGTGACAGCGCGTCCGCCGGGAAGGCCCGCCTCCACGGACCGCCGTCTTGGCGGTCGCCCATCACGACGCACCGGAGCCTCAGCTCGTCGAGCGCAAGCACCAGCGGATCGTGTCCCGGGTCCACGCACCCGTCCGGAAGCAAGAACCGCGCGCGCCGCTCGCTGTTCACCACGAAGGCTTTCCGAAACATTTTGGAACGGTCCGGCCGGACGGGGGTCGCGTGGTGTTTCCGAGCGTGACATCTGGTTTCTCGGACCGGCGATGCGAGCCCGTTCCGTCAGCGCTGAATGCCGGGGGGCCACGGACGGTCCGGGCTCTGGGACCAGGTGCGGCTGGCCGGTGCTTCCCATGCCGCGGATCCGAAACCGGAGGTAACGCTCGGAAACACCGCGCGACCCCTCCTCGGCCGGACCGCTACGAAAAGCTTCCCGGAGCGAGCAAGAGAAACCGGAGCGCGCATCGGAGACGGCGACTCCGCGGGCTCCCCTCGCGGTCGCCGCGGTCGAGCCGCTCCATTGGATGCACGACCGCTCCGCAGGTGACGGGCAGCAACCGTGTCACCACTGGCCTCCTCCGGACTCGATCCAGTCGGCATTTCCCCCGAGGAGAGATCGACATGTTCACCCGAACCACAGGACGCTCCCGCTGCTCCGGCCCCCTTCCGCTGGCCGTGTTCCTCCTCGTTGCAGCTGTCGCCTGCAGCGGCGAGGGGCCTTCCAGCGCCGACCTGATCAAGGAGGGAAAGCAGACCTTCCGCCACGAGACGTTCGGCGACGAGACGAAGTGGACGGACGCGCTCCGGATGAACGAGGTGATCAGCACCGTCGATCCCGCCACCGCGCTGGGGATCGGCCTGAAGGTCGACTCCGAGGCTCTCCCTCCGGAGGTGGTCACGGGAATCCAGAACGGTTCCATCAGCCTGACCGATCCTGCCACCACGCTGGCGCTGCTGAAGCTCGACGCGATCCTCGGGGTCAAGGGCACCGTGACGAGCGTGAACGGCAAGGACACGCTCAGCCGGGTCGGCATCACCTGCGCCCTGTGCCATTCCACCGTGGACGACTCGTTCGCTCCGGGCGTCGGAAAGCGCCTCGACGGTTGGCCCAATCGCACCCTCGACGTCGGAGCGATCGTCGCCCTGTCGCCCGCGCTCGATGCCGCGACCAAGGCGGTCTTCAACGGCTGGGGCAGGGGAAGGTACGACCCCCGATTCAACCAGGACGGCAAGAACGGCCCCCAGGTCATCCCGCCCGCCTACGGACTCCAGGGCCTCCAGGCCATCACCGTGACCGGCGACGGCGCCGACATCGCTTACTGGAACCGCTACGTGGCGGTGACCCAGATGGGCGGACACGGCTCGTTCTCCGAGCCGCGGACGGGGGTGTCAGTCACCAACGGGACTGATGATCTGGTCAGCAGCAAGCTGCCAGGGTTGCAGGCCTACCAGCTCTCGATCCCGGCGCCCGCTCCTCCGCCCGGCAGCTTCGACTCAGCGGCGGCCGCCCGAGGCAAGGGGGTCTTCGAGGGAGCCGGTCGCTGCTCCAGCTGTCACAGCGGCCCGGAGCTCACCGACGCGAACACCCGCCTCCACCCGCCGAGTGACGCGATGGGTGAGCCAGAGCCAGCAGGCGTTCCCAGCTACGCCTCGCGGAGCGCGACCAAGCAGTACCGGACGGCCCCGCTGAAGGGCGTGTGGCAGCATCCGCCCTATTTCCACAACGGGACCGCCGCCACCCTCGAGGAGGTGGTGAAGACCTACGACGACCGGCGCGCCCTGGGGCTGACCTCCGCGCAGCGCGCCGACCTGGTCCAGTACCTCAAGTCGCTGTAGCTCGGGCCGCTCCCGGCTCAGGCCTTCCGTACCCAGCCGTGGCGGGTGTTGCTCGGCGTGGGACCCGCAGCGAGGTACCGCTCGCGGAGCTTGCTCAGCACGTCGTTGAGGGCGAACTGCGGGAATTCCATCGTCTTCTTCAGGGCGATGGGGATCAGCGACTCATAGTTCACCGGCACAGGGTGGTAACGGTGGTCGTTCTCGTCCTCGCAGTCACGGTCGGGCGTGGTCAGTCGGCCGTCCACATTCTTGATCCCGTAGAGCTTGGCGTTGTTCAGCCCGAAGATCTTCCGCTTCGCCCGCTCGGTCAGCTGGGGATAACCATACCGCTGCCGCATCCACTCCGGGATCTGGAACCGCCACAGGGCCTCGATCTGCCACTGCGGTGAGCCGTACCACACCGAGTCCGATCCGAAGAGCACCCGGTCCTCGCCGAAGAACTTCAACGCCTGGCCCAGGATGTGGGCGCAGACGCCGGGGAAGGTGATCACCGACGAGGCGAAGGTGGTCCCCAGCTCGGCGTACACGTTGGGGAAGGAGGCGCAGTCGACCAGGAACCTCGTCGTCCAGAGGATGTCCGGCACCCCCTGTCGGGTGTTGCCCGACTGGACGTCGAGCAGCGCGTTCCGCACCCAGAACCCGGGGCGGATGCACGAGTGGTAGATGAGAAAGTTGAGCATCGGCCAGTCGCGGGCCGCCTTGGGGATGTCGCTCGGGAAACCCGCCGTCGCCGAGGACGGGCTGTCCGGCGCATTGGTGGACAGGCCCTTGTGGATGCAGATGTTGTAGAAGCCCGGGTGCCGGCGCAGGTAGTCGCGGTACTCGGGCGCGGTGATCACCTGGTACATCGGGTAGGCAACCTGCTCGTCGTCCAGCACCCAGGTGGTCATCAGGCTGTTCGGGTCGCTGTCCAGCTTCGCCGAGTTCGCCGAGGTGTAGCCCTTCCACGAGTCGGGCTTGAGATTTTCGATCTGCCAGCGGTGGTAGTCCCCGTAGACCGGATCCACCTGGTTGCCGCGGCCGGGGTAGAGCTGCCCATGGGCGAGCATCCGGGTGGAGCCGGCGATGTCGTTGACCCAGTCCCGCACCGACGCGGTCTGGGTCGCGGAGAGGAACTCGCCAGCCTCCGATTCCTTGATGTTCTTCGGAGGCCGCGGCGTGCCCTGGTCCGGGACGGCCGAGGAGGTGTTGTTGCTCAGGATCCCGATGGTCACCTGGCTGTCGAGGTACACGTCCTTCATGAACTGGACGAGGTGGAAGTTGGAGTTCAGGTTCGGCAGTCCCACCAGCGCCGGGTTCCAGGGGGTGTTGATCCCACCCAGCTCGTCCGGCAGGTCGGTGGGATTGAACACGTTGTGGTTGCCCTCGGCGATGTCTCTGAGCGCGTTGCCGGGCCCGGTCCGGCTGGAGCGGATGGTGTGCAGCTGGTCGTCGAGGACGAACAGGTCGCGCGGCGGGCCGTGCATCCCGTGGGCCTCGCGCTCGAAGATCTCGTCCTTGCTGACCTTGAAGAACTCGGCGCCGTGGGCTTCGTTCATCGCCAGGAAGGAGACCGCAAAGCCACCGCTGCCCGCGAGGAACTGCCTGCGGCTCACCCCCAGACGGCGGGCCGCGCGGTCGGAGAGCTCGAGGATCCGGCGCTCCACTTGTTTCTGCTCCGGGGTCTGTGGATTGGGGAGGTACTCTCCGTTGGAGACCATCTGCGTGGGGACGGGCGAGCGGAGCTCGTCCCTCGTCTGATCAGCCGGCTCGAGACCGTCCAGCTGCTCCTCGCTGAACCACGACTCCTCCTCGCGAGACCCAGGCACCTTGTGCGCCATGTTGCTCCCTCCGCCAGTGGGGCCACGGACCCGGGCGGGCTGCCCGGTCCGGCCCAACCGGCACGGAAGCGGTACGTCTGAGACCGCTGCGCGATCAACGCGCTTCTTTCGCTCCGGCGCGGCGCACTGACCCCTCGCCTGCCCGAGAGTTCGTCAACGACGATCACGCCGCGACGCGGCTTGCCTCATCCACCGGTCCGGAGTTGCCGCGGCGCGCTGTGGAAAACTCAGCGCCCGGGACGGCCGCGCCGCCGCTGTTCCGTCCAGTAGTCGACCTGCCACTTCTTCACCGCCGCGTTGTGGCAGACGAGCGTGGGGCAGAAGACGTGCGTCCCGTCGTTGCGGGAGACGAAGTAGAGATCGCTGCAGGTCGCCGGGTGGGCGACTGCCTGGAGCGCCGCGCTGCCCGGACTGGCGATGGGTCCCGGCGGGAGTCCGCGCACGGTGTACGTGTTGTACGGGTGGGGGGTGACCAGGTCCTGCTTGGTGATGTTCTTCACGAACTTCCCGCGGATCATCATCATCGCGTAGAGCACCGTCGGGTCGGTCTGAAGCGGCATCCCGAGTCGTAGCCGGTTCAGGAAGAGGCAGGCGATGCGCGGGCGCTCGTCGGGTGCGCCGGTCTCCTTCTCCACGATGGAGGCCAGGGTGACCGTCTGCAGCGGATCCAGCTTCACCGCCGGATCCTTGCTGGCCATCACCGCCTGCAGCTCCTCGAGCGTCCGGGAGACCATCTTCCCCAGCACGCTCTCCTCGGTGTACCCGTGGGTGAAGCTGTAGGTATCCGGGAAGAGGAAGCCCTCGAGCCTGGTGGCGGGGACCCCGAGCTTCTTCACGAAGGCCGGCTCCGCAGCGAGCGCCTCGAGCCGATCGAGCCGGAGCTTGAGCTGCGAGGAGGCGAGCAGAGGGAGGATCTCGTCCAGCCGCAGGCCCTCGGGGATGGTCAGATGGTAGGTCTTCTGCTGTCCGGCGATGACCTTCTGGATGGCCTGCTCGGGCGTCAGCGGGAGCGTGAACTCGTACTCGCCGGCTCGCAGCTTCGGCCCGAGCTTCTCGCGGCGGAGCCAGGCATAGGTGAGCTCGGCGTCGCCCACCACCCCTGCCTGGGCGAGCAGGTCCGCGACCCGGCGGGGCCCGCTCCCGGGCGGGATGGTCACCTCCCGGGTGCCCGCCGTGCCCGCGGGCGTCCGCGCGAACTCGGTGATCTGCTGGTCCCGCCACCACCAGAACGCGGCGCCGGCCCCGGCTGCCACCACCGCCAGCAGAAGCAGGACGCCCAGCACTCGCTTCAAGGCTCGTCCCCGTGCATGGGGGCCTGATGCGCGTCGAGCCAGCCCTGGAGGATGAGCGCCGCCGCCACCCGATCCACCACCACCTTCCTCCGGGCCCGGGAGATGTCGGCCTCGATCAGCATCCGGTTGGCCGCGGCGGTGGTGAGCCGCTCGTCCCAGTACTCCACCGGGAGCCCCAGCTGGCGCGCCACCGCCTCGCCGAAGCGCCGGGCCTCGGCGGCGCTCTGGCCTTCGGTGCCGTCCATGTTCAAGGGCAGCCCCACCACCACGTGCTCCACGCAATGGTGCTCGGCCAGGCGGCGGAGCTCGGTCAGGTCGGCGCGAAGATTGGTCCGGCGCAGGGTGGTGACCGGCTGTGCGGTGAGCCCGAGCCCGTCGGAGACGGCCACCCCCACGGTCTTGCTGCCCACGTCCAGCCCGAAGCTCCGCGTCATCGCGGCAGAAACATACCAGCCCCGTCCCGCGTCCCGCCGCGCGGACCGGCCATCCTGCCGGGGGGACACAAGGGGCGCAGCTCCCCTGGGGCTGCTCCCGGCACTCTTCTTGTATCGCCCCACCAGGCCCGGACGAGCCAGCCCGGGAAGGGGGACGGATGGGATTCTTCGATTTCATCGGGGATGCGCTCGGGGCCATCGCGTCGCCGTTCACCGCGGTCATCGACGCGGGCACCAAGCTCCTCGGACTGCCGCCCGCCATCGGCGACGCCCTGAAGATCGCGGTGGGCGCGGCGACCGGGGACTTCGTCACCCTGATGCAGGGAAGCACCCAGCTGCTGAAGGACCTCGCCGCCAGCGCCGCCGAGACCGAGTATGCCCCGCCGAGGGACGAGGCCTACGGCGGGACCGACGGGTGGGCACCCACCACGTCGGCCAGGGCGAACAGCGCGAGCGACGAGCCGGACCCGGTCGAGCTTGCAGACGCTGCCGCCCCGTTTGACCTCGATCCGGAGGAGAAGCGCGCGCTCGACACACTGAGCCAGAACTTCGACGTGCTGAACCGCGACCACGGCACGCTGCGGCTCCTGGAGAACAAGGTCATCACCGAGCAGGAGCTGCACGAGACCGCCGAGGACCCGGATGCTCCGCTCGAGCTCAAGCGTGCGGCCCGCTACGTCCTGGACCATCCCGATCTCATGGCGCGACTGTCGCGCTCGAAGGATCGCGACCAGCAGGGCATCGCCCGGAGCGACATCGACCTCGCGCGCGAGCAGTCCTGGACGAGCGGGGTTGCCACGGGTGCGGCGACCGTCGGATCCGTGGCAGACGGGACCGACCTCGAGTCTGCCGCCCCGGGCGATGTGGAGCCGGAGGAGCGGCGCGCGCTGGATGCGCTGCGACGGAACTTCGACGCGATGAACCGGGACCACGGGTTCCTGGGGGCGTTCGGGGACAAGGTCATCACCGAGAAAGAGCTCCGGGAGACGGCCGAGGACCCCGACGGGCCACCCGAGCTCAAGCGCGCCGCCCGATACATCCTGGACCACCCGGACCTCATGGAGCGGCTGTCGCGGTCGAAAGATGGTGACGACCAGGGCATTGCCCGGGGCGACATCGATCTTGCGGCCGAGGAGAGCGGGTCGGACGGCGTGGGGACGGGAAGCGATGAACTCTCGGCGCTGCAGACCCTCCTCGCCAGCTTCGACGGCCTGAACCGCTGGACCGACGGGCTCATCCCCCCCGACAAGGTGCTGAGCCGGAACGAGCTCGAGCGAGCGGCGAGCGACGCCGACACCTCGCCGACGCTCAAGCGCGCACTGCGGTACCTGCTCGACCATCCGACCCTGCTCGACCAGCTGTCCCGTTCCAGGGGCTTCGGCGTCGAGGGCATCGCCCGGAGCGATCTCCAGCTGGGGATCGAGGACGCCCGGCGTACCGGGGCCACCTCCGGGACCAGGACCACCAAGAGCGCTCCAGCGTCCCCGAAGCCGGCGACCCCCGGGACCGCCAGCAAGTCCTCGAGCAGCGCCAGCAGCCGGAGCCACGACCCGTCGATCAAGGACATCCTCAACGACAAGAGCCTCAGCCTCGAGGAGAAGATCGAGATGATCCTCATGGTCCTCGAGAACCGGGTGGACGATCAGATGCTCACCGTCACCCAGCAGATGGACCAGAACGACGACAAGAAGACCGCCAAGGACGACCGGAAGAAGGTCACCCAGCTGGACAAGGTGGACCGTGACCTGAACTTCAAGATGGAGCGGCTGATGAAGCGCAAGGAGCAGCTCTCCAATCTCCTGTCGACGATGGAGATGAAGTTCGCCTCGATGGCCCAGACCGCCATCGCCAACATGGGACGCTGACCATGCGACGGAACGAGCGAGAGAAGCTGCTGGCCTTCGCCTGCGGGGAGGCCACCTGGGCCGAGGTGGAGGGCATCACCGCTGCGGATGGGGCGCGGATGGCCCGGACGGGAGTCGAGCTGGCGCAGGCCGGCCGGCTTCGAGAGGCGGCGCTGGTGTTCGAGGCGATGGTGGAGATCAACCCCAGGGACGCCGGGGCGCACGCCGCGCTGGGCACGGTGTACCAGAAGCTGGGCCGCACCGAGGACGCGGTGCGGGCCTACGGCGAGGCGCTGGCGCGCGACCCGGCCCATCCGGTCGCGCTCGGAAACCGGGGCGAGCTGTTGCTGCGGCTCGGCCGGCGGGAAGGCTTCGGCGACGTGGCCGCGGCCGTGGCCGCGGACCCGGAGGGAAGGACGGCGGCGGGCCGGCGCGCGGCGCGCCTGGCGAAGGCCATCACCGCAGACGCGGTGGCCCGGCTCGGGCTCCAGTGAGGTGAAGCGGGGAGGCCGCCGGAGCGCCCGGGGGGAGCGCTCCGGCGGTGCAGTTTCTATCCGCCGGTGTCGGGGGCGGTGCTCTGGGCGGTGCTCGCCGGAGCGGCGCGCGGCCGGGCGATGCTCCGCCGGCGCGAGGACGGCTTGGCGGCCGGCTCCGGCGGTGGCGGCGGTTCGTCGGGCACGTCGGCCTCGGCGAGCAAGAGCTGCTTCATCCGTTCCAGGCTCGCCCGCGCCCGGTCCACGAACGGCCCGGCGGTGCCGATGCGCTCCGCCGTGGCCACGGTCGTCTCGTAGACGCCGATCGCCTTGGTCAGGAGCACCTTGATCCGCCGGCGCAGCTCCTGCCGGTAGACCTCGGCCTCCTCGGCGTTCAGCTCCCGCGGGGTGGGCGAGTCGATCATCTGGCGGTGGAGCACCTCGTAGAGGTTGCCGATCCGCTCGCCGGCGGCCGTGGCCCAGTAGCCGTTGCCGATCTTGATCGCTCTCAGGTAGTGGCCCTGTGCCGAGAGCAGCAGCTCGGCCTTGTACTCGAGCGTCTTCGACAGCTCGTCCGCTTTGGCGTCGGGATCGAACCTCACCCCCTCGCAGTGGAGGCGGTAGATCTCCCCGAGGAAGAACTGACCCTGGGCGGTGACGTACTCGTCGGCCGGCTCGCCCCGATCGGAAGCGGCCTTCGCGTTGACCAGTGCGGAACGGAGCGTCTTCTCGCCCTCGTCCAGGTCGCCCCCGTCCACCTGGCAGATCCCCTGCTGGACCTGCGCCTCGATGCGCCGGGCCGCCGGGAGGTCGCTTCGCGCGGCGATGCGGCCGAGCAGCGTGGCGGCCTCGGGGTAGCGGTCCAGGTGGTACAGCGCCTCGGCCTGGTGGAACGCGGCGTCGAGCGGGTCACCCGTTCCGAGCGGATCCGCGATCTCGGAGAAGTGCTGCCGTGCCGCATCCCAGTTCTCGAGCCGCTCCCGCGCCAGGCCGGCGTTGAAGCGCGCCCGCGCCCGGTGGGGGCTCTCCGGGAACGCCGTCACCAGCCGCTCGAAGCACGCCGCCGCCCGCGCCACCTCGCCCGCCGCGAACGCGCTCGAGCCCGCGGCGAACAGCTCCTCGTCGTTCATCTTCAGCAGCGCCAGATCGGCCCGGACCTCCTCCGGAGGCATGGCGATCGGCTCCGTCCCATGCCGCGGCGAGCCGGTGGTGGCGCACCGGGTGAGGAGCAGCAACGGAAGGAGGGCGAGGGCCCGGTGGAACGCGGCGCGCAAGGGCAGGGCAGGCGGGGGGACCGAGGGCGAAGCCTACAGGATCGCAGCCTCGCCCAGCAGGTAGGACCCCGCCCGCCACAGTGCGCCCAGGTCGTGGATCTCGGCCGAGAACCGGGGAACCGCGATCAGCGGCACCGGCGCGGCGCCCTCCCGGAGCAGACGGACACTCAGCCGGTCACGCTCCGCCAGTGCCCGGGTCTCGCCGAGCGTCCGGACCAGCACACCGAGGAGCGGCTCGGACAGCCCCTGGAGCTCGGCATCGGCCGAGGGCGCCGGCTCCTCCTGCACCCGGTTCACCACCAGGCCGTCCCGCTGGAGACCGCGGTCTCCCAGCACCGCGTGGAACCGGAGCGCCTCCTCGCGTCGCTCGGGTGAGGCCCCCGCCACCAGGATGAAGCCCGTCTCCGGGGAGGAGAGCAGCCCCCGCACTGCCCGGGCCCGCTCCCGGAAGTTCTCGTTCATCCCGCTCACCGCGCCCAGGAACGCCGCGAGCTCCTCCAGCGTGTCGCCCCCGATGATGCGCCCGATGGTCTTCGCCGCCACCCCGCCGCCCCAGTGCGCCAGCCTCAGCGAGATCCGGCTGGCCCGGAGCGCAGGGTCGAGCAGCCAGCGCGCCGCCTCGTTGTCCAGGAAGTCGAGGATGCGCGACGGGGCGTCGAGGAAGTCCAGCGCGTGCGCGGTGGGTGGGGTGTCGAGGACGATGAGTTCGGCATCCGAGCGCTCGCGCAGCTGGCCCAGCCGCTCGAGCGCGATGTACTCCTGCGAGCCGGCAAGCGCCGTGGAGAGCGTCTGGTAGAAGCGATTCTTGAGGATGCGCTCCTGCTGCGCCGGCGGGGCCTCTCGCTGGATGAGCTCGTCCCAGCTGGCCTTGAGGTCGAGCATCATCGCCTGGAGCGGCGCCTCGAGCGTGATGCCCGCCTCGCGGAGCACCTCGGTCCGGACCTCGGTGGGCGCGTTGCCCAGCCAGGTCAGCCCCAGGGCGTTGGCCAGCCTCCGCGCTGGATCGATGGTGCAGACCAGCGCGCTGCGCCCGAGCGCCGCCGCCCGCATCGCCACCGCGGCGGCGAGGGTGGTCTTTCCCACGCCGCCGGCGCCCACGCAGACCAGCACCCGCCGCTGCCGGAGCACCTCCTCCAGCGAGGGTCCGCTCACCGCAGCCCCTCCGCCAGCATGTCCCCCAGCGACACCAGCTCGCCGCGTCCCAGCTGGGCCGTGACCAGGCGGGGCAGCTGCACCAGCGGGGCGTCGATCACCCGCAGCCGCTCCACCGCTTCCTCCGTGCGCCGGGCGTCCTCCTCGTAGGCCTGGACCAGCGCGGCCAGCCCTGGGCGTCCGGCGAGAGCCGCCCGGTCCCCAGCCCCGAAGCGCGACTGCGCCGACTGGTTCAGCACCACCGCACCCACCCGGATCGACAGGCGGCCGCGGAGCGTCTGGGCCAGCTCGAGCGTCTCGTTGACCGGCAGCTCCTCCGGAAGGCAAACCAGCACCGCGGAGGTGACGACCGGGTCGGTGAGGAGATCGAGCATCCACCGGGCCTCGGTGGACATCGGTCCCGAGGGGAGGGTGGAGACCAGGCTGTGCGGCACCCCGAGCAGGGTCAGGGCGTGCCCGGTGGCCGGGAGGTCCATGACGATCCGGTCGAAGCCGCCCGGGGCGTCCGGCCATTGCCGCAGGTGCCACATCACCTTCCCCAGCATCACCGTCTCGGCCAGCGCGGGGATGAAGCGGAGAAAGTAGCGCACCATCCGGTTCTCGAACACCGCCCGGTAGACGCGCTCGAGGCGGATCTTCGACAGGACGTACTCGCGCATCGAGGCGTCGGGCTCGAGGTCCACCAGCGAGAGGTTGGCCTCCACCAGCGTCACGTCCGGGCCCACCTCGGGATGGCCGAGCATCCGCCCCAGGCGCCGGTCGGCGTTCACCTCGCAGAGCAGCGTGCGCAGGCCGGCCGACGCCAGCCGGAGCGCGAGAGAGGCGGCCACGGTGCTCTTGCCCACGCCTCCCTTTCCGGTCACCAGCAGGAGACGCCTGTCGAGCAGACCGGACATGGGAGTCGGGGGAAGGAGCGCCGGACGGTAGGGAGCACCTCCGCGGGCTGTCAACGGTCTCTCGCGACGTGCTTGACAGGCCCCTCACGCGGCTGCGAAGTCCCCAGCGGCAAACCGAGGCGCCATGCTGAAGAACAATCCGATGGTCAAGAGGCTGGTCGAGACGGGCGAGGAGCGGGTCGGGAAGCTCGCCCAGGCGCTGCTCTCCAACGAGCGATTCGTGGTGGCGCTCCAGACCCTCATCCAGCGGACGCTGTCCGCCAAGGGCGTCCTGGACAAGAGCCTCCGCTCGGCCCTGGCGGCGATGAACCTGCCCTCCACCGAGGACGTCGAATCGCTTCGCCGGAAGATCGCCGATCTCGACGCCACCTTGAACCGGATCGAGTCCAAGCTGGAGAAGGTGCCGGAGCAGCCTCGCTGAGCCCTGGCCCCCCGCCCGTGCGAAGGATCGCCTTCGTCAACGAGAAGGGTGGCACCGGGAAGACGACCTTGGCCGTCCATGTCGCCGCGTGGATCGCCCGGGCCCAGAAGCTCCGGGTGCTCCTGGTGGACCTGGACACGCAGGGCCATGCCGGGAAGACGCTCGGCCTCGACGTGCGGGAGATCCAGCCCAACGTCTTCCACTTCCTCACCGACCCCACCGTCGGGCTCGCCGACGTGCGTCACGCCACCGAGGTCCCGGGTCTCTCCGTCGTGCCGGCCTACAAGCAGATGGCCGGCCTGGCGGTGGCGCTTGGAACCTCGGCCCCGGCGGCGGAACGGCTGCGCGAGCGGCTGGAGGAGTTCGCCGCCGAGCACGACGTGGTGGTGCTCGACGGTCCCCCATCGCTCGGGCTCAGCGTCACTGCGATCCTGGTGGCGGCGACCGAGGTGGTGGTGCCGGTCGCGCTCACCTATCTCGCGCTCGACGGGTGCGCGGAGGTGGCGCGCACGGTGGAGCGCGTCGCGGTGGAGCACCACCGGCCGGGCCTGCGCGTCACCGCGGTGGTGCCGATGATGCACCGGCGCACCGCCCTGGCCGAGGCGGTGCGCGAGCGGCTCGAGGCCTATTTCCCGGGCCGGGTGACTCCCCCGCTGGGGGTCAACGTGGCCATCGACGAGGCCCAGAGCCACGGAAAGACGGTGTGGGACTACGCGCCCCGGAGCCGCGGCGCGCAGATGATGACCGCCGTTGCCGAGTCGGTGTGGGCGCTCGGCGCCTGAGGAAACGCTCCGGGCCCGGCGCGACGCCCCGGGCGACGGATGCCGGCGACTACGTCCCTTCCTTCGGGGCGGCCGGCTTCTTCTCCAGCGCGTCCAGGCGGCGCTCCAGCTCCTCCAGCCGGCGGCTGAGCTGGCCGAGGTCGGAGCCGAGCGCGGGCAAGCTTCCGGTGAAGCCCTCCACCAGGGCCTTCACCCGGTCGTCGGCGCGGCGCTGCCAGTCCTCGATGGTGCGCTGCCCGGCGCGGAGGAGGTCCTCCTTCAGCTCACCGGTGCCGCCTTCCTCGCGGCGGAGCAGCCGGTCGAGCCGCGTCTCGGCCTCCTCGCGGATCGAGGCCACCCGGGGGCTGACCTCCTTCTGGATGAAGCCCGAGAGCGCGTCTCCGGGGCGGCGGATGATCTCCCGCAGCACGCTGAGCGGCATCTGGTTCTTCTTCTTCTCTTCCTCGAAGATGATCTGCGCCAGCGTGACCGAGGTGAGATCGTCCTTGCTGCGGTTGTCGACGATCTTCACCTCCGCGCCCTGCTTGATCATCTCGGCGATCTCGTCGAGCGTGACGTACCGGCTCTCCACGGTGTCGTAGAGCTTCCGGTTCGTGTAGCGCTTGATGATCTTCGGCTCGCGGGGAGCCTCTTCCTGGGGGGGATGCAGCTGTTCGGGTTCAGTCATGGATCGTGTGTCGCCGTCGTGAACGGTGGGCCCGCTTCTGCCCAGCCATGCCGCGCTGCAGCGCCTCCCTGGAGAGACCGCCAGGTTCCGGCTGGATAGCAGCACGGCTTGGCTCGGTGCAACAAGGTGGAGGGGGCGCACCTACACGGGGGGCGGGCGGCCTTCCCCTGGTATTCTCAAGGGGTTCCAGCCCTGCTGTGGCTCGACCCCCGTGATCATCGCCTGCACGCAGTGCCACACCCGCTTCAAGGTGCCCGACGGCAAGGTCACCGCCCGGGGGCTCAAGGTCCGCTGCTCGAGGTGCGGGCACACCTTCCGCATCTACCCCGACTCGTCCGCCGAGCGCGGTGCGGAGCCCACGCCTGCCGCAGCGCGTCCGAGCGGGCCGGACCCCTTCCAGGCCTTCGGCCCCGACGGCACCTCGGACCTGGAGAAGACGCCGGCGCGCGGCACGGCCGTCTCCGCGCTCCTCGCTCGGATGGCCCCGCACCCGGAAGCCGAGGACTTCGACGTCGACGTCGCCGGCGTCGAGCCGGCGAGCACCGAGCCGGCCTGGAACTTCCCGCCGGCCCCGTCGCGTCCGGCGCCAGCGTCGGCCGCGGCGCTCGCGCTCCACGACGAACCCGCCGGCGAGACCGCATTCGGGGTGCGCCCGCTTGCTCCGGAGACGGAGCCGGACGCGGTGGCAGACACCTCCTTGCCCATCCCGGTGCGGCCGCTTCCGCCCCTGCCCGCCCTCCCCACTCCATCCTCACCCGCGGCGCCCCCTCCCGAGGAGCAGAACCTCGGTGTCCTGGCCGGCTTCACGCCTGCCTGGGGGCTGGCGGCGCCGGTCCGGGCGCTCTCGGTCGACGGCATCCTCTCCAGCCACGTCTCGAGCCTCGCCCCGGCCGTGGAGGCCGAGGCGCCCCCGCCCGAGCCCCAGTTCGGCGGCGCGGGGATGGTGCTGGACGATCTGCCCTCGCCGCTGGAGCCGGCGAGTCTGCCTGCGCACGGCGAGGTCGAGCTGGATCCGGGCAGCGACAGCCGGTCCTGGACCGGCGCCTCGTTGGCCGGACAGGGCGGGATGCAGCTCGAGCTCGAGCCCGACCTCCCGACGGTGGAGCTGGACCGCCGACCGGCTCCGGCGCCTGTCCTGGCGGTGGCCTCGCCCGGCCTCGCCTGGGACGATCCGTTCACCGCGTCGCCACCGCCGGCCCGGCCTCCGCCGCCCTCGCCCGAACCGGCCCTGCCGGCGTCCCCAGCGCCGGCTCCTGCCACCTCGGTGGTGCTGGACGAGGCGCCCCCGCCTGGCCCCGGCGCCGCGGACCACGGCTTCTTCGAGATGCCCACCGGGGCGGCCTCGCCTCCGCTGCCCGAGCCCTCCGGCGCGCTGCTCCCGGACATCCCCGAGGCCGAGGAGCCGCCGGCGGCGGCGTCCCCTGCCGCCTCGGGCCCGGTTCCGACCATCTCCAAGCCTCCCACCCGGACGCGCCTCGGACTCCAGGAACGCGAGCAACCGGGGACCGCGCGCCGGGTGAGCGCGGTCATCCTCAACGTGGGCCTGGCCGCGCTGCTCCTTCTGGTGGTGGTGGGGCTGGTCTCCAGCTGGGCCACGGCGGGCCGGGTCGAGGGCTCGGCGCTCTCGCCGCGCCGCCTGCTCCAGGCGCTCCGCCCCGGCAGCGGCGTCACGCCGCTCGAGGTGACGCCCGGCACCTACGAGACGCGCTCCGGGCGCTCGCTGCTCTACGTTCGGGGGCGGGTGCTCAACCGGGGGGCACCGCCGTCGCGCGTCCGGGTGCGGGCCGAGGTCTGGGACGGAGCACAGGCGGTGAAGATCGGCGAGACGCTGGCCGGAGCGATCGCCACCCCCGAGGAGCTGTGGCGCGCAGCCACACCAGCCGACGTGGAGACGCTGCGGGCGCGCCTGCTCGCCGCGGCGGCGCCCGTCCCGGACGGGCAGGAGGCGGACTTCCTGGTGCTCCTCGACGAGGCTCCGCGTGACCTCTCGGGGCTGCGGCTCAAGGTGACCGCCAGCGTCGAGCGCTGAAGTCAGCCCTGCCCGGAGTCGGCGTCCCGGTCGCGGGGCGGCTTCAGCGTTCGCTCCGGCTTGACGTCGATGAAGCCCTGGCCCCGGGACGCCTTCTTGAACGAGTAGACGAACTTCCCCAGCGCGTTGCCGAGCGAGGACATGCGCGAGGCGGAGAACACCACCAGCAGCACGAAGCCGATGACCAGCAGCTCTCCGAATCCCAGGCGCGGCATGGGGCCGGGGCGGAACATCGCCCGCGGAGCCGGTGCGCGCAAGCGGCTTGACCTCGCCCGGGCAAGGGCCGGACGCTGCGCAGCGCCGTGCGCATCCTCGGTCACCGGGGCGCGAGCAGCGACGCGCCGGAGAACACGCTGTCCGCGTTCCAGCTCGCGCTCGACCAGGGCGCGGACGGGGTCGAGCTCGACGCCCGCCTCTGCGGCTCGGGCGAGGTGGTGGTCTTCCACGACCAGCGCCTGGAGCGGCTCACCGGGGCGACGGGCCGGGTGGCGGACACGCCCTGGCCGGCGCTCGCCCGGCTGGAGGTGCGCGCGGGTCCGGCCGGCGCACCGCCCGGACGCATCCCGCTGCTCTCCGAGGTGCTGGAGGCGTTGCCCCGCACCGCATTCATCAACGTGGAGCTGAAGAGCGAGGACTGGATCGGGACCGGGGTGGCCGAGGCGGCGGGCGCCCTGCTCGAGTCGGGGCGGCACCACCACCACGTCGTCGTCTCCTCCTTCGATGCGCGCTGCCTGCTGCGGCTGGCGCTCGCCCACCCCGGGCTCAGACGCGGGCTCCTGCTGGATCCGGACCGGCCGCAGCGACTGCAGCGCCTCCTCGTCGGAGCGGTTGGCCGCGACGCCGTGCATCCCGAGGCCGGGCACCTGACCGAGGCGGACGTGCGCCGCTGGCACGCAGCAGGACGCGAGGTCGCGGTGTGGACGGTCGACGACCCGGGTGTGGCCCGGAGGCTCCGCGCCTGGGGCGTGGACACCTGCATCACCAACCGACCGGGGGCGCTCCGCGCGGCCCTCGGCCCCTGAGGTCGGCTAGGGCCGGACGGTCGGCTCGCCCTGGGCCCGGGCCAGGGCCTGTGCCACCGCGGCCGGGCGGCGGCGGATGATGAGCACCTTGCGCGAGGCGAAGTCCTGCGTCTGCCGCGCGACCACGATCACCGAGTTCGCGCCCTCCTTGAGCGGGAAGTCGGCGCTGAACTTCAGCTTGGTGGGCTCGTTCTTCGGGCTGTCCGAGGTGCGGAAGAACACCTTCTGGTCATTGACCAGCACGTACATGTCCAGCAAGCCCTTGGGCTCGGTCACCGTGCCGGCGAGGGTGAACCGATCCGAGGGCGCGACCACGCCGCCCTGGCTCTGGTCCACTTGAAGCGCGATCTGCGGTGGCTCGCGGTAGGGCACCGCGGCCAGCTCGGGCGCGGCGGCCTTCGCGTTCCGGGCCTCGTGGGTGTCCGCGCCGCGGAGGAACCCGAACCGCCCCTTCTCGGTCTCCACCTTGGTGAGCCCGTTCACCCGGGCGAGCACCGGGAGCACACCGGCCTTCTTCACCCTGGCCATCACCGGGGCCCGGTCGTCGGGGCCGGCGAGCACCGGCGCCCCGGCCTCGACCCGGACGTTGCCCTTCCGCGCCTCGACCGTGAACGGGTGATCGGCGAGCGGCAGGTTCAGCCGCTCGGCGGAGAACTCCTCGAGCGGCTCGTCGATGATCGCCAGCTTCAAGGGGAAGCTGTCGCCCACGTAGCCCTTCTTCACCTCCAGCTGGAAACGCGCGGTCTTGGTCTCCCCGGGGGCGATCTCTCCCAGGTGGAAGCGGCCCTTCTCGATGAAGACGTTCTGGTCGGCGGCGTTCTTGATCGAGCCCACCGCGTCCAGGGCCTTCCCGGTGCCCTGGTTGGTCACGTCCACCAGCAGGGTGACGCTCTCGCCCCGCTGGGCGACGCCGTCGCCGTTGCACTGGGCGCAGTCGTCCACCACCTGCCAGTCGAGGGCAAAGGCCGGGCGCGACAGCTCGCCGAAGTTCACCTCGGCCACCAGCTCCTGCGGGAGCGGGCCCTGATCGTCGAGGAACTTCACCGTCACGTCGTCGCGACGGCTGAACATGTCCTTGGGCACCTTCACCGGTGCCTTCCAGGTGCGCTTCTCGCCCGGCTTGAGGGTGCCGAAGAGGAACTCCCGGCGGTCGAGCAGCGGGTCCTCGCTCTCGGTCCAGGCCCGGATCCGCGACAGCGGCTCGATGCCCTTGTTCTCTACCGTGACCTCGAGGTCGAACGAGTCACCGGGTGCGAGCCGCTTCTCGGGCCCCGGGCGAAGGGTCGCCAGCAGCTGGGGGACCTTCGGCGTGGGCCCGGGCGTCCAGTCGACGCCCAGCGCGGCGATGGCGGTGTTGATCCGCTCGGTCTCCTGGGTGCCGCGCTCCTGGAGGTAGCCCTTGCCGGACTGGAGCATCCGGTCCCGCAGGACGTAGGGCTCCTTGAGCACGAAGTCGCGGGCGAAGAGGACCTCGAAGTCCTCCTTCACCTCGTCCTGCGCCTCGGCGTCGAGCTGGTCGTAGAGGTCCTCGTCCAGCTTGTTGGGGTCGGCGTCCGCGGGATGCGGGGCGTCCTTCTTCTTCCCCTCGGGCTTGAGGAGCTTGTCCGACGGCTTGTCCGAGCGGGAAAGCTTGGGGTCCTTCCCCTCTTCCACCTTCTGCTGGCGGGCCGCGGCGTCCTTCTGCTTCGCGTCCTCCTTCAGGTAGCGGATGCTGACGAACGGCTTCTCCTTGCCCAGCACCTCCTCGCGCTTGGTGGCCGCAGGATTGTTGGCCGAGTTCCCGAAGTGGTGCTCGAGGTCGGCCTCGCCCAGAGTCTTGCGGGGGGCGAAGACGTTCACCCGATCGGCGGTGACGCGGGTGGGGACCAGCTCGATGTCCGGCTCGATGCCCACCTCCTGGATGCTGACGTCGCCCGGGGTGAGGTACTTGGCGATGGTGAGCTTGAGCGCGCTCTCGTCGTTGGGGTTCCCGCTGGGAGAGCCGAACTCGTAGAGCACCTGCACCGAGCCCTTGCCGAAGGTCTGCTGGCCGATGATGACCGCGCGGTTCAGGTTCTTCAGCGCGCCGGCGACGATCTCCGAGGCCGAGGCGCTGCCGGGGTTCACCAGCACCGCCAGCGGGTACCTGTTGTCGCCGTCGTCGGCGTGGGCGCGCTTCTCCTCCCGCTGCCGCTCGCTGAGCGAGACGGTGGTGACGATGGTGCCCTGGCTGAGGAAGAGGTCCGAGACCTGGATCGCCTGCTCCAGCAGCCCGCCGGGGTTTCCGCGCAGGTCGAGCACCAGGCCCTTCAGCCCGCCCGAGGCCTCGGCATCGCTCTGGAGCTTGCCCAGCGCGGTCTGCATGTCGCGGGTGGTGTTGCCCTGGAAGTTCTTGAGCCGGATGTAGCCCACGTTGCCGGCGAGCAGCTTGGACTGCACCGACTCGATGGAGATGGTGGCCCGGGCGAGGGTGAGCACCATCGGCTTGTCCAGGCCCTTGCGCTCGACGGTGATGGTGACCCGGCTGTCCACGGGGCCGCGCAGCTTCGACACCGCCTCGTTGAGGTCCATGTTGACCGTGGACTCCTCGCCGATCTTCTTGATCTGGTCGTCCTTCTTGATGCCCGCGCGCGAGGCCGGCGTCTTGGCCAGCACCCGCACCACGGTGAGGTTGCTCTCCTTCATCTGGATGACGAACCCCAGGCCTCCGAACTCACCCTTGGTGGTGAGGCGCATCTCCCGGTAGTACTCGGGCTTGAGCAGCACCGAGTGCGGGTCGAGCGTGGAGAGCATCCCGTTCACCGCGGCGTACTCGACGTCGCGGGTGTCCTCGCTGGCGCGCAGGTTGGTGCCGATGAACTCGAAGACGTCCTTCATCTGAAAGGACATCTTCCACAGCGAGTCGACGTGGCTGATGTCGAAGTCGCGGGTCTTGCCGTTGACGTTGAGGTGGAGCTTCTGGCGATCCTTGTCCGCCTCCACCATCACGTCGGGGACGGTGCGCTCCACCTGCTCCAGCGCCGCGACCATCATCTCCCGCGGGTTGATGCGCTTGGGGTCGACGTACGCGTCCTTCACGTAGATGACGACCTTGTTGAAGATCTTGAGCGCCGACAGGTCGTGCGGCGGGCGATCTCCGTTTCGGACGACGTCGGTGGAGCCCTCGCCGCGAGCGGCGGGACCGGCGACGGCCTCCCCCACGGTGAAGGGCAGCGGCGCGTGGTCACGCGCGAGGAGAGCCCAGGCCCCGAGGAGAGCGAGGACCAGGAGCGAACGGCGCATCAAGCGGGGCATGGGGGAAACTTGACTCTAACCACCGGGTATTGGGCCTTCAAGACAGGGTTCCGGCCGAAACCAGCGAACGGTGCAGGAGAGTCCCGGCGACGACGGCCACCGGGAGGAGGAACAAGTTCAGGAGCGGCACCCACAGCAGCACGGTGATCGACAGCCCGAAGCCGAGGGCGAGCGCAGTGCGCCGCGCAAGCACCCGCCGCACCTCGACAAAGGCCCCGCCCCGCCGCGCCAGCGGTGGGTCGAGGTACTCGGCGCAGGCGAACAGCGCGGTCCAGCCCACCCCGGCCGCCGCCCAGAGCGGCGCGGCGGCGGGCAGCAGCAGCTGCAGCGCGAGCAGCAGCGCCTGACCGACGAGGAGGAGCATGACCCGGAACGCGGTGCGAACGACCGCGGAGACTGCCTGACGGGTGGCGCCGGCGATGCCAGCCGGGGGAGCGGGCGGTGCGCCCACTGCCGCCTCGGTGGCCGCAACCAGGGTGTCCTCGAGTGGCGCCAGCGCGAGCAGGGGAAGGGTCGCTGCGCCGAGGAGCCACGCCAGTGCACCAGCAACGACGAGCGTGAGCTGCCACAGCCAGCCGGCCGCCCCGTCCGGGTGGTGCCACATCCGGTCGAGCAGCGGGGGGAGCCAGGTCCAGAGCAGCCATCCCCAGGCGACGAAGATGAGCAGGGTCGTGGCCGCGCACAGCGCCGCGAGCCGCCGCAGTCGGGGCACGCGCAGCACCAGCTGGGCCGCCCTCAGGGGGAAGCTCGCGCCCCGGAGTAGGTCGAGTGGACCACTGTGGCGCGGCAGCTCCGGGGTGTCTTCCATGCGAGGGGGCGGGCACGGCCTGCAACCGTTGTTATAGACGCGGCCCTGCATGTCGCTCGATCGTGCTCCGACCCAGGACGACGCCGTCACCTCCGCCGACGCGCTCCTCGACGTCTTCCGGGCCGCGGAGCGTCCGCGTGCCGAGCACCGGGTGGGGCTGGAGCACGAGAAGTTTCTGTACCCGGCGGAGGACCCGCCCACGCCGGTGCCCTACGAGGGTCCCCGGGGCATCGGTGCGCTGCTGGGGCTGCTCGAGGCGGGTGGGTACACACCCTTCCGAGACGCACCGGACGCTCCTCCGATTGCGCTGACCCGGGACAACCACACCCTGTCGCTGGAGCCGGGCGGCCAGTTCGAGCTGTCGGGCTCGCCGGCGCGGACGGCGCGGGCGGTGCACGCCGAGAACCTGGCACACGCGCGGATGCTGACCGAGGCCGCGCAGCAGCTGGGACTGGTGCCGGTGACGCTCGGGTACCGGCCGTGGGGAACGACCGCCGACATCCCCTGGATGCCCAAGAAGCGGTACCAGATGATGCGGCAGACACTGCCCGTCCGCGGGAAGCTGGCGCTGGACATGATGCTGATGACCTGCACCGGGCAGGTCTCGCTCGACTGGGCGTCCGAGGCCGACTGCGCGCGGAAGGTGACGGCGACCGCGCGCCTGACCCCGCTGCTGGTGGCGCTCTTCGCCAACAGCCCGCTGGTGCAGGGCAAGCCCAGCGGGTGGATGAGCTACCGGAGCCACGTGTGGAGCGACGTGGACCCAACCCGCTGCGGGTACTTCCCGCGGATGCTCGACGGCACGTTCGACTACCGGGCCTACGGAGACTGGGCGCTGAAGGCACCCCTGCTCTTCATCCGACGCAATGGCGGCTACGCGACGCCGGCGATGACCTTCGGCGAGCTGCTGGAGCGGGGGTTCGAGGGGAAGCCGGCGCGCCGCTCGGACTGGACGGACCACCTCTCGACGCTCTTCCCCGAGGTGCGCATCAAGCAGGTGATGGAGGTGCGGGGGGCGGACTCGGTGTCGCTGGAGATGACCTCCGGGCTGCCGGCGCTGTGGCGCGGCCTGCTCTACGACGACTCCACACTCGACGCGGCGCTGGCGCTCGTGCCCCGGCTCTCCTTCGCCGAGCACCTGGCGTTTCACGAGGAGGCCCAGCGGCACGGGCTGCGGGGGAAGCTCCGCCGGACCTCGATCGGCGCCATGGCTCTGGAGATGGTCCGGCTGGCGCGGGTGGGGCTGCAGCGCCTCGATCCCGAGGACCTGCCGCTGCTGGAGACGCTCGAGGCGCGCGCCCGGTCGGGCCGCTCGCCGGCCGGAGACGTGCTGGACGCGGCGAAGGAAGAGACGTCACCGGCCCGGCTGCTGGCGCGGTTCGCGCTGCTTCGCAGCTGAAGCGCCTTCGTCGCTAGTCAAGCCAGTACGAGGCGACCCGCTCGACGACCCGGCCGCCGCGGAAGATGACGAAGCGGTTGCGATGATTGAGCTTCGCGGGCGGCCGACAGTAGATCCAGCTCTCGCTTGAGTCCGGTCGGGTGTACCGCCCGAGCGGGCTGCCGAGCAGTGCTTCCACCTCGGCGGTCGGCATGGACGGGAGCACGGCCTTGAATTGCTCATCCGAGTAGCCCGGGCCGCACTCGCTCGCGTCTCTCCCGAGAACGCTGGCCAGGGAATCCCTCCAGTCGTCGGCGGGGTGAAGCGCGTGCTCGATGCCCGCGCCGGCGAGCCAGACGGCCGGGAACGCCAGGAGCAAGCCGCGCCGGCTTCGTCCCTCGGAGGTCCGAGCTGCAGGCCCAGGATTCCTGGCCTCGGAGCGACGGGACATCGAGCTCACCGGCGCCCGAACAGCCGTTTCAGCCCGCCGAGGACACCGGTCTCCTGCTTCGGCGGCGCGGCCGGCGTCTCGGGCTCGGACGGCACCCGGGCCGGGGGCGGGGCCTCGCCCTCGGCCACCGGCGCCGGCATCTGGAGCTGGAGCGGGTGCCGCTTTCCGCTCGGGGCCGTCGCCGCGGCGCGCAGCACCCCGTCGGTGTCGACGGACAGGTGAAGGGCCCAGTCCCCGGCGCGGTCCGCCGGAGCGCGGAGCAGCCCGAGGAAGCTCCGCGGGTCCGGAGCCCGGGCGGTGCCCTGGAACACCTGCACCTCGAGCGGCGTGCCGAGCCCCAGCGTCAAGGTGAGCGTCTTCTCCGCCGGAAGCCGGGTGTTGCGGTCGAGCACCCGGACCTGGCCGAGCTCCGGGGCGATGATCTCCAGCGGCACCCCGAGCACCTCGTGCAGCGCGGTGCGGGAAGCGCTCTTCGGGCCGGCGGACACCAGGACGTGGGCGAGGGTCGCCGCGCCCGTCGACACCGCCGAGGCGACGTCGACGTCGGTCCGCGCCGCCCGGCCCATCGCCTGCTCGATCATCCGCTGCACGTGGGGAAGCCGGGTCGCGGTCCCCACCAGCACCAGCTCGTCGAGCGACTCCGGGGCCAGCGAGGCCGAGCGGAGCACCTCGCGGGCGAGCAGCACCCCGCGCTCGACCAGCGCCGTCGTCCGCACCTCCAGCTCGGCGCGGGTCAGCCGGGCACCCTCGACGCTCGCCTCCTGGAGCGAGGGGTCCTCGAGCTGCGTCCGGAGCTGCGCCGCCTCGGCGATGCGCTTGCGGAGCACGCCAGCGTCGGCCCGCGCGCCCTTGTCCAGCGCGAGCGCGATCTGCTCGTCGAAGTTCGCCGACCCCAGCGAGGCGTCCCCTCCGCAGGCCACCATGTCCAGATCGTCGCCCGCGGCGGCGAGCACGGCGATGTCGCAGGTGCTCGCGCCCATCCGGAAGACCAGGATGCGCCGCCGCGCCAGGCCCCGCCCGTGGGCGAAGGCCATCGTCGCCGCGGTGGGCGCCTGAACCAGCCGCACCCCCTCGAATCCGGCGCGCTCCGCAGCCTCCCGGAGGCGCTCCCGCTGGACGGTATTGAAGGCCACCGGGACGGTGAGCACCACCCGGCCCGGCTGGTGCGCGGTGAGCTCCTCCACGCGGTGACGGACCCAGCGGAGCAGGGCGGCGACGAGCTCCGTCGCGCCCACCGTTCCCCCCTCGAGCGCGAAGGCGGCCTCGCCGCGGTCGTCGGGCACCACTGCCGCGGGCCACCGCCGGGCCACGGTGCGGGAGGCGTCGGAGTCCGCCCGGGTGCCGAGAAATGGTAGCGGGGCCCCGACCCAGAGCGCCACCTCGGGCGCGTCGGGCGGCAGCATCCGGGGCGGCGCGCCCGGCTCGCGAACGAGCCGGACCGGCGCCTCGTGCAGGCCTCGCGCAGGGTCGAGCAAGAGGGGTTCGGCGCGGCCGTCGTGGAACCAGGAGACCCGGACCGACTCCGGGTTGATCTCGATGCCGAGCTCGGTGGTGCCGGCCGGCGCCGTGCGCACCGGGGCCGGAGTCGCGGCAGCCTCGGGAACCTCTCCGGGCACCGGCGGGGTGCCCCGGGCCTCGACCGGAGGCGCTGCCGCCGCCTCGACCGGCGCCACCAGGGAGAGGGATGGCGCGGGTGGAGCGGGTTCGGGCGCGGCGGCGCGGGGAAGGTCGGTGCCGGGCTCGATCCGCACCGCGCCCTCCTCGAGGATCGAGGCCTCGTCCAGCGGGGGCAGCGGTGGAGGAACCGGCACCTCGTCGGGTGCGGCGGTCTCCATCGACGGCAGCAACGGGATGGGCGCGGTGGGCCGCTCGTGGACCGTCGGCGGCTCTCCGAGCGCCCGTGCGACGTCGTGGAACGACGACTCGGGGACGTGGAGTGGCTCGTCCTCGCGCACCGGAGCGTCGAGCTGGAAGCGCGGTTCCGGCTCTGGCGGCGGCTCGTCGAGCTCGGTGGCGACCAGCGTCCCGGCCGGGGGGGTGATGGCGGCGTGGACGTCGGCCGACTGTGGGGTGTGCTCGAGGCCGGCCGGGCGACGGGGCCCTGGACCGCTGAACTCGGTGACGACGAGCTCCGGGACCTCCAGGACGTCGAGCGGTGGATAGGCCCCGGTGCTCCCCGTGCGTCCCGGCGCCGGAGCCGGTGTCGACGCCCCGAGCGCGGTCGCGGCAACCTCGGGAGTCTCTCCGGGCGCGGTCTGGGGCTCGACCACCTGCAGCGATGTGGCGGTGGACTCGTCGCCCGGCGCAGAGGCGGCGGCCGACACCCGCTCCGGTGAGACGTCGGCGGGCGTCTCGACCGGCTCGGGCTCCGTGGTCGCTCCGGTCCTGATCCGCTCTCTCGCGGCGGCCCACGCCTCGAGCGAGGTGTCCTCGAGCGTGTCGGGCCGCTCGTCCGGGCTCGCACCCAGCCGAGGCTCCGTGGGAGGCGGCACCTCGGGGGCCTCGCCGTCCGCCGACGGCGCAGCCTCGATCGGAGCGGCCGGCTCCAGGCTCGGCTCGCCGGGGGGTGCAGGGGGCAGCTCCTCCGCCGGCAGAGCGGAGACCTCCCCCGGCGACACCTCGTCCCCGCCCACCCGGGCGAGCGCCGCGCCCGGGACCTCGGCGGGCGACGCCTCGGACACCTCCTCCGCCGAGACCTCCTCGGGCTCGGCGGGCCGGGGCTCGGGGGCGGGCGCGGCCGCCGGGCGGGGTGGCGTGAAGGGCTGTGGGCGCGTGGGTCCGGCGGGTGGCGCCCAGGCCTCGCGATGCGCCGGGCGGGCCACGGCCTCCCGGGGTGGCGTGACCCGGGCGGCGCTCGGCCCTGCCGGTGCTGCCCACGCGCTCGGGTGGGCATGGGTCTCCGCCGGGGCAGGAGCCTGTGGTCCGCGGCTGGAGACGATGCGCTCCACCAGCGCCTTCCCGGTGGCCTCGAGGCGGACGAAGCGCAGGGTCATCCCCGGCCGCTCGCCGGAGGCATTGGAGCGGACCACCACGCCCTCGCCGCGCAGAAGAGAGCGGCCGTCGGCGAGGATCAGGTCGAAGAGGAGCTGGGCACCGACCGGCTTCGGCGCCTTGGTGGCGAGGAAGAAGCCGTCACGGCCCACATGGGCGCCGTAATGGGCGACGAACTCGTCCTCGCTGCGGAAGGGCAGCCGGACGCGGAGCGGCGTCGGCGCGGACATGGCTGAGGCTCAAAGAATGCCCTGGATCCGCCCCTCTCCCAAGTCTTCGGGCGCTTCACGCGGGGGATTGGCCTGTGGGGAGGCCTCCTCCCCCGGTCCCTCAGGCGCGAACCGACGCGACGAGCCTCTCCACGGCGGAGCCGAGCAGCGCGGGATCTGCTCCACCGGCCTGGGCGAGGTCGGCCTTTCCCCCACCCGATCCGCCGGCCACCTTCGCCAGCTCACGGATGGCATCGGCCGCGCTGAAGCCGCGAGCCACGATGTCCTTGGTCGCCCCCACCAGCACCAGGCCCTTGCCGTCCTTCTCGCCCCAGACCACCACCACCCCGGACTGGAGCTTGTCCCGGAACTGGTCGGCCAGCGCGCGGTAGGCCTTGGCGTCGGCGGGATCCACCCGCTGGGCCAGCACCTTCACCCCGTTCACCTCGCGCGTCTCGGAGAGGACGTCCTTGCTGCTCGCGGCCGAGGCCCGCCGCGACGCGGACTCGACCTCCTTCTCCAGCTCCTTCACCCGCCTCTGCGTCGCCTCCACCCGGCGGGCGAGCTCCTTCGGCGAGGTGCGGAGCAGCTCGGCGGCACGGCGGACCTCGTGCTCCATCTCTCGCACCCAGGCCATCGCGCCGAGGCCGGTGAGGGCCACGATGCGCCGCACGCCCGAGGCGATGCCCCCCTCGGAGGTGATCTTGAACAGCCCGATGTCGCCGGTGCGCCGGACGTGGGTCCCGCCGCAGAGCTCGGTCGACTGCGGGTGCACGCTCACCACCCGGACCCGCTCCCCGTACTTCTCCCCGAACAGCGCCACCGCGCCGGCCTTCTTCGCCTCGTCCAGCGCCATCACCTTGGTGTCGGCGCCGGCGTTGTCGCGGATCCACCCGTTGACCAGGTCCTCCACCTGCTCCAGCTGCTCGGTGGTGGGGGGCGAGAAGTGCGAGTAGTCGAATCTCAGGTAGTCCGGGGCGACCACCGAGCCGGCCTGCTTCACGTGCTCCCCGAGGACGATCTTCAGCGCCCGGTGCAGCAGGTGCGTCGCCGAGTGGTTGGCCCGGATCGCGTTCCGCCGCTGGCCGTCGACCGACAGCTGCACCATGTCCCCGACGGCGAGGATGCCGCTCTTCACCTCCACCTCGTGGACCACCAGGCCGGGCACCGGCCGCATGGCGTCGAGCACCTGGGCCTCGGCCTTTCCGCCGTGGCCGACGATGCGTCCGGTGTCTCCCACCTGGCCGCCGGACTCGCCGTAGAAGGGGGTGCGGTCGGTGAGGAGCTCGCCCCGTTCGCCGGCGCGGAGCTCGGGCACCTCGCGCCCGTCCTTCACCACCGCGACGATGGTCCCCTCGCCCTCGTGGCCCTCGCCCTCGTAGCCGAGGAACTGCGTGTCCCCGAGCCGGGCGTAGAGGGCCGGCCAGAGGTCCGCCACCGCCTTCTCGCCCGAGCCGCCGAAGGTGCCCCGCTGCCGCTGGGCCTCCATCAGCTCCTCGTAGCGGTCCAGGTCCACGTCGAAGCCGCGCTCGCGGGTGATGATCTGCGTCAGGTCCCAGGGGAACCCGTGGGTGTCGTGGAGGAGGAAGACCACCTCCCCGGAGAGGACCTTCTTTCCCTCCGCCTTGGTCCGGGCGATCTCCTCGTCGATGAGGCGCAGCCCCCGGGCCAGCGTCCGGCGGAAGGATTCCTCCTCGTGGCGGGTGGCCTCGAGGACGAAGGCCTCGTTCTCTTGGAGCTCCGGGTAGGCGTCCCGCATCTGCTGGACGACCACCTTCACCACCTGGTGGAGGAACGGCTCGTCCAGCCCCAGCCGGGAGCCGTGCCGGATGGCCCGCCGCATGATGCGCCGGAGCACGTACCCGCGGCCCTCGTTGGAGGGCTGCACCCCGTCCGAGACCAGGAAGGCCGTGGCCCGGGCGTGGTCGGCGATGACGCGCATCGAGGCGTCGTCGTCCGGGTCGCGCCCGTAGACCTTGCCCGACAGCTCGCTGGCCTTCGCCAGCAGCGGCACGAACAGGTCGGTGTCGTAGTTGCTCCGCTTCCCCTGGACCACCGCCGTCATCCGCTCCAGGCCAGCGCCGGTGTCGATGGAGGGGCGCGGCAGGGGCTCCAGCGGGCTGTCCTTCTCCTTCCGCTCGAACTGCATGAAGACCAGGTTCCAGATCTCCAGCCAGCGGTCGCACTCGCAGGCCACCCCCAGGCACTTCCGGCCCGCGGCCTCCTCGGCGCAGGGGAGGTCGTCGCCCTGGTGGTAGTGGAGCTCGGAGCACGGGCCGCAGGGCCCGGTGTCCCCCATGGCCCAGAAGTTGTCCCGGTACCCCAGCCGGTGGATGCGCGACTCGGGCACGCCCACCCGCTTCCAGAGCCGGGCCGCCTCCTCGTCCCAGGGGATGCCCTTCTCCCCGGCGAAGACCGTGGCCGCCAGCTGCTGGGGGGCGATGCCCAGCTCCCGGGTCACGAACTGCCAGGCGAAGGCGACCGCGTCCTCCTTGAAGTAGTCGCCGAAGGAGAAGTTCCCCAGCATCTCGAAGAAGGTGTGGTGGCGCGCGGTGAAGCCGACGTTGTCCAGGTCGTTGTGCTTGCCGCCGGCGCGGACGCACTTCTGCGACGAGGTGGCCCGCTTGTAGGGACGGGACTCGCGCCCGGTGAAGACGTCCTTGAATTGCACCATGCCGGCGTTGGTGAAGAGCAGGCTGGGGTCGTCGAGCGGGACGAGCGAGCTGCTGGGGACCCGGCGGTGACCCTGGTTCTCGAAGTACGAGAGGAAGGCCTCGCGGACCTGTGCGGCGGTACGGACCATGGAAGCCCTGCATATAACGTCTGCTAGGCTCCCGGCCTCACGCCGTGTGCGCCCACCCCCTCGCTCCCCCCGCCCGGATGCTCCGCACGGTGGCGCTCGGGGCGGTGCTCCTCGGAGCGCCCGTGCTCGCCGACGGAGACCCCCGGATCGCCTTCCTCGCCCGCCAGCTGGGCACGGCGACCGACCCCCGCGCCCGGGCCCAGGCGGCCCTCACCCTGGGGACCACCGAGACCCCCGAGGCGCTGGCCCCCCTCTGCGGCGCCCTGGCCGACCCGGTCCCCCTGGTCCGCGCCGCGGTCGCCCGCTCGCTCCCGGAGCTCCACGAGCTCGGGGCGCTGGACTGCCTGGCGGCGCACGCCACGGACCCCGCGCCCGACGCCCAGGGTGAGATCCGCCGGGCCCTCGCCCTGCTCCGGAAGGTGACCGAGCGCTCCCCCACCGTGGACGTCTGGGTGGACCCGGTGCGTGACCCCTCCAGCCCACCGCTCGGCGAGACGCTGCGCGGCGAGGCGCGGACCCGGCTGGTGAAGCGGCTGAGCTGGTCGGGCGCGCGGAGCGATGCGGTCGAGGCGGCGCGAAAGCCCTCCCGGGGCACGCCGGCCTACCTCCTCCAGCCCACCGTGCTCCGGGCGGACGGCGGGTCGCTGGTCCTCGCCGCGGTGTGCCTCACCTGGCCGAGCAAGCAGATCCTCGGCGAGGTGCGGGTGAAGGCCAGCGGGGGCGCCCCCATGGACCTCATCCGCGCGCTCGTGCCCCGGCTCGTCCAGGACGCAGCGAGCACCTTCGAGTGGGAACTGACTCCCTGATGGAGACCACGATGGCCCCACGGCAGAGACGGCTGCGGAACTACCTGCTGGACGCGCCGATGCAGCTGCGCTTCACGGCGGTGCTGGTGCTGGCCACCCTGCTCGGGGCGGGCCTCCTCGGCATCTTCCTCGCCCGGGCGCTCAACCGGCTGGCCGAGCAGGCCGAGCGAGCGGTGGAGGCGCGCGCGGCGGCGGCCCAGGCCAGCCACGAGCTGGGAAACGCCTCGCTGTCGAAGACGCTGCTCGAGCGTTTCAACGACCCGGCGTTCACCGCACAGCTGCAGCGGCAGTCGAAGGCCATCGACGCCGCGTACCAGGCCGAGCAGGTCCAGGTGGCGGAGCAGCGGCGCGAGGTGGCGCGCGAGTCGACGCGGATCGGCTGGCTGGTGCTCTGCTCGGTGGTGGTCTTCGCGCTGGCGGTGCTGCTGCTGGGCATCGTCATCACCCACCGCATCGCCGGGCCGGTCTTCCGGGTGCGCCGGCTGCTGCTCGACCTGGGCGAGGGGCGGCGCGAGGTGCCGCGGCACGGCCTGCGCGACGGCGACGAGCTGCGCGAGCTGTTCGACGCCGCCTCGTCGCTGGTGAAGACGCTCCGGACCGAGGACGAGTCGACCTTCGAGGCGGTGTCGGCCGCGCTCGCCGGGCCGGGTCAGACCGACGGGCTGCGGCGGGTGCACGACCGGCTGGCGGTGCGGCTGACGCGGTGACGCCCCCGGGTCAGCTGGCGGGTGCGGCCTCGTCCGCCGGCGCCTCCCAGGAGAGGAGCGCGTGCAGCGGGACCAGCACCTCGGTGCCCTCGGCCCCGAGGAGCAGGTCGTACGGGCCCACCGAGAGGAGCGTGTCCTCGAGGGTGAAGCCGTTGCGAAGCACCAGCCGGACCCGCTGGCCCACCGCGGGGAGGAAGGGCCGGGGGTCCGAGTGTGGCCGCCGGTCGGGCTCGCGCGCGACCGGAACTGGCTTCTGTGCCAGCCGCGGGTCGCGCGCCAGCCGCGGGAGCAGCACGTCCCACGTCGCCCGCCGCGACACCGCGCACACCGCGAGCTTCTCCACCCGCCCGGAGCGCTCGAGCACGAACGCCACCGGGTGGGTGCTCAGCAGGACGTCGAGCAAGGTCCGGTCCGCCAGGACGAAGGCCAGCGGGACCTTCGCTGCGGCGGATTCGGAGAGCCAGCCGTCCACCCGCTCGGCGGACACCGCGCTGCGCGCCTCCTTCACCGTGGCCTTGGCACGGGTCCGGGCCTGGCGCGCGCGGAACTGCTCCAGCGTCAGCCCGGATTGCAGCAGTCCGAACGCCTCGGCGAGATCGAGCCCCGAGTGCTGGCCCATCAGCGCGTAGGCCTGGTCGAAGCGCTTGGCCTCCTCGGCGTGCAGCTTCCGCCACACCCGGGCCCGCATCTTCCCCTCCAGCTCGCCCTTGGCGATGCGGGCCGGGACCCGCTCCCGGGCGGCGAGCGCGTTGATGGCCTCGGGGGTGGGGGGCGTGGCCGGGCCACGCGGCGCCGATCTGCCGTGCGGAGGCCCCCCGGGGCGTAGCGGCGGGCGCGGGGGCCGCGGCCCGGTGCCGGTGGGCCGGACCGGGGTGGGGGTCGCTCCCGGCGTGGGAGCGGGCGTGGCCGGGGGCGTGGGTGGGGGTGTGGACGCGGGCGACGGGGTGGCGGGCGCAGGGCGCCGGACCACCTCCACCATCGGCGGCCGCCGGCTCTTGCGGTCAGCCATCCCCAGGCTTCTCCAGGGGCGGGATGCAGACGCGCCAGTGCCCGGCCTCGTTCACCAGATGAACCTCTTGCACCCCCCCGTACCCGGTCACCGCCAGCACCGCGGTGCGGCCGTCCTCGGAGCGCACCGAGACCTGAGCGGCTCCTGGCGGCCTCGGGTCGGCGAGGAGGAGGTCGACCGGCGTTGGCCGGAGCGTGCCACCGCTGGCCTTCGCCAGCTCCTCGGCGCGGGCGGTGAGGGCGGTGCGACTCCGCTCGGAGAGCAGGGCGAAGGCGCGGGCCTCGTCGTCGCGCTGCACCGCCGCGAGCAGGCTCCGGTAGGCCTCCACCGGCGTGTCGTCCGGGGAGCGGTGACAACCGGCGCTGGCCAGGAATACGAGGAAAAGGAGGCGGGGCACGGCGGGGGCGCATCGTCCGGCAGGCGGCCCCCGGGCACAAGCGTCAAAACGCCTGATGGAGAGCTGCTCAGCGCTTGATCAGCCGGGCCCGGTACACCGGCTCCCCGCTGACGAGGTAACGGCGCTCCCGGCTGCTCGGCACCTCCTCGGGGTCGGGAGGGTGGAAGGCCCCGGGCCCGAGCGGGTTCTGCCAGCCGGCATCCTGCAGGGTGGCGAGCATCTCCTCGGCCCGCGACCGCACGTCGGTGCGGAGGTCGAAGACCGCGCCCGGGGCGGAGAGGCCCAGCAGCAGGCTGGCGAATCCGGGGGTGAGGATGGCCCGCTTCCGGTGCGCGCGCTTCCACCAGGGGTCCGGGAACTGGAGGTGGATGGCGGAGAGGCTGCCCGGGGCGAAGAGGCGGGGGATGACCGCCCGGGCGTCGGCCTCCACCACCCGGAGGTTCGACAGGCCACGGGCACGAGCCCGGTGCTCCAGCTCGCGGGCGTACTTCTTGCGCCACTCGATGGCCACGTAGCGCACCTCGGGGTGGCGGGCGGCGTGGCCCAGGGCGAACGCGCCGCCCCCCGAGCCGATCTCCAGCTCCAGCGCACCCGGGGTGCCGAAGACGGCGCTCCAGTCCGGCGGGGTCAGCAGGGTGAGCAACTCGGCGCCGGCCGGTTCGGGGCGAAGGAGTGGACCTCGGGTCATCGGTGCCCAACGTGGCGGGACTCGGCCCTCTAGCACGTGCTACAGGTCGAACCACATGAAGGTGCTGCACTCGCTGGAGGACGCACGTGCCCTGGCCGGCGTGGCCCTGGCGCTGGGCAACTTCGACGGGGTGCACCTGGGCCACCGGGCGCTGTTCAAGGAAGCCGCCGAGCACGGGCGCCCGGGCGCGCTGAGCTTCGACCCGCACCCCGGCAAGGTGCTCCAGCCGGACCTCGCCCCGCGGCTGATCACCCCGCTGCCGCGGAAGCTGCAGCTCCTCGAGGCGGCAGGCCTGGACGTGGTGGTGGTGCTCCCCTTCAGCCTGGGGTTCGCCCGGACCCCGGCGCGGGACTTCGAGGCGCTGCTGTTCGACCGGGCGCGGGTGAAGGCGGTGGTGGTGGGCGGCGACTACACCTATGGAGCGCAACGGGGCGGGACGGTCACCACCCTGCGGGAGGCGGCTGCGGCGCGGGGGGCGGAGGTGGCGGTGGTGGAGCCGGTGACGGTGGGCGGGGTGGTGGCCTCCTCCTCGCGCATCCGCGAGTACATCCTCGAGGGGCGGGTGGGCGCGGCCCGGGCGCTGCTCGGCCGTCCCTTCGACCTGGACGGGGCGGTGGTGAAGGGGGACGGACGCGGGCGGAGCATCGGCTGGCCCACCGCCAACGTGGACACCCACGGCGAGCTGCTTCCTGCCTCCGGGGTGTACGCGGTCCGGGTGCGCACCGCGGACGGCTGGCACGGCGGGGCGGCGAACATCGGCACCAAGCCGACCTTCGGCGGGTCGGCGGTGACGGTGGAGGTGCACCTCCTCGACTGGTCGGGCGACCTGTACGCTCAGGAGGTCCGGGTGGAGTTCCTGGACCGGCTGCGAGCCGAGCGGCGCTTCGCCTCGGTGTCCGAGCTCACTGCGCAGATCCAGCGGGACGTCGAAGAGGCACGGGTGGTGCTTGCACGCACCCCGGCGCTTCCTTGACACCTTTTTTTCCGGCCCCTTAGATCGTTTCCCCACGGCGCTGCCCGGCACGCTGGCTCGGTCGCAGGAGCCCGTGGCCGTCCACGCCCCGCATCAAGAGGTGAGATCGAACGCATGTCTGCCGGCCGCCTCGGTGAATTGCTCGTCCGGGAGAACCTGATCTCCGTCCAGCAGCTCCGCAAGGCGCAGGAGGAGCAGCAGAAGAACGGCACCCGCATCGGCTCGGCGCTGATCAAGGTCGGGGCCATCGAGGAGCACAAGCTCACCGACTTCCTCAGCAAGCAGTACGGCGTCCCGGCGATCAACCTGAAGGACTTCGAGATCGACCCGGAGATCGTCAAGCTGGTGAAGAAGGAGGTCGCCCAGAAGCACCTGGTCATCCCGGTGAACCGGGCGGGCCAGTCGCTGATCGTGGCGATGAGCGACCCCTCCAACATCTACGCGGTCGACGACCTCAAGTTCACCACCGGGTACAACATCGAGCCGGTGGTGGCGTCCGAGCCGAGCATCCGCGAGGCCATCGAGCGCTACTACGCCGAGAGGGGCCCGTCGCTGGACGAGATCCTCGGCGCTGCCGACGAGCAGGTCGAGGTCGCCGAGGACGTCGACGAGGAAGTCGACATCAGGGCGGCCGACGAGGCCCCGGTGGTCAAGCTGGTGAACCTCGTCCTGGTGGACGCCATCCGCAAGGGCGCCAGCGACATCCACGTCGAGCCGTACGAGAAGGACTTCCGGGTCCGCTTCCGCATCGACGGCGTTCTGTACGACGTGATGAAGCCGCCGATGAAGCTGAAAAGCGCGATCATCAGCCGCCTGAAGATCATGGCTCAGCTGGACATCAGCGAGCGGCGGCTTCCCCAGGACGGGCGGATCAAGATCAAGACCACCGGCAAGGAGATGGACTTCCGGGTCAGCGTCTGCCCCACGCTCTTCGGCGAGAAGGTGGTGCTCCGGCTGCTCGACAAGTCCAACCTCCAGCTGGACATGACCAAGCTGGGGTTCGACGCCGAGCCGCTCAAGTGGTTCAAGGAGGCCATCGACCGGCCCTACGGCATGGTGCTGGTGACCGGCCCCACCGGCTCGGGGAAGACCACCACCCTCTACTCGGCGCTGACCTTGCTCAACACCGCGGACGTGAACATCAGCACCGCGGAGGATCCGGTGGAGTTCAACTTCGCTGGCATCAACCAGGTGCAGATGCACGACGACATCGGCCTGAACTTCGCCGCCGCGCTCCGCAGCTTCCTCCGCCAGGACCCGGACATCATCATGATCGGGGAGATCCGCGACTTCGAGACCGCGGAGATCGGGGTGAAGGCCGCCCTCACCGGGCATCTGGTCTTGAGCACGCTCCACACCAACGACGCCCCGGGCACGGTGAGCCGGCTCTTGAACATGGGCATCGAGCCGTTCCTGGTGACCGCGTCCTTGAACCTCATCCTCGCCCAGCGGCTCGCCCGGCGGCTGTGCCCGGCCTGCAAGCGGCCCTCGAAGACCATCGAGGAGCAGGCGCTGCTCGACGCCGGGGTTCCGCCGGACAAGATCGGCAGCTTCACCCCCTTCGAGAAGGCCGGGTGCCGCGAGTGCAACGACCGCGGCTACCGCGGGCGCGTCGCCATCTACGAGGTCATGCCCTTCTGGGATGGCCTCAAGGAGCTGGTGATCAACGGCGCCTCGGCGGCGGAGCTGAAGCAGGAGGCCATCCGGCTGGGAATGCAGACCCTGCGCATGGCCGCACTGGGCAAGATGATGGCCGGGATGACCACCCTCGAAGAAGTGGTGGGCAACACCGCGCCGGACCGCTTCTAGAAAGAACAGGCCGTGGCCAACCTCCATCAGCTGTTGAAGGCGATGGTCGAGAAGAATGCTTCCGACCTCCACATCACCACCGGCAGCCCGCCGCAGCTGCGCATCGACGGCGAGCTGGTGCCCTTGAAGGCGGCGCCGCTCTCACCGGTGGAGACCAAGCAGATCTGCTACTCGGTGCTCACCGACGCGCAGAAGGCCAAGTTCGAGGAGGACCACGAGCTCGACCTGTCGTTTGGCGTGAAGGCCCTCTCCCGCTTCCGCGCCAACCTCTACATGCAGCGCGGGGCGGTGGCCGGCGCCTTCCGGACCATCCCCTTCAAGATCCTCTCCTTCCAGGAGCTGGGGTTGCCGCCGGTGGTGACCGATCTGTCCAAGAAGCCGCGGGGGCTGGTGCTGGTGACCGGGCCCACCGGCTCGGGGAAGAGCACCACCCTGGCCAGCATCATCGACAAGATCAACACCGATCGTCACGAGCACATCATGACGATCGAGGACCCCATCGAGTACCTCCACCCACACAAGAACTGCCTCATCAACCAGCGCGAGGTGGGAGCGGACACCCGAAGCTTCAAGACCGCGCTCAAGTACATCCTCCGCCAGGACCCGGACGTGGTGCTGGTGGGCGAGATGCGCGACCTCGAGACCATCGAGGCGGCGCTGGTCATCGCCGAGACTGGTCACATCTGCTTCGGCACGCTGCACACCAACAGCTGCGTGCAGACCATCAACCGCGTGCTGGACGTGTTCCCCCCCTTCCAGCAGCCGCAGATCCGCGCCCAGCTGTCGTTCGTGATCGAGGGTGTCCTGAGCCAGGCGCTGCTGATGAAGGTGGGCGGCGGACGATGCCTGGCCCTGGAGATCATGGTCCCCAACCCGGCCATCCGGAACCTGATCCGGGAGGACAAGGTCCACCAGATCTACTCGGCGATGCAGGTCGGCCAGGCGAAGTTCGGGATGCAGACCTTCAACCAGAGCCTTGCCCAGCTCCTCACCAGGCGGATGATCACCCAGGACGAGGCCTTCGGGCGCTCGTCGGATCCCGAGGAACTGAAGAACATCATGGCCAGCGGGGCCGCGGCGGGTGTGTTGCCCGGGCACACCGCCCCACCCGTGACCGGCCGGCCCATGCCCCCGCGCTCCTGAGCTAGGATTTCACGTTCATGGCCGTTTCCGCGACTGCACTCAAGAACAAGGCCACTCCCAAGGCCAGGCAGTGGCTGTGGGAGGCGAAGACCCGCGCCGGCGAGGTGAAGAAGGGCGCGATGGAGGCCGTCGACGCCGCCGCGGTGGACACGCGGCTGAAGGCGCTGGGCCTCTCGCCGGTCAAGGTCAAGAGGAAGCCGGTGGAGATCTCCCTGCCGAAGTTCGGCTCGGGGGTGGGCAGCAAGGACATCCTGGTCTTCACCAAGCAGTTCGCGACGATGATCGACGCGGGCCTGCCGCTGGTGCAGTGCCTGGACATCCTCGCCAACCAGATGGACAACGTGGCCTTCAAGAAGGTCGTGCTGGCCATCAAGTCCAAGGTGGAGTCCGGTTCGACCTTCGCCGACGCGTTGAAGGAGCACCCCAAGGTCTTCGACGAGCTGTACGTCCAGCTCTGCGCGGCCGGTGAGGTGGGCGGCATCCTCGACACCATTCTCAACCGGCTTGCCACCTACGGGGAGAAGGCCGAGAAGCTGAAGCGCAAGGTGAAGGGAGCGATGATCTACCCGGCCATCGTCCTCCTGGTGGCGGTCGGCGTGACCGCGCTCCTCCTGCTCAAGGTCACTCCGGTATTCGCCAAGATGTTCACCGACTTCGGCTCGGCTCTGCCCGGACCCACCCAGATGGTGGTGGACCTCTCGGACTGGCTGAGGAAGTACTTCCTCTACGTGGTGGTGGCGATCGCGGCGGTGATCGCCGCGTTCACCGCCTTCTACCGGAACCCCAAGGGACGAAAGATCTTCGACAAGGTGGTTCTCCAGGCGCCCGTCTTCGGGCCGGTCATCCGCAAGGTCGCGGTGGCGCGCTTCACCCGGACGCTGGGCACGATGATCAGCTCGGGCGTGCCGATCCTCGATGCGCTGGACGTGACGGCCAAGACCGCCGGCAACCGCACCGTGGAGGCCGGAATCCTCTACGTCCGCACCAAGATCGCCGAGGGGAAGAACATCGCCGGCCCCCTTCTGGAGACCAAGGTGTTCCCGCCGATGGTGGTGCAGATGATTGGCGTCGGAGAGGCCACCGGTGCGATGGACGCGATGCTCAACAAGATCGCCGATTTCTACGACGACGAGGTCGACACCGCGGTGGCCGGCCTGACGGCGATGATCGAGCCGCTCCTGATGGTGTTCCTGGGAGCGGTGGTGGGCGGCTTCCTGATCGCGATGTACCTGCCCATCTTCTCCATCGCCAGTGCCATCAAGTAGCGCGGCAGAGCTCGCCGAGGAGTCGCTTCGCCCGCGGCTGGTGTGGGTCACCGCCTTCCGGACGGTGGCGGCGACGTTGCTCCTCGCGGTGTATGGGCTGAGGGTCCTCTCCCGTCCGGCCTCCGAGGGGATCGCCCGCGAGGATCTGGCCTCGCTGTGGCTGGTGGCCAGCATCTACCTGATGGTGCTGGTGCAGGCGCTGTTCCTGCGGAACTCCCGGCCGGGGCTGCGCAGCGCCGTGGTGCACGTGGCCGGAGACGTGGCCATCGCCACCGCGATGGTCTTCCTGACCGGCGGACCCGAGAGCCCGTTCGCCTTCACCTACCTGCTATCCATCGTCGGGGCCTCGATCTTGCTCGGGCAGCGGGGAGCGCTGGCCGCTGCGGCGGCCTGCGCGGTCTCCTTCATCGCGCTCTCGGCCGCGATCTCCGGGGGCCTGGTCAGAACGCCGGTGCCGGGAGAGGCGATCCCGGTTTCGCGGCTGGCGTTCATCTGCTCGAGCAACGTGCTCGCCCAGTTCCTCACCGGGGTCCTGGCCGGCTTCCTCGCCCGGCAGCTCACCACGACCGGCGGACGGCTCTCGGCCCGGGAGCGGGACCTGCGAGAGCTGACCCGGCTCCAGCGGGAGATCCTGTCCGCGATGCCATCGGGCCTGCTGACCTGTGACACCTCGGGGCGAATCACCTACGTGAACCGGGCGGCACGGCAGATCCTGGGCCTCGGGGGCGAGGAGCTTCGGGGGAGCGTGGAGGAGGTCATCCCTGGGCTGCGAACCCTCTTCACCGGCCGTCCTCGGTCCGAGGTCACGGTCACCACGCCCGCAGGGCGCCGTACGCTCGGTCTCACGGTCTCGGCGCTCAGCGCCCCGCCGGGACCCTTGCTGGTCGTCTTCCAGGATCTCACCGACCTTCGCCGGGCAGAGCAGGAGCTCCGGCGGGCGGACCGGATGGCGGAGCTGGGCGCTCTCGCCGCCCAGCTGGCCCACGAGATCAGGAACCCGCTGGCGGCGATGCGCGGCTCGGCCCAGCTGCTCTCCGAGGGGGCGGACCCGGAGACGCAGCGGTTGGTGGGCATCCTCACCCGGGAAGCGGACCGGCTGGCCGAGCTGGTGCGGGACTTCCTGGCGTTCGCGCGCCCTCCGGCGCCGGTGCGGCAGCGATGTGACCTGGACGAGTTGGTCCGGCAGACGGTGGAGCTGGTTTCCGCCGATCCGCTCGCGTCCGGCATCGACGTCGACGTCGCCGGGGGGGGCCTCCGGGCCGACGTCGACCCGGATCAGATCCGCCAGGTGCTCCTCAACCTGCTCCGGAACGCGCTCGCCGCCGCCGGACGGGGAGGGCGGGTCCGGGTGTTCTTCAGCCAGATGGGTGACGAGGTCCGAATCCACGTCTGGGACTCGGCCGGAAGCATCGCCACCGCCGACCTTCCGAGGATCTTCGAGCCCTTCTTCACCAAGCGGCCCGGGGGCACGGGGCTGGGCCTGTCCACGGTCCACTCCATCGTCCGTGCGCACGGCGGTCAGATCCGGGTCAGCTCCTCCCCTGGCGAAGGGACCGAGTTCGTGGTGGGGTTCGCCGCTCCGGAGGCGAGGCGGGTTGAAGATCCTGGTCGTCGATGACGAGCCGAGCATGCGCCAGTACCTCGAGGTGCTGCTGGCGCGAAGCGGCTACGCGGTGGCCACCGCCGGGGGGTTGGCGGCCGCACGCGAGGCGCTCCAGGTCGGAGACATCGACCTGGTGGTGTCCGACATGCGGCTGGGAAAGGAGAGTGGCCTCGAGGTTCTGAAGACCGCCCGAGGCCTGGTCTCGGCGCCGGAGGTCATCCTGATCACCGCCTATGGCACACCCGCGGCGGCGGTGGAGGCGATGCGCCAGGGCGCCTACGACTACATCTGCAAGCCCTTCGACAACGAGGAGCTGAAGCTGCTGGTGCAGAAGGCGCTGGAGAAGCGCAGCCTGCGCGAGGAGAACCAGCAGCTGCTGGAGTCGCTCGCCGAGCGCAGCCTGTCGATGGTGGGCCGGAGCGCAGCGATGGAAGGCGTGCGGGCGCTGGTGCGAAAGGTCGCGCTCTCCCGGTCCACGGTGCTGATCGTCGGCGAGAGCGGGACGGGCAAGGAGCTGGTCGCCCGGGCCATCCACCTCGCCAGCCCGCGCGGGGCCAAGCCGTTCCTCCCGGTCAACTGCGCGGCGCTGGCGGAGGGGGTGCTCGAGTCGGAGCTCTTCGGGCATGTCAAGGGGGCCTTCACCGGTGCCTCCTCGGAGCGGCCCGGCCTGCTGGTCTCGGCCGGCGAGGGAACGGTGTTCCTGGACGAGATCGGCGAGATGTTGCCGGCGACCCAGGTGAAGCTGCTCCGCGTCCTCCAGGAGCGGAAGGTCAAGCCGGTGGGGAGCACCGCCGAGGTCCCGTTCGAGGCCCGGCTGCTGGCGGCGACGAACAAGCGGCTGGACGACGAGGTCCGTGAGGGGAGGTTCCGGGAGGACCTCTTCTACCGCCTGAACGTCATCACCATCGAGCTTCCGCCGCTCCGCGAGCGTCGGGAGGACATTCCGGAGTTGGCGCAGCTCTTCCTCTCCCGGCTTGCGGAGGGCCTCGGGCGAGCGCCGTCCCAGTTCTCCGGGGAGGCGATGCAGGTCCTTCAGCGGTACGGCTGGCCGGGCAACGTGCGGCAGCTGCAGAACATCGTCGAGCGCGCGGTGACCCTGGCCGACTCGCCCGAGCTCGGGCCGGAGACGCTTCCCGCGACCCTGCGCGGGGAGGCCCCCGGAGCTCCGGCTGAGACCGACGTGGTCGAGCTGCAGGGGGGCTTCTCACTCGAGAAGCACCTCGACGACGCCGAGCGTCGCTTCCTCCTCGCCGCGCTCCGACGGGCCAACGGTGTGAAGACCCGGGCCGCCGAGCTGCTCGGGCTCACCTTCCGGAGCTTTCGCTACCGGCTGGCCAAGCACGGGCTGGGGGACTCCGTCGACGACGGAGAGCGCTCTACTTGAAGTCCCGGCGCTCGAAGATGATCGCGGCCAGCACCAGCAGGCCGATGCCGTATGCCAGCCCCGATCCCGCGCTCTTCAGCGCGACGTTCAGAGCCGGGACGACGTCGTAGGTTGCCAGCGAGCGGTAGTTGAGGCGGTCGAGGTTGGGAAGGACGAAGTAGATGACGCGCCCGACGGCGCTCGCCACTCCGCCCGCCTTCTGGGCGAAGCGGTAGAGGTCGCCCGAGAGGTGCCCGGCGAAGTAGAGCCCCACCGTCACCACCGCGGAGACCGTCTGGCCGAGGAAGCTCGAACAGAGGAACCCGATCGTCGTCACCAGGAAGAGCTCGACGACCAGCATGGCCAGGGCGGCCCAGACCGCTGGTCCTAGCGGGAACCGGTAGAGCGCCATCTCGGCGGCGAAGATGGCGGTCATCACGGCCTGGAGCACGAGCAGGGTGAGGAGATTTCCGGCGAACCGGGCCCACAGGAACATCGAGCGGGAGATGGGCTTGGTCACCACGAGAAAGATGGTCCGCCGCTCGATCTCCCGCGCGAGGAGTCCGCTGGAGAGGAAGATGGAGAGGAAGACGAGGATCAGGCTCATCAGTCCGAGCCCGGTATCGACCATCACCCGCCGGAAGGTCACCACGGTGACCTGGGTCACCAGGGTCGCGAGGAGCAATGTGACGAGGGCGAAGGCGCCCACCACCACGGTCACCCGGTTGCGCCGGGCCTCCCGGAAGCCGTTCCAGGCGGTCGCGAGGAAGGCGTTCATTCCGAGATCTCCCCGCCCACGGTGCCCCGCGGCCCGGCTTCCTTGAGTGCGGAGAGGAACATGTCCTCGAGGGAGAAGCGCTCCGGCTGGAGCTGTCGGATACGGCCGCCCTGGGCCATCACCGCGCCGATGAACTGGTTGACCTGGTCATCCGCGAGCCGGACCCGGAGGCGCCCGTCCAGCGTCTCCAGCTGGTGGACCGTGGTGGGCATCGCCTGGACCGCCTCGGCCGAGAGTCCCTCCACCACCACCTCGGCGACGGGGACCTGGTTGGTCAGCAGCTCCGCCACGCTCCCGGCGCGGACGAGCTTGCCGCCCACCAGCACCGCCACCCGCTCGCAGACCGCCTCGACGTCGGAGATGATGTGCGAGGAGAAGAGGATGGTCGTGCCCTTGCGGCGCTCGGAGAGGATGAGGTCACGGACCAGCTTCCGACCAAGGGGATCGAGACCGCTGGTCGGCTCGTCCAGGATGAGGAGCTCGGGGCGGTGGACGAGCGCCTGACCGATGGCGATCCGCTGGATCATTCCCTTCGAGTAGCGGCGGATCCGGAGATTCCCCGCCCGCTCCATGTTGACCGCCGCGAGCACCTCGTCCACCCGCGATCGGATCTCGTGGCGAGGTACTTCCCCCAGCGACGCCGCGAGCGACAGGAACTCGCGCCCGGTCAGGTACTCGTACGGCGCCGGGTTCTCGGGCACGAACCCCACCCTCCTGCGCATCTCCCGGCGGTGGGGCGGCTGGCCGAAGAGCGTCGCGGTGCCGGTGGTCGCTCGAACCAGGTTCATCAGGATCTTGATGGTCGTGGATTTCCCGGCTCCATTGGGGCCGAGAAGACCGAACACCTCCCCCGGCTGCACATCGAGCGTGAGATCGCAGAGGGCGTGGACGCGCCGGGTCAACCAGAAGCCGAGGCGGTACTGCTTGGAGACGGACTCGAGCCGGATCAGAGATGGCGTGGAGGTCATTGCCTGTTCATGAAGTCGAGGTTCAGCTCGAGCCGGGAGCCCTCGGCGTCGGAGCGGGCGCGGCCATCGCGCTGGATGTAGAACTTCCCCCCGAGCGGGTCGACCGGGTACTGGGTGAGGTCCCCGGAGATGAGGAGCTCGGCGACGGTCAGCGGAAGCTTTCCCGTCCGCGCCCGGTACGCGGCGATGCCCCGGTCGATTTCCTGGAGCACCCGCTCGAGCTCGATCTGCTTGACCCGGAGGGCGAACGCAGCCCGGGTCTCCTCGTCCGGCGCGGACTGCTCGAGCGTCTGTGCCAGGGCCAGACCCGCGTCGAACTCGCCGGACTGTGCGAGCAGCCGGGTGGCGAGCGCTCCGACGTAGCTCGGCGCGCGCGGGGTGGCAGCGACCTCGCGCAGCAGCAGGCCGGCCCTCCGGTAGTCATGCTTGAAGTAGGTGAGGTTGTAGGCGAGATAGAGCTTCAGCGGTGGGTCCTGCGGAAAGGTCCTGAGGCCCTTCTCGAACACCGCCGTGGACTCGTCGGTGTTCACCCACGTCTCGCGGCCCCGGTTGAAGGAGATGGTCAGGCCGGCGAACGTGTATGCGGGGTAGAGCAGAGGATCGAGATCGGTCACAAGATTCGCGTACTCGTATATGTCCCGGTACTCCTGCTCGGTCCCGGCCCCGCCGATCGTCTGGAGCATCTGCAGCCAGTAGTAGTCGGTCACCAGCGGCCGCTGCGGGGCCCCGAGGACCTTCAGGAACTCGACGCGGGGGAGCAGCGGGCGTCCGGATTCGGTTCGCTTCCTGGAGGGCGCCTCGGCAAAAGCTGCCACCAGCGCGCCACACACCAGGAGCACAGCGATACGGAGAAGACGTGAGGCGATCACGAGTGGTGCCGGAGGATATGCGAAGGCAGAGGGTCAGCAAGTCCTCCGGTCCGAGGACTAGCAGCCCACATCGTTGTTCAGGTTGTGGGGTTGGCCGGCCGGGTTGAGGGCGCCGGAGCGGCCGGTGTCCACCTGGACGCAGTCGATGGTGCTCGGGGAGGCGTTGACGATCGGCGCGCCGGTCCGCACCTCCGGGTCGGTGCACGCAGCATTCAGCCGGTAGATGTAGCGGTTCCCGCGCTCGGGGGCGAACCCGATGGCCGCCACGTGGGAGCTGAACCCGTCCTTCTCTCCCTGAAAGGCTTTCTGGCCGGCGAAGATGGCCCGGAGATTCACCTTGGCCTCGCTCTGCTTCGACGGGGCCTGGAACCGCAGGTAGTTGGGGACGGCAATGGTCGCGAGGATCCCCACGATCGCCAGCGTGATCATGATCTCGACGAGCGCGAAGCCCTGCTGATCGTTCGTCATCGGCGTGGGTGACACGAACAGGAAGAGGTGGTCGTGGCACGGACGCCGCGACCACCTCTTCCGACATCAGGACTGCGGTCGCTGCGAGACTAGCAGCCGACGTCGTTGTTCAGGTTGAACGGCTGACCGGCAGGGTTGTTGCCGCCGGCCGGAGTCGCCTCCCAGCACACGCCGCCCGCGACGGTGGCGTCGACGGAAGACACGTACCACTCGTCGATGGTGTTGTCGTTGTCGACGTTGCCATCGGCAGTCGCCGAGAAGCTGCACACCGGGCAAGCGGCGATCGTGGAGGTGGAGTCGGACTGGTTAAGGGGAACGCTCGGATTGTTCGCAGGCGGCTGCCAGGCCGGTGCGCCGGTGGCGGCGGGCACCGGAGCCGCGACAGCGCCGGGGTACCGACCGGTGTCCACCTGGACGGCATCGATGGTGTTTGGCGACGCGTTGACGATGGCAGCACCGCCGCGGACTTCCGGGTTACCGGGAGCTAGGGCCAGTCTGTAGTAGTACCGGTTGCCGCGCTCCGGCGCGAAGCCGATGTTCGCGACGAAGGGGCTGTAGGCGTCGCGCTCACCGAAGTACGAGCGCTGACCGGTGAAGACGCCCTTCAAGTTGGTCTTCGCCTCGCTCTGCTTCGAGCGAGCCTGGAACCGCATGAAGTTGGGAATGGCGATGGCCGCGAGGATGCCGATGATGGCGACCACGATCATCAGTTCGATGAGCGTGAAGCCGCGCTGGATCTTCTTCATGTGCAATTGACTCCTTGGATGGAAAGCGTGTCGGGGGGGACCGGCACGGCTCGCTGGGCTCTGCAGGCACCGTTCCACCGCCCGGACCGTGGACGACTCGAGGCATTCAGCCAGCTTGCCGCGTCCCGCCCGGGAGTCCGCGGACCGCGCTCTCGGTGGAGTGACAGATTTCGTCACCCGGGCTGCCCTCCTGCGGCACCTCCCACGGGAGTTCCCCGTCACCGGAGGTGGGCGGCATCGTGCGCGGGTCCGACCTCCGCACGCGGGTATGCTCCCCGACGTGGCGCCTGGGCTGTGGGACATCGTTCGCGGACCGGCCCTGCCCGTCGTCGCGGGCGTACTCGGTCTGGTGGTCGGAAGCTTCCTCAACGTCGTGATCGCCCGCGTCCCGGAGGGGCAGTCGGTGGTGAGCCCCGGCTCCCGCTGCCCGAGGTGCGGCCACACGCTGGCCTGGTACGAGAACGTGCCGCTGTTCTCGTGGCTCGCGCTCCGCGCTCGCTGCCGGGGGTGCCGGGCGCCGATCTCCGTCCGCTACCCGCTGGTGGAGCTGCTGGTGGGGCTCCTCTTCGCCGCCTGCGCCGTCCGCTTCGGGCCCACCTGGGGACTGGTGCGCGGGATGCTCCTGGTCGGGTTCCTCGTGCCACTGAGCTTCATCGACCTGGAGCACTGGGTCCTCCCGTTCTCCCTCACCATTCCCGGGGCCGTTGCCGGCCTCCTTTCGGCCATCCCGCTCGGGAGCGAGGCCCTGCTCGACTCCGCCATCGGAGCGGCGGTGGGCTTTCTCTTCTTCTTCAGCCTCGAGACACTCCTCCGCCTGCTCTTGAGGAAGGAGGCGCTCGGGGCGGGAGACAAGTGGCTGGTGCTCCTGGTCGGTGCCTACCTCGGCTGGAAGCCGCTGTTCGGGCTCCTGCTCCTCAGCAACGTCCAGGGCGCGGTGGTGGGCGGCGCGCTGCTCGTGGCCCGGGGGCGCGCTGGACCGAGGGCCCCCGCCGCGGGCTCCGCTGCCACCGAGGACGGCTGGGAGCCCGGGGCCACCCATGTTCCCTTCGGGCCCTTCATCGCCCTCGCCGCGCTGGAGCTGATGCTCCTCGGGCCATGGCTGGCTGCGACCTTCCCCGGTCCCCTGGTGGGGTTGATCACCGGCGAGCCCTGGGAGATCCGGTGAAGGCGCGGATCGCCGCCATCGCCTTCCTGCTCGCGGTGCTCGCCACGGGCTTGACCTGGCTGTCGTTCCAGCCGGTGGTCTTCCGGCTGGTCGAGGCGCTCCGGCTGGCCTCTCCGCCCGGAACGGCGCCCCGGCAGATCCTCCGGAGCGCGCAGGAGATGCTCCCGGTCTACCTCGGGCTCGATCTCCTCATCCTGATGCTGGTCACCTTCGGGATGCTCTACCTGACGGTGGCCCGGCCCCTGGCCGCGGTCGAGCGCGAGATGCAGAAGCTGGAGCGTCTGGACTGGGAGCTGGAGGAGAAGGGAGGAGGCCCGCTGCTCACCCGGTTCCAGGCCAGCCTGCGCCGGACCGCCACCGCGCTGCAGGCCGAGCGCGACGTCACCCGCCGACAGCTCGCCGACCTCGAGGCGGCCAACACCCGGCTCATCCGCGCCCAGGCCGAGCTGGTGGCCAGTGAACGCCTGGCCACCGTGGGGCGGCTGGCGGCGGGCGTGGCGCACGAGATCGGCAATCCGCTCTCCGGGTTGCTGGGCTGGGTGAGCCTGGCCCGGGGCCGGTCGGTCGCCGATCCGGAGCTCGGTGGGTACCTGCGGGAGATGGAGTCGGAGGTCCGGCGCATCGACGGGATCGTCCGGAGTCTCCTCGACCTGGGACGGCCGGCCCGCACCGAGGTGGGGCCCGTTCCGGTCGCCTCGCTGGTCCGGACCGCGGCGAAGCTGGTCGGTTCGGGGCCCGAGTTCCGGGAGGTGACGGTCGAGATGCAGCTGGAAGAGAGCCTGGTCGCGCTGGCCGAGCCTGGCCCACTGAGCCAGGTGGTCATCAACCTCCTGATCAACGCCGCACAGGCCATCGGCGGGCCGGGCACGATCAAGGTCGTGGGTGAGGTCGAGGGGGGTCGGGTGCGCATCGACGTGCTGGACTCGGGGCCAGGGGTCCCGCCCGAGCTCCGGGAGCGGATCTTCGAGCCGTTCTTCACCACCAAGTCGGCGGGCAAGGGCACCGGCCTCGGGCTCGCGGTGAGTCAGCACCTGATGCGGTCGATGTCGGGAGACATCGCCGCGGGTGAGTCGCCGCTCGGTGGTGGGAAATTTACCGTCACCTTGCCCGCCGCCTGATCTGCAGTCCGGGACTCGCCCCGGCGCTCGGTCGTGGGAGAATGCCGGCCCAATCCCGATGTCCATCCTTCGCTCGGTCCTCGTTGCAGACGACGAGGCGTCGCTCCGCCACGTGCTCACGCTGGTCCTGCAGCAGCAGGGCTACGAGGTGCGTGCAGTCAGCAATGGCGAGGAAGCGATGGCCGAGCTCGAGGCGCGCGAGTACGACGCGGTGGTCTCGGACGTGCGGATGCCGCGGGTCGACGGG
>Ga0335084_10000012_pt1 | contig 98098 bp, 89 predicted proteins | sample Lox_Sample_44_FD_206721 | JGI IMG/M metagenome (GOLD analysis project Ga0335084, IMG submission 206721) | Soil microbial communities from Loxahatchee National Wildlife Refuge, Florida, United States - Lox_Sample_4.4 | ecosystem: Environmental > Terrestrial > Soil > Wetlands | place: USA...
GGAGGCGGTGCATTCGAACATCGAGGAGTCGCGTTCGGTCTACAATTTCGTGTTCGATCTCTGCGTCAAGCTCGGCGCGGCGCCGAGCGATCTGGTGCCCTTCGAAAAATATGCTGCCGCAGCGCAAAGTCTCACGCGTCCGGCCTCGGCCGCGCGCGCGTTGCAGAATGGTGCGCCCAATATTGAACGCGCCGACAAGCTGGTGCAGCTGATCGCCCGGCAGAAGGGCCTCAGCAATCCGGTGATCGACGGGATCGTCGCTTTGGTCGACTCACGCCTTGAGGCCAACCGCAAGAAAGCGGCAGCGGCCTAGGTTCGACTCACCTTACAGGTCAGCTTGCCTGCACCGCAGGGTGTGGAAAACTACGCCGCCCATCGCACCCCGCTGTGCTTTGGCTGGCCAAGATTGTGACATTCACGCAACATCCCACTGTAATCTGTCGATACAAGGCGGATTCGCCTAAAAAGGCGGCAGTTGCTGCCGTTTTTGGCTTGCCGCCGTGGGCGGTCAAAGGTCTAAATTTAACTTAATGCACGCCAAATCGCGTACCGGTCGATCGCAGCCGGGGAATTCTACGGTTCTGTATGCGGGATGACGGGCAAAAGGGGATCGGCTGCAACCCTCGGGCCGATCGAATTAAAGGGGCAGATTCAATGAAGAAAGTTGTGTGGTCGGTTGTCGCGGCGCTCGCAGTTTCGGCTGCGGCGCCCGCATTCGCGGCTGACATGCCGTCGAAGGCTCCCAAGGTTGCTCCGGCGCCACCGCCGAGCCCGTGGGACATCGCCTTCGGCGCGGCTATCATGAATGACTACATCTTCCGCGGCGTCACCCAATCCGGGCACAAGCCGTCGGTCGCGGCCTATTTTGAGCCCCGCTACAACATCAATTCGAACTGGCAGCTCTATGCCGGTCTCTCCGGCGAGAGCATCAAGTTCGCCAACAACGCGGCGGCCGAAATCGATTTCTACGGCGGCGTCCGCGCGACGTTCGGTCCTTGGGCCTTCGACACTGGATACTGGTATTATTATTATCCGGGTGGTCAATGCTACGGTACCGGCCCCACACAGAGCCTGGACCCCGGCTGCCAGCCTGGCGGAATTTTCCCGAACGGCAACTTCGCGAAGTCGGTCGCCAGTTTTTATGAAATCTACGGCAAGGTGGCGTACACTTGGACCGATTGGGTGTTCGGCGCGAACTTCTACTATTCGCCGAACTTCCTGAACACGGGCGCCGACGGTGAATATCTCTCCGGCACCATCAAGTTCACTGCGCCCGAGAGAATGGCGCTCGGCCCGTTGGGCTGGTACGTGTCGGGTGAATTCGGCCACCAATGGCTGGGCACCAGCGATGCGTTCTATGGCTGCTTGGTCGGTGCCGCGGGCGTAGGTTGCAGTGCCAATTCCCCGAACGGCATTGCGTACGCGGACTACAACACTTGGAACGTCGGCTTGGGCTTCACCTGGAAGGTGTTCACCCTCGATCTGCGTTACTACGATACGGATCTGAGCAAGGGTGACTGCAACGCCTTCACTAGCGACCCGACCGCTCGGGGCATCAGCAACCAGACCCCGATCAACATCGGCGCCGGCTCCAGCTGGTGCGGCGCGAGCTTCGTTGCCAAACTGTCGGCCGACCTCACTCTCGGCAGCCTGAAGTAAGTCTGACCTACGTCTGTCCCGGAACGGGCGGTGACCGTGCGATCGGTTGCCGCCCATTCTCTTTTGGTGTGGTGCCGGATTTCGCTTAGCCGACCGGCGCGAGGTTCGTCTCCCGCATGGCGTAATGATCGCCTTCGCGGCTGAATGCGAAGCGGCGTTTGTGAAATGCGGCCAGAGTCGCCCGATGGCCGATTGACACAATGGTCGCGCGGGCAAGTCTCCGGTCCAGCAATTGATAGAGAGCGGCTTCGGCCGGCTCGTCGAGCGAAGCGGTGGCCTCATCAAGGAACAGAAAGTCGGGTGCGTAGAGCAGCGCGCGAGCAATTCCCAGCCGTTGCTGCTCGCCAAGCGACAGCATGCGGTTCCAATGCGCTTCTTCCTCGATGCGGGAGGCGAGGGCAGGCAATCCGACCAAATCGATCAACTCGGCGACCTTGGCGGCATCGAAGGTGCCGGGTTCGGCCGGATAGGCGACCGCGGCGGCAAGAGGCGCAATCGGAAAGTATGGCCGCTGCGGCAGGATCATCACCCGTGCATTTTTCGGCACGGTGATTGTGCCCAGGCCAAACGGCCAAACTCCGGCGAGGGCGCGGAACAAAGTAGACTTGCCGGAGCCGGAAGGGCCGCTCACCAACACGCGCTCGCCGAGCTTGATCGAAAGGTCGCTGGCGTTCACGAGCGGCGTGCCATTGGGCAGCCTTACGGCGAGGTCGTGGAAAGTGACGGCGCTTGCGTCACCCGGCGCAAGCACGATAACTGGCGGCCTGGTCGCGGCTGTTTTCGCCACCGCGATCGATTCATCGAAACCTGCAAGTCTTTCGATCACCGCTCGCCATTCGGCGAGCGCCCGATAGGCGGTAACAAAGAACGAGAGCGCGCCTTGCACGCTGCCGAAAGCAGAGGCCGTCTGCATCAGTCCGCCGAGTTGTATCGCCCCGGCGAAATAAGCAGGGCTCACAACGACAAAGGGGAAAACCGAAGATATCTGTCCGTAGCCGGCGGTCAAAAAGGTGAGTTTCTTCTGGCGCGACATGATCGCGAGCCAGTTTCCCACGACATTGCCAAACCGGTACAGCAGCCGGTTGCGCTCGGTGTGCTCGCCGTCGAGCAGGGCGATCTGCTCGGAATTCTCGCGCACGCGGACGAGGTTGAAGCGGAAGTCCGCTTCATAGCGCTGTTGCTGGAAATTGAGCGCGGTCAGGGCACGGCCGACCAGGTGGGTGAGAACAGTCCCGATGACAGCGTAAATCAGCGCTGCCCAGAACAGGTAGCCAGGAATTGCCCATACCGTTCCGAAAAGGTGCAGCGGCGCGGTTCCGGACAGATTCCACAGGATCACCGCGAAGGAGCCGAGGGTCACGACTGAGTTAAGCAAGCCGAGGCCAATCGGCAGAATGCCAACCCCCGTTGTGCCAGAATCGATGAATTCCTTGACGTCCTCGGCAATACGCTGGTCCGGGTTATCGGCAGCGTCACCAAGCAATTGCATGCGGTAGTGATTGGCACTCGTCAGCCAACGATCGAGATAGGCTTGCGTTAGCCAGCGTCGCCAACGGATCTGCAGCCATTGATTGAGATAGAGCTGATAAACGGCGAGGAAAATATAAATAGTCGCAAGGACGCAGAAGTAGCCGAGTTGATAGATGAACGCACCCCAATCTTTATCCTGCAGCGCGTTATAAAAAGTGTTGTTCCACGAATTGAGCAACACATTGATGCCAACGATTGACAATTCGATTGCGATAACTGCCGCCAGCAGAATGCGTCCGGGCCAGCGATCCTCGGAATAGAAATAGGGGCTGGCAATTCGCCATGCGATGACGAGCGTCGAAGTTATGCCTCTCACGGGAGGTCTCCTGTCGAAACTGGAAAAGCACTGAAGTACATGATGAGTACATGATCGGCACTGGTCACGAATGGCCAATGCCGCGCGGAAATCGATCCGTTTTTTGCCGGATTTGCGCAGAAAAAGGGCATATCAAGGGCGTCCTCGAGTGCGCGCGTGCCGGCCGCCCAATGCTGCCCAATGTTGCTTCCGACCGCTACAGCCCGTACCATTATGTCTAAGGGTTCGCCCGATCCAGGCCAAAAAGGCCAGGGCGTGGAATAAGACCCGGCGAAAAATGTTCACGGGGTAATGATCCAAGGGAGGGAAAACACGATGCCCAACAATAAACTGCACGCGGCTTCAACACGCCGCAAGTTTCTGGCCGGCGCAACGGTCGCTGGTGCGGCCGTCGTCGCGCCGAACGTGGTCAAGGCGCAGGGGCCCATCGCCATGCGCTTCCAGAGCACGTGGCCGTCAAAGGACATCTTCCACGAGTATGCGCAGGACTTTGGCAAGAGGGTCAACGACATGACTGGCGGCGACCTCAAAATCGAGGTGCTGCCCGCCGGCGCCGTGGTGCCTGCATTCGGTCTGCTCGATGCAGTGTCGAAAGGCGTGCTGGATGGTGGTCACGGCGTGCTGGTCTATCACTACGGCAAGAACACCGCGCTCGCTCTGTGGGGTTCCGGCCCGGGCTACGCGATGGACGCCAACATGCTGCTCGCCTGGCACAAGTATGGCGGCGGCAAGGCGCTGCTGGAGAAGATCTTTAACCAGATTGGCGCCGACGTTGTGTCGTTTCCGTATGCGCCACTCTATTCACAGCCGCTCGGTTGGTACAAGAAGCCGATCCAAAGCGTCGATGATTTCAAGGGTCTCAAGTTCCGCACCGTTGGGATTTCGATTGACCTATTTACAGCAATGGGTGCAGCGGTGAATGCTTTGCCCGGTGGCGAAATCGTGGCGGCAATGGATCGCGGCCTGCTCGACGCAGCCGAGTTCAACAACGCGTCTTCGGACCGCGCTCTGGGCTTTGCTGACGTCTCCAAGGTCTGCATGCTCCAGAGCTACCATCAGAACGCCGAGCAACTGGAGATCAGCTTCAACAAGACGAAGTTCAAGGCATTGCCGCCGAAACTTCAGGCGATCATCGAAGGCGCCGTCGAAGCGTGCTCTCAGGACATGCAATGGAAAGCGATCGACCGCAACTCGCAGGACTACATCACTCTCCAGACCACGGATAAGGTGAAGTTCTACAAAACACCTGATCCTGTTCTCAAGCGTCAACTCGAACTCTACGACGAGATCACCAAGAAGTACGTCGCGAGCAATCCGCTCTTCAGGGAGATCATCGAGTCACAGCTTGCATTCGCCAAGCGTGCGACTCAGTGGGAACTGGACTACATCACAAACCGGAAAATGGCGCACGACCATTATTTTGGTCCAGGCGCAAAGTCGCCAATCTAAAGGCAAATTAAGCGGCAGGGCACCATTCCGCTGGAAACGGGATGGTGCTTTGCACTTAAAAAACAAAAACCAGCTTCGTTTACGGGGGACTGTCATTCATGAACGTGCAAAACGTTCTTCACACGATCGACGGCATCAGTACGTGGGTGGGCAAGGCGGCGGCCTGGCTCATCATTCTGCTCATGACCGTGGTCTGCATCGAGGTGTTCAAGCGCTATATTTTGAACGCTCCGACGGCATGGATTTTCGACGCCGACAACATGATGTACGGCACGTTGTTCATGCTCTGCGGGGCCTACACGCTCGCGCAAAACGCCCATGTCCGCGGCGATTTTCTCTACAGTTCGATGCGACCACGCATGCAGGCTTCGCTCGACATCGCGCTCTACCTCATTTTCTTCATTCCCGGCATCGCTGCCCTGATCTTCGCGGGATCGTTTTATGCCGCGGATTCATGGCGCATCCTCGAGCATTCAAACGTCACGGCGAACGGCCCACCGGTCTATCATTTCAAGACGGTCATCCCGATCGCCGGAGCGCTGGTGATGTTGCAGGGCGTCGCCGAGATCGTGCGCTGCGTCGTGTGTCTGAAAACCGGCGAATGGCCGAGCCGGCTTGCTGACGTCGCCGAAACCGATGTGATCGAAGAGCAGCTCGCACACAGCGAATATGTCGACGAAGAGTCGCGCAAGATCGCTATCGAACGTGCCAAGGAAATCGACGAAACCGCGCGTCAGCGCGGCATGGGCGGGGACCTCAACACATGAGCGACCCCGCACTCGGCCTTACGATGCTCGCTCTCATCGTGGTTGTTATCATGATGGGATTCCCGACGGCCTTCACGTTGATGGGCCTCGGAATGTTCTTTGGTTTTATTGCGTTCTACGATCCGACGCACCTCTTCACCGATAACAAGGTATTCGAGTTGATGGTCCAGCGCACTTACGGTGCGATGACCAACGACGTGCTCATCTCCATCCCGCTATTCGTGCTCATGGGTTATGTGATGGAGCGCGGCGCGCTGGTCGACAAGATGTTCTACTCGATCCAGTTGGCCTTCCGGAAAGTACCCGCGTCACTGGCGGTTGCGACACTGATCGTGTGCACATTCTGGGGGATCGCGAGCGGTTTGGTCGGCGCCGTGGTCGTACTCATGGGCGTTATCGCGTTTAATCCCATGCTCAAGGCAGGATACGACGTAAAGCTCGCCTCGGGTGTTATCACCGCCGGCGGCACGCTGGGCATTCTCATTCCACCGTCGGTGATGATCATCGTCTATGCGGCGGTCGCCGGACAATCGGTCGTGAAACTTTACGCGGCTGCGATGTTTCCGGGCTTCTTCCTGTCGTTACTCTATCTCGTCTACATTATCGGTTGGGCGATGATTAATCCGAAGATCGCTCCGCCGTTGCCGGAAGAGCAACAGCGGGTGCCGGTGCCGGAGTGGATGCGCAAGTTTGAGGCGGCGTACGGTCAAAATGTTTTCGTCGGTACTTTGAAGGCGCTCTTGTCGCCGTCGCGCGCCCTGGCGATAGACACAGGCAAAGGGAAGGTAACCTACGGGGCCCTTCTGACAAACCTGATCGCAGCGCTGGTTCCATTCATGCTGGTCGCCGGCACGTTGTGGCTAACCTGGTGGTATGTCGTCATTCACCAGCAGGCGGCACCGGAAGCTGTGGTTACAGGCATCCAACAGTTGGGCACGCCCGACCTGGCGAAAGGTCCGGCGACCGCCGCCGAGCTTGGCCCGCCGGAGGGGTTCTATCTCTATTTCGGCATCACCGCCGCGATCTGCGCGCTTTGGCAGCTTCGCTATTACTGGAGGATCAATGCCGACCGGCTTGAGGTCATCAAGCTGCTGTCAACCTCGATCATGCCGCTCGGTATTCTCACGGTCGTTGTGCTGGCCGTTATCCTGTTCGGCATAACGACAGCGACCGAGTCAGCCGGCGTCGGCGCGGCCGGAGCATTCTTGCTGGCCGTTCAGGCGCGGACGCTGGACTGGAAGCGCACCAAGGAAGCGGTGTTCCTGACCGCCAAGACCACGGCCATGGTGTGCTGGCTGTTCGTGGGCTCGGCCTTGTTTTCCGGAGTGTTCGCGATCCTCGGCGGGCAGGCACTGGTCGAGAAATGGGTGCTGTCGTTCAACATGACACCCATTCAGTTCATGATCCTCTCGCAGGCGATCATCTTCGTGCTCGGCTGGCCACTGGAGTGGACCGAGATTATCGTCATCTTCGTGCCGATCTTCCTGCCGCTTCTCAAGCACTTCAATATCGATCCCGTGCTGTGGGGCACGCTGGTGTTCGTGAACCTGCAAGCAGCGTTCCTGTCGCCGCCGGTCGCGATGTCGGCCTTCTATCTGAAGGGCGTTTCGCCACCGCATGTCACCCTCAACCAGATTTTTAACGGCATGATGCCGTACATGCTGATCGTGATCGTCTGCATGGTCATCATGTATTTCTGGCCGGGAATGACTTTGTGGCTGCCGAATTACCTCTATGGCGTCTGATGCGGTATCGGCCATCGACGAAACGCGCCGGGAATGATTTCATCGGCGCGTTCGTTCCCTGAGGACGTCCGCCTTGTCTGGCATTGATCTGACTGCACTCACTGCGACCGAAGCCGCATCGGAAATCGCGCATGGCGCGATTTCCGCCGAGGACTATACGGGTGCCTGCCTGGAACGCATCGCGGCGGTTGAAAGCGAAGTTCGGGCCTTTATCCATCTCGACGCGGAACGTGCGCTGGCACAGGCGCGCGCACTCGATCGCCTGAAGGCCAATGGTGACCGGCTCGGCCCGTTGCACGGAATCCCGATCGGCATCAAGGATGTCTTCGATACTGCCGACTACCCGACCGAATATGGCAGCCCGATTTTTGCCGGCCGTCGGCCAGAGGCCGACGCCACCGCCGTTCGCAAGCTGCGCGAAGCGGGGGCTGTCATCATTGGCAAGACGGTGACCACCGAATTTGCCTATTTCCATCCGGGCAAGACCCGAAATCCGCGTGACCTGAATCGAACACCGGGCGGCTCGTCGTCGGGATCCGCGGCTGTGGTCGCCGCCGGAATGGTGCCGCTGGCAATCGGCTCGCAAACCAACGGCTCGGTCATCCGTCCGGCCGCTTTTTGCGGTGTGTTTGCGGTCAAGCCCAGCCATGGCCTGATTTCGCGTGCTGGCGCTTTGACGCTTTCGCTTAACCTGGACCATGTCGGCGCCTTCGCGCGCTCGATTGAAGACCTCGCACTCATTCTCGACGTGCTCGTGGGTCAGGATTCTGCCGATCCCGACTCGCGACCTTACGCTTCGCCAGGCTTCCGCGTCAGCGCCGCCGAGGTTCCGCCTATTGCGCCGAGTTACGCTCTCGTGCGTACGCCGATGTGGGACAAGGCCGATGGGGACACGCGTAGTGCCGTTGAAGATCTCGCCAAGGAATTAGGCGCGCGCGAGGTCGACTTGCCCGATGATTATCGCGCGGCCTGGGAGGCGCAGCGCGCCATCATGGCGACCGACATGGCGCACAATCTCGGCGCCTTTCTCGACAGAGGCGGAGAGGCCAGCAAGCAATTCCGAGACCTGATCGCCGAAGGCCGTAAGGTGACGGCCGTACAATATTTGGCAGCGGTACGCGATGCACGCCGCTATGCAGACGGCATGATGGGAATCTTCGAACAGCTTGCGGACGCGATTATCACTCCGTCAGCCAGGGGGGTCGCTCCACTGGGTATCGAGGCGACCGGGGATCCCGTGTTCTGCACGCTTTGGAGCTTGACCGGATTCCCGTCGCTCAACCTGCCGCTTTTGGCGAACGATGCCGGTCTTCCAATTGGTGTGCAGCTGATTGGAGCGCCCGGGCGCGACGAAAGACTGCTGCGCACTGGCCGCTCTCTCGTTCAGCAACTTACCGAGGCATGATGACGCGTTTTACCTTTGTGCGCGGCTTCATAGCCGCGGTTCTGATATTTCTGACGTGCGGCCCGGGTGTTCCGGCCGAGCCGTTTCCGTACGATCAGGAACTCCTGCTGGACGCCGCACCGATGCGACCGGGCAAGCGCATGCCCGGTCTTGCCGTCGAGCCAAACGGAAATGCGCGGATCGACCTGTGGTGCAGAACCGTATCTGCGCGGATGGAAATTTCCGAGGCAAACATGAAAATTGAAGCAGACGCATTGCCGGAGGGTCAACCCGGAATGATGAGCGCGGGGCAATGCACGCCCGAACGCATGCAGGCGGACGAGGAACTGCTCGCTACCCTTGGCCACACCACCGGGTGGCGACGGACAGAAGAGGGCATCGTGCTGGAAGGGGAGAAATCACTTAAATTCCGCACGAGTGATCACTGAATTGCGTGCCAACCGAATACGAAAAAGGCGCGGCCTCGGCCGCGCCTTCGGTTTTTTTTCGAACTGGCGTGGGTCAGAAGCCCATTCCGCCACCCATTCCACCACCCATGCCGCCACCAGGCGGCATTGCCGGGGTCGGTTCCTTCGGAACCTCGGCGACCATCGCTTCGGTTGTTACAAGGAGACCGGCGACAGAACTGGCATCCTGCAAGGCAGCACGCACGACCTTCGCCGGATCGATAATGCCGGCATCGACCATGTCAACGTACTTTTCGGCTTGGGCGTCGAAGCCGTAGGTCTCGGACTTCTCTTCTGAAATCCTGCCGACCACGATTGAGCCTTCAACGCCGGCGTTCTCCGCAATCTGGCGGATCGGTGCTTCCAGCGCCTTTAGCACGATGTTGATCCCGGCCTGCACGTCCGGGTTCTCGTCGTGAATGCGGCCGACCGCCTTTTTGGCGCGAAGCAAGGCAACACCGCCGCCGGGCACAATCCCTTCCTCAACCGCGGCGCGGGTGGCGTTAAGCGCATCTTCGACGCGATCTTTTTTCTCCTTCACCTCGACTTCCGTGGCGCCGCCGACCCGGATCACCGCGACACCGCCGGCGAGCTTCGCCAGCCGTTCCTGCAGCTTCTCCCGGTCGTAGTCGGATGTGGTTTCCTCGATTTGCGCCTTGATCTGCAGCACGCGCGCCTCGATATCGGGCTTCTTGCCGGCGCCGTGGACGATGGTGGTCTTTTCTTTCTCGATGATGACTTTCTTCGCGCGGCCAAGCATTGCCGTGGTTACATTCTCGAGCTTGATTCCGAGGTCCTCGGAGATAAGCTGCCCACCGGTGAGGATCGCAATGTCCTCAAGCATGGCCTTGCGGCGGTCGCCGAAGCCGGGGGCCTTCACCGCGGCAACCTTGAGGCCTCCGCGCAGCTTGTTGACCACGAGCGTGGCAATCGCTTCGCCTTCGACATCCTCTGCGATAATGACAAGAGGCTTACCCGACTGCACCACCGCTTCCAGCACAGGAAGCATCGATTGCAAACCAGACAACTTCTTCTCGTGCAGAAGGATGTAGGCATCCTCGAGCTCGGCCAGCATCTTCTCGGCATTCGTGATGAAGTACGGCGAAATATAGCCGCGGTCGAACTGCATGCCCTCGACGATTTCGACCTCGGTCTCCAGCGCCTTGGCTTCTTCTACGGTGATCACACCCTCGTTGCCAACTTTTTGCATCGCCTTCGCAATCATCTGACCGATATTGGCGTCGCCATTCGATGAGATGGTGCCAACCTGGGCGACTTCCGACGACGAGCCAACTTTCTTCGCGCGCTTTTCGATGTCCTTCACCACGGCGCTGACGGCAATGTCGATGCCACGCTTAAGATCCATCGGGTTCATGCCGGCGGCAACAGATTTGGCGCCTTCCTTCACGATCGACTGCGCCAGTACCGTGGCGGTGGTCGTACCATCACCCGCGAGATCGTTTGTCTTCTGGGCAACTTCTCGCACCATTTGCGCGCCCATGTTTTCGAACTTGTCTTCCAGCTCGATTTCCTTCGCAACCGTCACACCGTCTTTGGTTATGCGCGGCGCGCCGAACGATTTGTCGAGCACGACGTTGCGGCCCTTTGGACCGAGCGTCACCTTCACCGCGTTTGCAAGAATGTCGACACCGCGCAACATACGATCGCGCGCATCGCCGGAAAATTTTACGTCCTTAGCAGCCATTTCAAATTACTCCATTGAGTTTGTATGAGATGTCAGGCGATCACGCCCATGATGTCGGATTCCTTCATGATCAGGAGTTCTTCGCCCTCCAGCTTGACCTCAGTGCCCGACCATTTACCAAACAGCACGCGGCTGCCAGGTTTAACGTCGATCGGGATCAGCTTGCCGCTCTCGTCACGGCCGCCAGGTCCGACAGCGATGACCTCGCCTTCCTGCGGCTTTTCTTTTGCGGTGTCGGGAATGATGATGCCGCCTTTGGTCTTCTCGTCGGCGTTGATACGGCGCACGACCACGCGGTCGTGAAGGGGACGGAATTTTGTTTTGGCCATGGGCTTCCCTTATGCGCTAGTGCGCGTCTCGTTGAACAAAAAGTATCGATTTTTCAGCTATTTAGCACTCACAGTGAAGGAGTGCCAACTGCTGCCCGGGAAATATTGCCTTCGCAGCGGAGTGTCAAGGTAAGGGCCGCTAAAATCCCGCCCCGCCACTCCAAACCGTGCTTGCGCTGGTCGCTGATGCACTCCAAAGTCGCGGGGCTTGCTTCCAAGGAGTCGGCCGGAATGAGCCATCCAAATCGTCGTGCACTGTCGACTGCAATCATCTTGGGGATGCTGGCCCTCGGGATTTCCGGCTGCGCGACGGGACCGAGTGTCGAACAGCCGGGCATGCCCTCGATGGGCCCGAGTTTGCCACCGGCCTTCCCGCCTCAGGACATTGTCGGACGCTGGGGGCTTGCTGCCTATCATAAGGATGAAGACCGCGCGCGCACAGAGGCGGCCGCTGCCGGACAGTGCAAGCAGCCATACGTGATTACGCTTGGCCCGAGCGGTGGCGTCATGATGCATCTTGCCGATGAGGCAACGCCCACCGAGCTGCGCCTGAGAGGCGGACCCGGTGGCAAGACCTACATCGGTCCGGCTGACGGCGAGCCGGGCGGTGCTCAGGACCGGGAAGTGGTGCAGTTTAACGGCCGCGTACTCATCCTCCGCTGGATGGACTCGGAAGTGCAAGGCCGCTACGGCACCATGGTTTATGTTCGTTGCGGAGGAGAGGGCGCCAAGCAAGCCGCGACCAAACCAAAACCGAAGCCGAGAACGGCCCCGCCTCCCCCGAAGCCTCAGTAAGGTCGCGTGCCGAGGCACGCATGAGCGCAACGTCGCTGGCGTGCTAAAGGAACGGGCATAGTTGCCCGCAACGGCTGCTTCATGACTTTTTCACGTCATTCTATCGAGGGTCCTTGGCGTGCCGTGCCGGTCCTTGGCATCACGCAGATTCTTTCTTGGGGTACGATCTTCTACACACCGGTGTTGATCGTTCCGTTGATCGCGGCCGAACGAGGCTGGTCGATCTCCTTCGCCATGGGCGGGTTTTCGGTTGGTCTTTTGGTTGCCGGACTGGTCGCGCCGTATGTTGGCCGTTCGATCGATCGCTTTGGTGGTCATGTCATCATGACGATCGGCTCCCTGATTGGGGCGCTTGGTCTTTTCCTTATCGTGTACGCCGTCCGGCCCGCCGCTTACTACGGCGTCTGGATGGTGCTTGGCGTTGCCATGGCGGCAAACCTCTATGATTCGGCATTCGCGACGCTTGGCCGCATATTTGGACTTGGCGCGCGCCGGCCGATTACAGCGCTCACCCTTGCCGGTGGTTTTGCGTCGACCGTGAGCTGGCCAGTCACTCATTCTCTGATCGAGAGAGTTGGCTGGAGCGGTACTTATCTTGTTTACGCATTGGTTCTCGCATGTGTCGCGGCGCCACTGCACGCCTTTGCCTTGCCGCGCAGTCGCTTCGAAGCCGACATTCCGGCGCAAACCGGGCAGGATGCGCCGGTAAAGTCGCTGCCACCGCATGGCTTAATCTTCATACTCGTCGCCGCGGCATTCGCATCATACGCGTTCGTCCCCTCTGGCCTCTCGGCCCACCTGCTGGCGATTTTCACGCGCACCGGCATCGATGCGGGAACGGTGGTCTGGATCGGGGCGTTGTTTGGGCCGGCGCAGGTCGGCGCGCGCCTCATCGAATTTACTTTTGGTCGCAATCTGCATCCGCTGTGGGTCGTACGTTTCGCGCTCGGCACATTGTTGTGCGCTTTCGTGATGCTGGCGCTGCTAGGCATATCAACCGGGACGGCGGCGGCGTTCGCACTGATGTTTGGCGGCGCTAACGGCCTTGTCACCATTACGCGAGGCGCTGTCCCGCTCGCGCTGTTTGGTGCCTCCGGCTATGGGCGTCTGATGGGCCGGCTTGCGGCACCATTCCTGCTGGTGCAATCGGCCGCGCCGCTGGTAGTGGCGTTTGTCGTTGAATACACGTCTGATCCGGCGGCGTTGGCTCTCGCCGCCGCCTTTGCATCCGTCGCGCTTGTTTGTTTTATAGTGATCCGCCGGCCTGGCTAAGCAAACATCACGTCGATGTCATGCTGGGTGGCGTGACCATCCGCCCCATCAAGTCGGGGACCGTTGATAAGTTCGGTTCCCGATGGGCGTTTACCCGCCTCAACGGATTGCCCGCTGGTTCCGCTGTTGCGTTCGATCATGGCTAGAAGTTGTTCCTCGATCATGGCCAACATCGAAATCACTTTGCCGATCCGCTGACCGGCGAGATCTTGAAAATTGCAAGCTTCGTAGATGCGGACTACATGGTCCTGCACATCCTCCGCTAGACCATGGTGATAGTCATCGCTCAAGGCTGAAACGAGAGCTCGTGCGCAGTCGTCAATGACCTCCGCCGACGCCAGGATCTTCTGTGTGGCGGTCTCCATTCCCCCGACCGCGGCGCCGAGTTCGCCAGCCGCGCGGGTCATTCGCCGCTCACTGCCTTCGTTGATCAGCGCTGAAAGTTCACGCATGTTGCGAGCGATCGCAGAGTGAACCGCCGCGAGGTCGTGCGCCGCCACCGATCGGGCTTCGGGTTGGAAATGCGATTCGTTTGCGTGATCTGGCTCGCCACGGACGTGTTGTTGCAGGGCAACACTCGTGTCGCGGCCACTTCCGATCATCTGCTCGATACGAAATACTTTTCGCTGCACGCCTGATGCCCCACGCGATACGGCCAATGGTCTTACCGAGGCTGCATTAACGCGGCGTTGCACGCACGTGGAAACCGCTCGTTTACCATGTCGCATCGTGCTTAACGGCGATTTACCAATCGGTGTGCGTTTGGCTATTTACTCCATGGTGGTCGACAAAATTACAAGGTGTTTCAATGCGGCATTCGTTTATGCTTGGGCTTATCGCTGTCACTTATTCCAATGTCGCGTTTGCACAACCGACGCCGCGCACATCCTCAGAAACTTCGTCTATGAGCGTTGCTTCCGCGCAAATACAGCCAAAGCCGGGCGGCCTTATCGAATTCTTGTTCGGCAATTCTACGCAGCGACCTCAGCGCGAGTCGCAGCAATGGTACGGCAAGCCGTCACACCAGGAGGACTACCGCGGCGAACAAGTGAATCCATCGACCTATGCCAATACATCGCTGCTCGATCCCACGCGAGGACAGCAGCAATCGGACAATCGCATAGATCCAAATTTGTTGCCGCAGCAGGTTGCATACAATGGAACGGAATCGCCGGGTACCATAGTTGTTGATACGCCGAACCATTTTCTCTACCTTGTTGAACCCGACGGCAAGGCGATGCGTTACGGCATCGGCGTTGGTCGCCCCGGATTCACCTGGTCAGGTGTGCATACTGTTTCGGGCAAGAAGGAATGGCCAGATTGGGTCCCGCCCGATGAAATGATCAAGCGCCAGCCTTATCTGCCTCACTTTGTGGCCGGAGGTCCGAACAATCCGCTAGGCGCCCGCGCGCTTTATCTTGGCTCGACGGTCTATCGCATACACGGTTCGAACGAGCCGTGGACAATCGGCCAAAACGTATCGTCTGGCTGCATCCGCATGCGCAATGCGGACGTCATCGATCTGTACGATCGTGTGAAGGTCGGCACAAAAGTGGTGGTATTATAATCAATTCAAGCGCTGTCGCCGCTGCCGAAGTCTCCACCGATATCGCTTCCAAAGTCATCCCCGGGATCGGACAGATTGCCGTCGTCGTCGAAGAGACCGGCGGGCTGTGTGTCGCCACGCGTGCCGCTCCCGATATCATTGAGGCCCGCGTCACGCGCGAGATCGCTACCAGCGGCGTTACCATCCCACGGTGAGCCGGCTGGCGGTACGGCAGCGAACGAGCTGGTACCGTGGTGGCCGAACATTGAGCTTATCGAATTGAGGAGCAGAGCGCCGCCAATAACTCCGGCCGCCGATGCCGCAGCGGTGCCAAGGAACGAGCCCCCCGGCGCCGGCGCAGCGGACGCACCAAGAGTACTGCCCCTGTTCCAGCGAAGATCGGGTTCGGTCGATGTGTTCGGACGCACGCTGGGGACAGATGCGCGACCAGTCAGCACTTGGCGCATACTGTCGAGAAAGCCGCCGCTTGCCGGCGCGCCGGTTTCCCCGCCTGCGAGCTCACGGATGCGGGCATCGGCGCGCTTGAGCGCCTCATCTTGCAACAGCACCGTCTGGACGAGCGGATAGATCGCGTGGGGTGCGCGGGCAAGGCCGTCAGCGATCGTGCGCTCGGCGGCCGGGTCTCGCGAGGTTGTTTCGAGCCGCGCCAGCCGATCAAACAGGTCGTCAACCAATTGGCGTTCTTGCGGAGTCATGATGTCCTCCCGTGACCGTCGGCGTGATTATCTAGGTTGCGCCGCCGGTTTCGCCAGTGGGACGCGCCAGTGTGACGCCCTGTTGGGTCAAAAGTTGCGGGAAAGCATTGGAGTTAAAGAAGGAAAATTCATGCTCGCGCAGCGTCGTCAGCGTATCGAGCGCCTTTAGCTCGGCATCAACGAAACCTGGATGGCACATGATTAAACCACCATCAGGCAGGCCTGACAGGAACCGCGGGAAAATTCTGGCGAAATTAGTTCTGGCGTTGAAAGCGTAGGTGCCCGCGAAGGCCGGATTTGTCGGAATTCCCAGGCGCTTCGCTTTGCGGCGGAAGCCCACGCTCAAAATATCGAGCATTAGCGCCTTTCGATCAGGCTTGCGCCGGCCAGGCCGTGAACGGCCGCACTGTCTTACCCAGGCGTGAGGTGCCTCACGCGCAACGACTTGCAGAAATGCGTCACGCACCTGGGGAAACAGATGCACATGCTGATGGCCATCTAGGAAATCCGGCGGACGGCCAAAGGCATCAATAAATGTGCGCAATTGCGTCGTGATTTCAACGATCAGCGATCTTGACTGCAGACGCCGAGCGGCCGCTGCGCGTAACACTTTGTTGAGCGGCAGAAATCGACCCTCGCGCAAGGGTACGAAATCCACGCTCGACGGTTTGAATGGCGCTGTAAGCGTTACGTGTAAGCCAAGAGCCGCGCGTTTTCTCGCTGAATTGAGCGTATCGAGCGCGATTGCCTCTTCGTTATTGAAATGCGCCGTTGTCACCATGACTGACGTCGCATTAATGCGTTCGCGCAGGACCAGCTCGCGAATAGCTGCATTAACGCCCGGAGAAATTCCGTAGTCATCGGCACAAAGCCAAATGTGGCGAAGTGCCGAGCGCATGATGTGCCGAACTACTCGGCCGCGCGAGATGTTACCGGCCGGGCCTTGGCCGATTCGCTCGCGCGCTTCACGTTGTGCTCGGCGACGAAATAGACCGGTCGGCCCTTGATCTCGGACAGCATTTTACCGACGTATTCGCCCAACACGCCGATCAGGATGAGCTGCACTCCTCCAATCACCATGACGCTGACCACCAGCGAGGGATAGCCAGGCACGTCCTTGCCATAGAGAAGCGTCTCCAACACAATCCAGCTGCCGAAAAACAGAGCTGTCAGCGCTAGCAATATACCGAGCAAGCTGGCGACGCGGAGCGGCGCCACCGAGAACGACGTGAGTCCCTCAATGGAAAGTCCGATCAACCTGCGCGCATTCCACGTTGTAGCGCCATGCTTCCGCGCCGCCGGCTCGTAGTCTACTCGAACCTGACGAAAGCCGATCCAGCTCGACAGCCCTTTAAAGAAGCGGTTCCGTTCCGGCATTTGCCGCATTGCATCCGCGGCGCGGGCCGACAACAAACGGAAATCGCCCGCGTCTTCCGGAATTTTGTGACGCGCTCCCCAATTGAGCAATGTGTAGAACGTGTGAACGCCTGTTCGCCGCAGCCAAGACTCGTTCGCGCGGTGGGCCTTGGCGGTGTAGACCACGTCATAACCATCGTCGAGCCAGCGCGCGACGAGCGTGTCGATCAAGTCCGGCGGATGCTGTCCGTCGCCGTCCATAAACAGCACGGCGCCTTGGCGAGCGTGGTCAAGGCCGGCGAGTAGGGCAGCTTCCTTGCCGAAATTCCGCGACAGCGTGACGATCTGGATGTCGAGCGGTATGGCGGGCAAGGATTTAGCGACGTCGCTGGTCCCATCGGTGCTGCCATCGTCAACGTAAACGACCTCAAGCTTCAGTCTGCGTTTGACCTCAAGATAACGCGCGACCTCGGCGATACGCTCATGCAGTCCAGGCAGACCTTTCGCCTCGTTGAACAAAGGCACGACGACCGACAGCGTCTGCGTGGACGATGTCCGTGTACGCGCGCCTGCCTTGGTCGGTTTCACCGCCATCTGGTCAACCTGCCGCCCCGTTTTCCGGCGATCTATACCGCACCGGAACGGCGCTGTCGCGCTCGGCCTACCGGGGCACTGTTTGCCGTGCTAATCGGAAGCGGACGATGACCCCAGCGCCCCTGCAAAGCATCTTTGACCGTCTCGTCGTGGCTTGGCACGAGCGCGCTCTTGCGCTCAAGGCTGTGAGTTTTGCGCTCGTCGGCATTGTCAATACGGCCATCGATTTCAGTGTTTTTTGGACAACTGCCAACTACCTGTATTGGCCGTTAGTGCCCGCCAACGTGTTGGCCTGGCTTGTGGCAGTGACATGCTCTTATGTGATGAACTCCTTCATCACATTCGGTCCGGAATCCGGGCGCATTCTACGTTGGCGCGACTATGCGAGCTTCGCCGCTTCTGGCGTTGCCGGAATGGTTTCGAGTACGGCGGTTCTCGTCGCGCTGTCCTACCTCCTGCCGGTCCTGGTCGCCAAAGTCGTGTCCATCTTGGTGAGCTTCGTCGTCAACTTCTCTCTGTCGCATTTCGTGGTATTCCGCCGGCCGCGCGGCGACATCAGCTGATTTCTGTCCGCGTGGCGAACCTGAGACTGACCATGCAGCATGATGAAAACTTGACCTCCAAGCTCCCGAATTTTGTCACGCATCTCGAATGTGCGCTGACCGGCGAGCGCCACGAGGCCGATCAGGTGCACAATTTGTCGAGGGCGGGCAAACCGCTGCTGGTGCGTTACGATCTCGAAGGCGTTCGCAAGGCACTGAAAAAAGAAATCCTTTCGGCGCGAGCGCCCGATCTGTGGCGCTATCGCGAATTACTGCCGGTTCGCAAAGCGGAGAATATCGTCAGCCTGGGCGAAGCGATGACGCCGATTGTGCGCATGGCACGCCTGTCCGCCAAGCTTGGCGGCGGCGACGTCCTCGTGAAGGACGAAGGCCGTTTACCGACAGGTTCATTCAAAGCGCGCGGACTGGTGATGGCGGTTTCGATGGCCAAAGCACTTGGCATCCAACACATGGCAATGCCGACGAACGGCAACGCTGGTGCCGCGCTTGCCGCTTACGCTTCACGTGCCGGCATTAAAACCACTATTTTTTGTCCGGAGGATACTCCGGAAGTAAATGTCAGCGAGATCGCACTGCAAGGGGCGACTGTCTATCGCGTCAACGGTTTGATCGACGACTGTGGCAAGATCGTCGGCGAAGGAAAAGAGAAGGTCGGCTGGTTCGACACGTCAACCTTGAAGGAGCCGTATCGGATCGAAGGCAAGAAAACGATGGGTCTTGAGCTCGCCGAGCAACTTGGATGGCAAGTGCCGGACGTAATCTTCTATCCGACGGGCGGTGGCACCGGATTGATCGGTATGTGGAAGGCTTTTGCGGAACTGGAGGCAATTGGCTTCATTGGCAAGAAACGCCCACGCATGGTCGCGGTGCAAGCCGCCGGCTGCGCGCCGATGGTGAAAGCGTTCGAGGCGGGCCAGGACCATGCACCTCGCTGGGAAAATGCCCATACGATCGCCTCCGGCATTCGCGTACCGCAGGCAGTCGGAGACTTTCTTATTTTGCGCGCCGTGCGTGAGAGCGGGGGATTTGCGATCGCGATATCTGACGAGGCAATCAGTGCCTCGCTTGATGAGATGGCGCGCGAGGAGGGCTTCCTGATGTGCCCTGAAGGCGCGGCGACTTATGCAGCTTATAAGCAGAGCCTTGCAGACGGACGGGTGAAGCGCACTGATCAGGTCGTATTGTTCAACTGCGCCAGCGGCTTGAAATATCCGCTGCCACCGGTGCGTCGCGCGCTCGACCGGCACCAGCCAATCGATTTTGCCAGTCTCTAGAGCCCCGCTTCGAGCTTCGCGTAAAGCGGATTGTCGCGCGAAAACACATAGCCGAGCTCGGCCACGGTGACCGCTTCGGCGCCGTTCTCGCGCAGGAAGTTGGTAAGGGCGTAGACCTGGTCCGGTGGACAATGCAGCGTCAGCACACCCGCTGCCGTTGGGCCACCGAACGGCGTTTCGATATTGAATTTCCACTTGGCGTTTTCGACCAACATATCGGTGCTTGCGGTAAATCGTGCGCGGACCTCACGGAAGGCTCGCGCGCGCGCCTGTGCGGCCACCCTGTCAAGGATGACGCGGGCAAGATCGCGTTCATCCTTGCCCCAGGTTGCACCACGCGCCGCTACGAGGTTTGCCTGCGAGCGCAGGATGGTGCCGTCCTCCACGACTTTCAGGCCGTTGGCGGCGAGTGTCGCGCCGGTGGTGGTGATATCGACGATCATCTCGGCGGTGCCGGCAGCAGGTGCGCCTTCGGTCGCGCCCGAACTCTCGACGATGCGATAATCAACGATGCCATATGAGGAGAAGAAATCGCGTGTCAGATTGATGTATTTGGTTGCCACGCGCATCTTTCGATCGTGATGCTGACGAAAGGACGTGGTGACGTCGTCTATATCCGACATCGTGCGCACGTCTATCCAGGCTTGCGGTACCGCAACGACGACATTGGCAAAACCAAAACCTAGTCCTTCGATGAGAACCACGCGTTTGTCTGCGTCGGGGATCATCTCGCGAACCAGATCTTCGCCCGTGACGCCGAGATGCACGGCGCCGGCCGCGAGTTGGCTGGTGATTTCCGATGCCGACAAATATGCGACCTCGACTCCGTCCAGATCGGCGATGGCGCCGCGATAGTCGCGGGCCCCGCGCGGTTTCATGAGTGTCAGGCCGGCGCGTGCGAAGAAAGCTTCCGCGTTCTCCTGCAGGCGGCCTTTGGCCGGAACGGCGAGTAAAAAAGGCTCGCTCATGGCGCGCCTCCGTACACTGCGAGCCGCTCGATCCAAACCGCGAAACCAACAGCTGGAATGGGGTTGGCCGCACCAAGCCGCGTGAGCAACTCGTCATAACGACCGCCCGCGACCAAGGGATCACCGGTGCGCTTTGGATCTGTCAGTTCAAAAACAAGGCCCGTGTAGTAATCGAAGCCGCGGCCAAATGCGGTCGAGAAACGCACACGTTTCACGTCGATGCCGCGGGCTTCAAGAAATCCGGTGCGGCTTTCGAACTGCTCCAGCGCCGGCGCGAGTGCCGGCGTCATTTTGGTTTCACGCGCCAGCGCCCGCAAAGCAGCTGCACCGTCGTCGGGATTGCCCTGGATAGAAAGGAAGCGCTCGATCAGTCCGCGCACCTCGCGTGGCAACTTGGCGCTGGCACCGAGCGCAGATTGTTCGAGGAAGCGGTCCGCGATCTCACCGACCGAACGCCCGCCGACTGCGTTGATGCCTGCGATCGACAACAGGTCGGTGACCAGCGCATGCGCGCCCTTCGGGTCGGAGCCGGCAAGAGCGGCCAAAACGCCCTGATATTCGGGACGCGCATTGTTGCCGCCGAGCACGAGCCGATCGAGATCCTGCGCGAGATTTGTCTTGCGGTTGAAATCCTTGATCAGCCGGCGTTTCCACGCCGGCGGCAGGTCGAGTCCCGCAATAAGGCTCGCGAATAGCGCGACGTCGCCGATTTGTATGTCGGGCGTGGAGACACCGTAGTGCGCAGTCGCTTCAAGGCCAAGCGACATCATCTCGGCGTCGGCTGCTGCTTTATCGGCGCGGCCGAACGATTCAATGCCCGCTTGCAGAAATTCGGCAGCGGTGTCGCTGCGATGACGGAAAACCGGACCAAAATAACAGTAGTTCGCCGCCTTTCCCGCGACGGACGAGGCGAGATAATCGCACGACACGGGAATGGTCAGATCCGGACGAAGACACAACTCATCGCCGTCTGGCGCTGTGGTCAGATACATGCGCCGGCGGATGTCTTCGCCGGACAGGTCAAGGAAAGGCTCCGCCGGCTGCAGGATCGCGGGCGCAACCCGAACGTAACCGGCGCGCTCATAGGAAGCGACCAGCGCCTCCGCCCGTGCGTCGGGTTCCTGCCTTTGCGTCGTCACGCTCGCGTCCATTGCGGTTCCAAGAACATTCAAATCCGGGGTTTGCGGGCCGGCCTTTAGCATGGCGGCCTTAAGGATTCGACGATGTTTGACCGCTGGGCTTAACGGCCAGGGCAGTCAAATGTTTGTCGTCGTTAATAAATCTCCAGCGCAGCCGTCGCCGCCGGCTCGTATTGCTTCGGTCAGGGCCAGCTTACCATGTGTCCCAGAACGGGTAAGGGAATCTCAATACAACCGGCGTTGACTGGCGTCCGGAGACGAACCCGATGAGCAAGCCGGTCCCGCGCGCGGTCGTTGAGGCCTTCTATCACGCGCTGTCGATCCGCGACATGGACACGCTTGCGGACTTTCTCGACGACGAGGTGGTGTGGACCATCAGCGGTCCGGTCGACATTCTCCCGTTCTGCGGCCAGCGCGTCGGCAAGGACGTCGTGATGAAATTATTGGAGCGCGATATCCCGACCTTGTTGTCGAGCCGGCGTTTCGTGGCAAAAACCATGTTGGTGGATGGCGATCGTGCCGCGGTGCTCGGCAAGCTGACCGCGACCAAACGTGATGGCGGCCGCGCTATCAGCTACCGCATCGCGCATTTCATTCAATTCCGCTGCGAAAAAGTCATCGACTACGTGTCGATCATCGACAGTTTCGATGCCGTCGAGCAGATGCTCGGCTACAGCCTTGATGCGTACGATGGCTATCGGGTAGACGGTAACATAGTCACTGTCTGACGGTTTGTGAACGCGTTCAACAACTAGCCCTGCGCGGTCACCGCCACTTCCACCGTCATGCCAAGAAAATCCGGACTGCCGCCGATATAGCTCCCGGAAATTGGAATGGCTTGCGACGGATCGCGTGTAACCGCGACAATCAGATTTTCGCCCGCAATCAACACGTCAGTCGGATTCGGTCGAGATGCAAGGGACGCGCCAATATCGCGTGTGCCTCAGGCTAACTTGTGCCGGATGAGCAGTTTTCGCACGGCATCAACCAACCCGTCTTCCTTGACCGCAAATTGCGCTTCGGTCTGTTTCTTCAGGTAGTCCTCGCGTTCCTTTGAAAGGCCAGCCAGTTCGGCGCCGATAATCAAATCCTTGATGGTGACTTCGTTCCGCGCTTTCTCGTCGCCGCCCTGAATGATGGCGCAGGGCGAGCCGCGCTTGTCGGCATACTTAAGCTGGTTCCCGATATTGTTCTTCGGATTTCCGAGATAAAGCTCGGTACGGATTTTCGCGGCGCGCAAGGTCGACACCATGCGCTGGTAGTCGGCAACGCGCTCGCGGTCGAACACGGTCACCAGCACAGGGCCCGGCGCAGGTTTCTCGCTGATCTTACCTAGATGGGTAAGGGCGGCTTGCAGTCGCGAGACGCCGATGGAAAAACCAGTCGCCGGCACAGGCTCACCGCGAAAGCGTGAGACCAGCCCGTCGTAGCGCCCGCCGCCGCCAACCGAGCCGAAACGCACGGGACGGCCCTTCTCGTCCTTGATCTCGAAAGTGAGTTCAACTTCGTAGACGGGGCCGGTGTAATATTCGAGGCCGCGTACGACGGTCTTGTCGATGCGAATACGATCCTCGTATCCGGCCGCGCGTACCAGCGCTGCAATCTCGACAAGTTCCTGGTCACCCGAGCTCGCTGATGACACGCCGGCTGTGGCACTGCTTTTCCCGGTTATCGCGGCGACGACGCCAGCAATTTGCGAGTCCGAAAGCTCTGCGCCCTTTGTGAAGTCGCCGCTGTCGTCCTTGCGCCCCTTGCCGAGCAGCATTGTGACGCCATCGACACCCAGCCGATCGAGCTTATCGATAGCGCGCATTGTAGTGAGCCGCTTTTCTGGTGGAATTTGGAGGGCATCCATCGCGCCGTCGAGGATCTTTCGATTGTTCACTTTCACCACATAACTGCCACGGGGAATCCCGAGCGCTTCCATCGTGTCCGCGGCGAGCATGCACATCTCGGCATCGGCAGCCATCGAAGCTGCACCGACCGTGTCCGCGTCAAATTGCATGAATTGGCGATAGCGGCCCGGACCGGGCTTCTCGTTGCGGAAGACCCAGCCATAACGGTACGAGCGATAGGGCAGTGCAAGATTCTGGAAATTCTCCGCTACGTAACGTGCGAGCGGCGCGGTCAGGTCGTAACGCAGCGAAAGCCACTGCTCATCGTCGTCCTGGAACGAGAATACGCCTTCGTTCGGACGGTCCAGGTCGGGCAGGAACTTGCCGAGCACATCGGTATATTCGATCGCCGGTGTCTCGACCGGCTCGAAACCATAGCGTTCGAATACCACGCGGATTGCTTCGACCATGTGACGCGTGGCCGCGATCTCGATCGGACCGCGGTCGGCAAGGCCGCGCGGCAGGCGGGCTTTGAGCTTGGTCTGCTTGGCCATCGGCGAGTCGCGAAAATTGACGGTCGCGGCGTGGTAGCAGCCGTTTCCTGCTTTGTCATTATCGGCGAAAGCGGATAATCCTGCATAAGCCCAATTTCCCGCCCTCATTCTGAGGAGCGGGCGAAGCCCGCGTCTCGTCAGATATGGCGATCCCATGGTCCGAGACGCACGGCTACGCCGTGCTCCTCACCATGAGGCCATGTTCACAGCGAGGCATCAGATGGCTTTGGCAGCATCGTCGGTCCCCAACGACCTCGAACCTTATTGGATGCCGTTCACGGCCAACCGGGCCTTCAAGAAGCGGCCGCGGCTGCTCGTTGGCGCCAAGGATATGCATTACATCGCAAGCGACGGGCGCAAGCTGATCGATGGTTCGGCCGGCTTGTGGTGCACCAATGCCGGCCACAATCGCGAGCCCATCGTTGCGGCAATCCAGCGCGAAGCGGCGACACTCGACTACGCCCCGGCCTTCCAGTTCAGCCATCCAAAAGCGTTCGAGCTTGCAAACCGGATCGCCGCATTGGCGCCCGGCGATCTGGATCATGTATTCTTTTGCAATTCCGGCTCAGAGGCGGTTGATACCGCGCTCAAGATCGCGCTGGCCTATCATAATGTGCGGGGAAATGCCTCGCGCGTGCGGTTGATCGGACGTGAGCGCGGCTATCATGGCGTCGGCTTCGGCGGCATTGCGGTCGGCGGCATCGTCAACAACCGTAAGCAATTCGGCGCGCTGTTTGCCGGCGTCGATCATCTGCCGACGACCTACAATCGCGAGAAGCAAGGCTTTAGCATCGGCGAGCCGGAATGGGGCGCGCATCTCGCTGATGACCTCGATCGCCTCGTTGCGTTGCACGATGCGCCAACGATTGCGGCGGTGATCGTTGAGCCAGTAGCCGCTTCCACTGGCGTGCTGGCGCCGCCCAAAGGTTATCTCGATCGATTGCGCGCGATCTGTGACAAGCACGGAATTCTTTTGATCTTCGACGAGGTGATCACCGGCTACGGCCGCCTGGGCTATGCGTTTGCCGCTGAACGCTATGGCGTCATTCCCGACATGATCACCTTTGCCAAAGGCATCACATCAGGTGCGGTGCCGATGGGCGGTGTGCTGGTGCGCAGGGGCATCTACGACGCTTTCATGAAGGGCCCCGAGCACGTCATTGAACTGTTCCACGGCTATACCTACTCGGCTCACCCGCTGGCTTGCGCGGCCGGCCTTGCCACGCTCGATCTTTACCGCGGCGAGGATCTGTTCGAGCGTGCGCGCAAACTGGAGATGCCTTGGGCGAAGGCGGCGATGGGACTCAAGGGCCTTCCGAATGTGCTCGATATTCGGCCGGTCGGGCTGACCGTCGGTGTTGATCTTGCCAGCAAGCCCGACGGGGTCGGCAAGCGCGGCATGGAGGCTCTCGAACTGGGCTTCTTCGAGCACGATGTCATGTTCCGTGCCGTCGGCGATACGCTGGCACTCAGCCCACCGCTGATTGTGAGTGAAAGTCAGATCGGCGAGATATTCGACAAGCTCGGGCACATCATCAAAGCGGTGGCTTGAGCGGCCAGGCGGCAAAAGACGGTCTCGGGTAAAGAATTGCCCAGCCAATTTGAACGCTCGAATCGCCGCGCAGATAGTGCAGTAGGAATGGCGGCTGCACTGCGGCATCTGCCGCAACGGATCGTAATCCGGGAGGCACAACGGTCAAATCGCCAGCCGTCCAGACCACCACCGCGCCTTTCGTCCTAAGATCGGCGAGATCGATCCATGGCGCCCGGTCAGGCTTGCCGTCTATCAGCACGCGTGGATGGTCAGGCGCGTAGTGCGCCACATTCCCGCCGTCCCACATGCTGCCGATCACGTAACTGATCGGCCGCCCTGTCGCGGCATGATAGCGCTGCGACAGTTCGCGTCCTAACTCGCCGCCCGGAAAGAAGACCGCCCGATAGCGGTGATCGTAGTTCGGTAGTACGGCGTAGTTCAGGATAAACGCGAGTGCGAGGCACCCGAAAACGGCGGCCCAGATCTTCAGCACGCGGCCAATCCGCAATTCATCGTATGCCTTCGCCGCCAGCACCAGCCAGAAGCCGAAGAAGAGCCACAGCGGGTAGCCCCACATCGCAACGGTGCCGCGGCCGCTGATCGCCGACAGCGCGAGCACAGTCGCGACCGGTCCAAAGGTGAGCCAGGTCATGATGCGGCGATCGAACGCGTCAGCGCCTGGTTTGATCTCGTTGCCGCTGCGCCGGCGTGGAAGAAACAGCGGTAAAGCGATCAACAGTGACGGTATGAGGAAAAAGGCCTGGCTGACGCCGAATTGCAACGGGTGCCAGATGTGGTCAATCAAACCGCGCGAGAGCACGGCGCGGTGTTCAGCGTAGGTGAAAGGCAGGAAGTTGTTCTGCACGAGCCACACGAAATGAGGTGCTATTGTGACAAGCGCCGCGGCAACAGCGATGTAAGGCCCTGGCGTTGCTAGGGCTTTACGCGCATCGCGATCGAGCAGGATGAACAGTGCGAGTGGTCCGGCGAGGACAACCACGAAGTACTTTGCCCAAAGCGACAGGCCAATTGCTATCCCGAGCAGAAGCCAATGTCCGATCCATCCGCCGCGCAGGGCGCGATGGAAGACAAATCCGGCGAGCGCCCAGAACGGCAGCTGGATGACATCGTGGTTAAATTTGGCAGATGTGTAATTGAGATAGTGTAGGCCATCGACAATCAGCACGGCTGCCAGCGCACCGAGCGGGCCGGCGAGGGGCCGTGCGGTCAGCCAGACCAGCCACAGGGCTGCCACGACTGCGATTTGCGCCAGCAAGTAGTACGCGAAATCGTGGCCGATCAGCCGATATGCGATTTCGACCAACCACCAGGGCAGCGGCGGCAGCTTGTCGTAGCCGAGTTGCCACTCATGGCCGTAGGTCAGCGCCTCGATCAGATCGAGCGGCAAATTGGCGTAAAGCAGCGTCGGAAGGGCCGTCCACACCAGGGCGTGGATGAATAACACGGCGGCCAAAGCCTGCGCCGGAGCCGCGGCGATCCTGGCCTGGACAGAAAAACGGCGGGACGCCGGCATCGGCTTAGCGGTCCACAACGGCTTCAAGTTCCTGCGAATAACAGGCGATTTCGCGCTACCTTAGCAAGACTTCGAGTTGCACGGAGGCGCGGGCTCATGAACATTGGTATCCGACTAGGCGAATCGGGCCGTCTTGGCGGTGTTGCTCGGGTCGCCGCGGACGGTACAGGATAAACTGCATGCGTCGCATCAGCGCCATCTTCATTGCGGTCTGCGTCGTGCTTATCGCCGGCTCATTCGGGGCGGTGCTTTATCTCGGCTTCGGCGTCGATGCCAGCACGTCGGCGATTGTGGCGCTGGCCTCTTTGACCGCCATGGCGCTATTCAACACCGTCAGCAGTCGTCTGCGCGATCGTACCGATCTGGGCGACCAGATCGCTGACCTGTCGCGCGGCACGGCCGATCTCGCACGCCAGGTCGCGGAGATATCGCGCCGGCTAAACGCGGCAGAAATCAAGATAGCGTCACCGGCATTTCGGGCGCGACCAGCGACCGATCCGTTGGCTACGGAAATCGGCGAGCTTGGTGGTCTGGTAAAGCAGATCGCCGAGACGGTTGCTTCGCACGCTATGGCTTTGCAGAAGCAGGGCGTTATGTCAGGCCGCGGCGTAACCAGCCCGCCAAAGCCTGAAGCGGCTCGGCCGATTGAAGGGCCGCCTGCGATCGGCGAGGACATAGCGACCAGCGGCATAGAGCGCTTCCGCGCCTTATCGCGCGAAAGTATTGCCGACCTGATTTCAAGGGCCGTCGACGCAAACCGCATAGATCTTTATCTGCAACCCGTCGTCACACTTCCGCAGCGTAAGGTGCGCTATTACGAGGCTATGTCGCGTCTGCGTACCGAAGACGGTGACGTCATCCCCGCTGTCGACTTTATGGACATCGCCGAAAGCATCGGTCTGATGCCGAAGATCGACAATATTGCAGTGTTCCGATGTGTGCAGGTGACGCGGCGTCTTCTCCTGAAGAGCCGCGATGTGGGGCTGTTTTGTAACCTCAGCGCTGCGACGCTCACTGACGCATTGATGTTCCGGCAGTTCCTGGACTTCATGGATGCCAATCGCGCGCTTGCATCCTCGCTGATGTTCGAATTCACCCAAGAAGCTTATCGCAACTTCGGGCCGATCGAGCACGAAAGCCTCGCTGCGCTCGCCCAGCGCGGTTTTCGCTTCTCCATGGATCACGTCACCGACCTGCACATAGACCCGAATGAGCTGGCTGACCGCTCGTTCCGTTTCTTTAAGGTCCCGGCAAAGCTTCTGTTCAACAGGGTTGCTGCCACCCAGAACGATATCGACCCCGAAGATCTGGCCGACCTGTTGGCGCGTTCCGGCATCGACCTGATCGCTGAGCGAATAGAATCCGAGACGGCGGTTGTCGATCTGCTCGACTATGACGTGCGTTTCGGACAGGGTTTCCTGTTCTCACCGCCGCGGCCGGTGCGCGCCGAGGCGTTACAGGGTACGGCAACGACCGAAACTGCAAGGTCGGGGATGGATGAGAGTCCGGGCGCTTTATTGGCAGCCAGCTGACGCGTTCCTTTCCATCATGAATGCGATACTTTCGCCTCGTCATTGTGGGTTCGCTCGTTCGGTGCAATGACCGGGAAGGCCTTTCATGAGTTCTGCCTCGCCACCTCTGATCCCGAAGTTCTCGTCCCTCGCGCCCGATTACGACGTGGTGCTGTCAGACATCTGGGGCGTCATTCACAACGGGATGGCCGCCCATCCGCATGCGTGCGACGCGCTGATGCGGATGCGCGCGCGTCGGGGTGTCGTGATTTTGGTTACCAACGCCCCGCGTCCGAGCGACGTCGTAGCGCGTCAACTTGAGCGCCTGCATGTTCCACGCGAGACCTATGATGCCATCGTCTCCTCGGGCGATGTCACCCGCAGCGTAATTGAGGAACGGCGCGGCCAAACGCTCTATCACCTCGGTCCCGGGCGCGACCGTTCGATATTCAGCGGGCTCAATGTTCAGTTTGCCCCACCCGAAACAGCCGACTATGTCGTGTGCTCGGGCCTGGAAGACGATGAAGTCGAGACACCGGACGATTATCGCGTCCGGCTTGAATCCATGCTGGCGCGCAGATTGTTCATGGTGTGTGGCAACCCGGATGTGGTGGTCGAGCGCGGGTCAACGCTCGTCTATTGCGCGGGCGCAATCGCCGATCTCTATGCGAACATGGGGGGCGAAGTGCTTTATGCCGGCAAACCCTACCGACCGATCTATGACATGGCTCTGGCAAAGGCCGAATTGGCTGCAGGTCGCAAGATCGCGCTTAGCCGGGTGCTTGCGGTTGGCGACTCCGTGCGTACGGACTTGAAAGGCGCCCGTACCGCCGGTGTCGATTTTTTATTCGTGACGTCTGGTATTCATGCCGAAGAGCTGGGCAGCCGCGAGCTGCCTGACAGCGCCGCGCTCTCGGCCACGTTCACGGCCGCCGGCGGCATGCCAAAAGCTGTGATGCGGGAGTTGAAGTGGTAGTGCTCAGGCTGCGGGAGCGGGAACTTCGACCTCGCCAAATACGGCATCGATCTTGTTCTTGAGAGTCTGTGCATTGAATGGCTTGACGATATAGTTCGACACGCCTGCCTTCTTCGCCGCTATCACGTTCTCGGTCTTCGATTCCGCCGTGACCATGATGAAAGGAATTTCAGCCAGCGAAGGGTCAGAGCGCATTTCTTGCAACAAAGCAAAACCGGTCATCGGCTCCATGTTCCAATCGGAAATGACCAGGCCGTAGTCGCGTCGACGCAATTTGGCGAGTGCGGTCGAGCCGTCATTAGCTTCATCGACCTGCTCGAAACCGAGCTGCTTGAGCAGGTTGTGCATGATGCGAATCATCGTGTTGTAGTCGTCCACGACGAGAACAGGCTTGGTCAGATCGACAGCCATACGCTCATCTGCCCGCAACGGGCTCCCCCCAAACAAAGGTGGCGATAAATACCAGTGCCCCTTGAATAACCCGTTAATTTGAAAGTTTATTAACGGCGCGATAACCGTAGCTGCGAGCCAAATATTTCCCGCCAAAGGCTATGTGCAGGTCCATGACCGCAATTTGCTATGCCCGCTTGAGCATCCAATGAGCAGCCCGGTGTCGGCAAAACACTTCCATGTCGCACGTGGCGGCGCGCAGGGCATTGATAGCGGCCCGCTTGCTGGTGCCGTAGTGGCGATTGGCAATTTTGACGGTGTCCATCGCGGTCATCGAGCCGTGATCGGGGCGGCGCGCGAGCGTGCGCGCACGCTTGGGCGCAAAGCGGCGGCGCTGACATTTACACCGCATCCGAGATTGTTCCTGCGGCCGCAAGATGCGTTATTCCAGCTTTCCAGCGATCGCGACAAGCTGCGCCTTTTGGCGGCGACCGGCCTCGACGGCGCTATCGTGATGAATTTCGACGCCGCGCTTGCGACGACCTTGGCGGAGGATTTTATCGGCAAGATTCTTGTAGGTGCCCTTGGAATCGGCGGCGCGGCCATCGGCTTTGACTTTCACTTCGGAAAAAACCGCGCCGGCTCGCCAACATTTCTCGCCGAGCAGGGCGCACGGCTTGGCTTCGCTGTCGATATCGCGCCGCCGCTTGAAGACGAAGGGCGGCCGGTCTCGTCCGGCGCAGTGCGCGCCGCACTTGCGGCCGGGAGGGTCGTGGAGGCGGCGGAACTTCTGGGAGGGCCCTGGTTCGTTTCCGGTGAGGTCATTCACGGCGACAAGCGCGGGCGCGAGCTCGGTTTTCCGACCGCGAACCTCAAACTCAGCCCATCCTGCGGCCTCAAGCATGGCATCTATGCGGTACGCGCTGACATTGCGGGAACGCGCCATGACGGTGTAGCGAGTTTCGGCCGCCGCCCGATGTTTGATGATGGTGCGCCGCTTCTCGAAGTGTTTCTGTTCGATTTTGATGGCGACCTTTACGGGCAGGCGATAGATGTCGCCTTTATCGGCTGGATCCGCCACGAGCAGAAATTCGAATCGATTGAGACGCTCAAACGCCACATGACGGTGGATGCCATCCAGGCGCGCGATGCGCTCAAGCGCGCGGGGAATGCGTTTCCCGTGCTGGGTGACATTTAACCGATCAGCCTGCTACATAGCCCGCCATGTCGAAGCCCGAGCGCGATTATTCCGAGACGCTGTTTCTTCCGCAGACGGAATTTCCCATGCGCGCCGGGTTGCCGCAACGCGAGCCGGAGATTCTGGGGCGCTGGGAGAAAGGCAACCTCTACAAGCAGCTGCGCGCGGCGGCGAAAGGCCGCGATAAATTCATCCTGCACGACGGCCCGCCCTATGCGAATGGCAACATCCATATCGGGCACGCGCTGAACAAGATCCTCAAGGACGTTGTGACACGCAGCCAGCAGATGCTCGGCTTCGATTCCAACTATGTGCCGGGCTGGGACTGCCACGGGCTGCCGATCGAATGGAAGATCGAGGAAGAGAACTATCGCTCCAAGAACAAGACGAAGCCGAACCTGTCCGATCCTGCCGCGATGGTTGCATTCCGGCAGGAATGTCGCGCCTACGCCGAACACTGGCTCAACGTGCAGCGCGAGGAGTTCAAACGGCTCGGTGTCGAGGGCGACTGGGCGCATCCCTATACGACGATGGATTTCTTTGCCGAGGCGCAGATCGCACGCGAGCTGATGAAATTCGCCGTCAACGGCACTTTGTACCGCGGCTCCAAGCCGGTGATGTGGAGCGTGGTGGAGAAGACCGCGCTGGCGGAAGCGGAGGTCGAGTACGAGGACTATACCAGCGATCAGGTGTGGGTAAAATTTCCCGTCGCGGACATCGCGCTCGAAGGCGACAATAAAAATGACGTCACTGTCGCCTTCGATCTTGTTGGCAATGCCTCGGTTGTGATCTGGACCACGACGCCCTGGACCATACCCGGCAATCGCGCGATCAGCTTTTCGCCGAAGATTTCCTACGGTCTCTACAAGATCGTCGACGCGCCAGCCGACAACTGGGCGAAAAGCGGTGATCTTCTTATTCTCGCCGATAAACTAGCCGAGCCAGTTTTAATGCAAGCCCGCGTGACGGCGTTTGAAAGAGTGAGGGCCATCGGAGTCGATGTACTTTCCGGGATGACTTGCGATCATCCCCTGAAGACCAGGGGCGGTTACGATTTTCCGGTGCCTTTGCTCGCGGGCGAACACGTCACCGACGAAGACGGAACCGGCTTCGTTCACACCGCACCGGGTCACGGACGTGACGACTTCGAGATCTGGATTGCGAACAGGAGTGAATTGGAAAAGCGCGGCATCAATCCGGCGATTCCTTATACTGTCGACGAGAACGGCGCCTTTACCGAGCAAGCGCCCGGCTTCACCGGCAAGCGAGTCATCAACGACAAAGGTGAGAAGGGCGATGCCAACGAGGCTGTGATCAAAGCCTTGATCGAGGCAGGCATGATCATTGCGCGCGGGCGTCTGAAGCACCAATATCCGCACAGCTGGCGTTCGAAGAAGCCGATTATCTTCCGCAATACCCCGCAGTGGTTCATTGCGATGGATAAAGACATCGCAAAGAAAGGTGACACGCTGCGCCACCGCGCGCTGTCGGCCATCAAGGTCACGCGCTGGGTGCCGGAGCAGGGCGAGAACCGCATCACCGGTATGATCGAGAGCCGGCCCGACTGGGTGATTTCGCGTCAACGAGCCTGGGGGGTGCCGATCGCGGTATTCGTGAAGGAAAAGCCGGACGGCTCGGTCGACATCTTGCAAGATTTGGACGTCGAACTGCGCATCGTGCAGGCGTTCGAGAAGGAAGGCGCCGACGCCTGGTACAAGCCAGGCGCGCGGGAACGCTTCCTGGGCAAGCTTGCCAACGATTCCTGGAAGAAAGTAGACGATATTCTCGATGTCTGGTTCGACTCCGGTTCTACGCACGCCTTCGTGCTCGAAGACCCGGTGCATTTCCCGACACTCGTCGGCATCAAGCGTAAAATGGATGGCGGCAAAGACACGGTGATGTACCTCGAAGGCAGCGATCAGCATCGAGGCTGGTTCCATTCATCGCTTTTGGAAAGTTGCGGTACGCGCGGGCGGGCGCCCTTCGACGTCGTATTGACCCACGGCTTTGTGCTCGATGAGGACGGCCGCAAGATGTCAAAGTCACTGGGCAACGTCACCGCGCCGCAGGACGTGATCAAACAGTCCGGCGCCGATATCCTTCGCATGTGGGTTTGTGCATCGGATTACGCTGACGATCTGCGCATCGGCCCCGAAATCCTCAAGACGACGGTCGAGACCTATCGCAAACTGCGCAACACCGTCCGTTGGATGCTCGGCAGTCTCGCGCATTTCCGCGAGGATGATCGCGTCAAGGTCGACAAGATGCCGGAGCTGGAACGCCTGATGTTGCACCGGCTGTCCGAGCTTGATGTGCTCGTGCGCAAGGCCTATGCCGATTTTGACTACAAACGAATTTTTGCGGCGTTGTCGAGCTTCATGACCTCAGACCTGTCTGCGTTCTATTTCGATATCCGCAAGGACACGCTCTATTGCGATCCGTTTTCCTCGGTGAAACGCAAGGCCTGTCTGACGGTGCTTGACCACTTGTTCCGGTGCACCGTGACCTGGCTTGCACCCATGCTTTGCTTCACGGCCGAAGAGTCGTGGCTGTCGCGCTATGGCGACGCGGCGCAATCTGTCCATCTCGAGACCTTCCCTGAAGTGCCGGATGCCTGGCGCGACGACAAACTGGCCGAGAAATGGCGCAAGATTCGTACTGTGCGCCGCGTGGTCACCGGCGCGTTGGAGATTGAGCGCGCACAAAAGCGCATTGGTTCGTCGCTCGAGGCGCATCCCATTGTTCACGTTTCGAATGCGGAGCTTTTTGAGGCGGTTGTCGATTGCGACCTCGCCGAAGTGTGCATCACGTCCGCAGCGACACTCGTACAGGACGAAGGACCTGCCAGCGCGTTCCGTCTTCCGGATGTTGCGGGCATGGCGGTCGTGCCCAATCTCGCCGAAGGTAAAAAATGCGCGCGTTCGTGGAAAATACTCACCACTATCGGTGCCGATCCCGAATATCCGGATGTCTCGCCTCGTGACGCGCAGGCGCTGCGCGAGTGGGAAGCCATGCGCAAGGCGGCGGAGTAGTCCGTGTCCTATTTTGCCGGCCCGCAAACGCGCTTCGGACTTGTTGTTGCGGCGATCGCCTGTATCCTCGACCAGGCTCTCAAAGTCTATCTCCTGCTCGTGTTTGATCTCGCGGCCAACGGGCCAGTACGAATTGGCCCTTTCATCGACATCATTCTCGCTCGCAATACGGGCATCAGCTACGGTCTGTTCCAGACCCAGGGGCCGCTCGGCCAATGGGTCTTGCTCGCCTTCAAGGCCGCCGCGGTATTGCTGCTGTTAATCTGGCTTGCCCACGCGAAGGACCGACTCACCGCGCTCTCGCTTGGTCTGATCGTCGGCGGGGCCGTCGGCAACGCCATAGACCGTTTGGCCTATGGCTGGGTCGCCGATTTCGTCTTTTTTCACATTTCCACATCAAATTGGCAGTTCAACTGGTATGTTTTTAACTTGGCCGATATAGCCATCGTTGCCGGGGTTATTGGCCTGTTGTATGAGTCTTTAACAGCGGACCGCGCCGCAAAAGCGCCCTGATCCGCCGCAAGAGTCGGGACAATTCAAGGGTTCCAGGGTCCGTTTCCGGATGAACACCACACGTAGGAACGTCTTCGGCGCGAGCGCCGCCTTTGGCTTGGCGCTCGGCATGGTTGCGGTCCTGTTTCCCGCTCCCGCGCGGGCGGCGGACGACGACGTCCCGGTCGATCAGAAATTCTTGCGCGGTATCATGGAAGGGCTTGGCTTCAAGCGCGACGGCGAGGCGACGATTAACTACCAGGAACGCGCGCCGCTTGTACTTCCACCCAGCCGCGAATTGCCGCCGCCCGAGAAAAGCGATGCCATCACCGCCAACAATCCGGCTTGGCCGAAGGACCCGGATGTCGCTCGCCGTAAGGCGGCCGCGGCCGCAGAGAGGGATCGCAACATCAGCGATGAGCGTGAGCGCGAGCAGAATCCACTGCGCCCGGATCAAATTGCGCCTGGAAGCCGTTCTCAGGCCAAGAAGCGGCAGGCGCAGAAGGATGACGGCTATGACTCGCCGGCTTCCGGGTTCGGTAGCCAATTGCTGCCATCTCAGCTGGGCACCAGTACGGGCGGCGTATTCAGCTCGATGTTCGGCAGCAAGAAAGAAGAAACGGCAAAATTTACGGGCGAACCACCGCGTGCCTCGCTGACTGATCCTCCGCCAGGCTATCAAACGCCGTCGCCGGATCAGCCCTACGGTCTGGGCAAAGCGGTGGCCCCGAAACCGACCGACAACTACACCACACGCAGTGAACTGTCTCGATAGGCGTGGCGACCGTCGACCTAGCTTAGTTGCGTGGCTAGGCGCGTAACCCGAAGCTCGTGCTGCGGCGCGATCGCAACATACCCAGGACCAACATCGTGTTCGCCAAGAAAAATTTTATGATCATCGCGCTCGCTAGCGCGCTCGCTTCTCCTTCGCCCGCTGCCGAGCAAGGTGGCCCCGAAATCGCCGATTTCACGCTCGGCAACGGGTTGGAGCTGGTGGTCATCCCCGACCGTCGTGCGCCCGTGGTCACGCATATGATCTGGTACAAGGTCGGTGCCGCCGATGAGACGCCGGGCAAGTCGGGGCTGGCGCATTTCCTTGAGCATCTGATGTTCAAGGGCACCGCCAAGAATCCAGCCGGAAAATTTTCGCAAATTGTCGCGCGCATCGGCGGCCAGGAGAATGCCTTCACGGCGCAGGACTACACTGGCTACTACCAGCGCGTGCCAAGCGAACAGCTCAAGACTGTCATGGAGTTCGAGGCTGACCGCATGACTGGCCTGCAGCTCACCGATGACGTCGTTCTACCCGAACGCAACGTCATTCTCGAGGAGCAAAACCAGCGCATCGGAAACAATCCACGCGCACGGCTCGGCGAGCAGGTTGACGCTGCACTTTATCTCAATCACCCCTATGGGAAGCCGGTGATCGGCTGGCGTCACGAAATGGAAGAGCTTTCCCGTGACGACGCAATTGGATTCTACCGCCGCTTTTACGCGCCCAATAACGCGGTGGTTGTGATCGCTGGCGACGTCGATCCGGCACAGGCGCGAGCGCTGGCGGAAGAGACTTACGGCAAGGTGCCACGCCATGGTGCCATGGCGCCGCGCATACGAGCAAAGGAACCACCGCCTGTGGCGGTGCGTTCGCTCACACTTGCCGATCCGCGAGTCGAAATGCCGACTGTGCAACGGGAATATCTGGTGCCGTCGTTCGCAACGGGCAAACGTGGCGAGTCCGAAGCGCTCGAAGTGCTCGCCCATATTCTCGGGAACGGCTCCAATAGCCGGCTCTATCGTTCGCTTGCTGTCGATAAGCAGGTCGCGGTCGTGGCCGCCGCCTGGTACGAGTCGAGCGCGCTGGATATGTCGAAATTCGGCATTCAGGGTTCACCGCGACCCGGCGTTACACTGCCGCAACTTGAAACGGAAATCGATGCCGTCATCGCCCAATTAATCGACAAGGGCGTCACGGAAGAAGAGCTGGAACGTGCGAAGACCCGGCTGATCGCGGATGCTGTGTATGCTCAGGACAACCAGGCCAGCATGGCTCGCTGGTACGGCGCTGCCCTGACCACAGGTGGATCCGTCAATGATGTCCGGCGTTGGCCGGATAGGATCCGCGCCGTCACGGCTGATCAGGTGCGGGATGCTGCTCGGCAATGGCTCGAAAAACGGCGCTCGGTCACCGGCTATCTGATCAAGGATGTCAGCCCGCAGGTGGAGAAGCGATCATGATCAGGGTGGTAGTTGCATCGATTCTCTGCAGCCTCGTCGCGCTGATCTCTGGCGGAGGTGCTGCCCCGGCGATGACGATTGAGAAGATCGTCAGCCCCTCCGGCATCGAGGCCTGGCTCGTCCGCGAGAAGGCCATACCTTTGGTGACCCTCAACTATGCGTTCCACGGCGGCGCCACCCAAGACGAGGCCGACAAGTCCGGCACCGCGAATGTCGCCGCTGACATGCTTGATGAGGGCGCCGGCGATCTCGATAGCAAGACCTTCCATGAACGTATGGAAAATCACGCCATCGAACTCGGTTTCCAGGTGGGCCGCGACTATTTCCACGGCTCGCTGCGCGCGTTGAGCGAGCACCGCGACGAAGCTTTCGATCTGCTCCGTCTGGCCCTTATAAACCCGCGTTTTGATGCCGATGCGCTCGAACGCGTGCGGGGGCAAGAGCTGGCAACGCTGCAGCGCGACACCACCAATCCTAACGATCTCTCCAGCCGTCGTTGGTGGCAGACCGCGTTTCCCGACCACCCATACGGTCGCGAAACCAAGGGCACGCTTGAGACAGTGCCGCGCATCACAGCTGATGATCTGCGCAATTATGTGCGCCGAGTGTTCGCGCGCAACGAGCTGAAAATTTCAATTGTAGGTGACATCGATGCCAAGACGGCCGGCGTCCTGATCGACCGCGCATTCGGTGGTCTGCCGGCGAAAAATGATCTCAAGCCAGTGGCAAACGCGTCACCGAGCGGGCTCGGTCGGCGCATCGTCATCAACGTGGACGTACCGCAGGCCGTTGTCACCTTCGGCGGGCAAGGCATCGCGCGAAATGACCCCGATTTCATGGCGGCCTACATCGTCAACCACATCCTGGGCGGCGGTAGTTTCTCTTCGCGCCTCTACAGGGAAGTGCGTGAAAAGCGCGGACTGGCCTACGGCGTGTCCGACAGTCTTGTCTGGTTCCGGAGCGCCGCGGTTGTGCTCGGTGGGACTGCCACTCGTGCTGATCGCACGGCCGATGCACTTGCGGTAATCGAGCACGAGATCAAGCGTATGGCGGCCGAGGGGCCGACCGCCGACGAGCTCGCAGCCGCGAAATCGTTCCTCAAGGGCTCCTATGCGCTCACGCTCGACACCTCGGGTAAGATTGCGGTGCAGCTGAACCAGATTCAGATCGACAATCTGGGCATCGACTACATTCAGCGTCGAAATACCTTGATCGACGCCGTGACCATCGAGGATGCCAGGCGGGTGGCACGCCGTCTGTATGGTGGCGGCATGCTGGTCACCGTCGCCGGACGGCCGAAGGGATTGACGTCGAGCGAAACCACAGAATAGCGGCCGTATTGTTTTTGCCATTGCGGCTTCGGCGCGATTCTAGGCAAATACCGGCATGGGCATCGTCCAATCGATAGACAATGCGCGCGAAGAACACATCGGGCCGCATGGCGTCAGTGCGGACGCGCTGAAATCTGCGCTGGCGCGAGCGGAGAAAGCGCTGGATTGGCTGCGTGCCCGCCATGCCGACCGCAGCCTGCCATTGCTGCGTTTGCCGGAAACTCATAGCGATCTGGAATCGATCCGGGATACAGCTCGCCAGCTTGCGGACAGGGCGACCGATATCGTCGTCCTCGGTACGGGCGGCTCCAGCCTGGGCGGCCAGACCCTGGCGCAGCTTGCGGGCTTCGCCGTTCCGGGCGTTGGTGCATTGCGCGCACCGCCGCAACTGCATTTCATCGACAATCTCGATCCCGACAGCTTTGCAACTATGCTAGCCAGGCTGCCACATGCGACCACGCGTTTCGTTGCGATCTCCAAGTCCGGAGGAACGGCGGAAACATTGATGCAGACCGTTGCCGCCTTGTCGGCTGTGAAAGCCCAGGGATTGCAAACGCGCATTCCCGATATTTTTCTGGGAATCAGCGAGCCTTCCAAAGCCGGCAAGGCGAATGGCTTGCGCAATCTCCTCGGAAAATATCGTGTGCCCATGCTCGACCACGATACTGGCGTTGGCGGCCGCTACTCTGCGCTCACAAATGTAGGCCTGCTTCCTGCTGCGATGCTGGGGCTCGACATCGCCGCCATACGCGAAGGCGCCAGCCTTGCATTGGCACCAGTGCTGGCAAAGAAGGCGGCGACGCAGGTGCCGGCTGCGGTCGGCGCCGCATTGTCGGTCGCGCTGGCGGAGAGCAAGGGCAAATCGATCAGCGTGCTGATGGCATACTGCGACCGCCTTCAGCGTTTCACGCATTGGTATGTGCAGCTCTGGGCCGAAAGCCTCGGCAAAGACGGAAAGGGCACCACGCCACTGGCGGCGCTTGGACCGGTCGATCAACACAGCCAACTTCAATTGTTCATTGGAGGGCCGCGCGACAAGCTGTTCACGGTCATCTCGATTGACGCCGCTGGCCTCGGGCCGCGGATCGATGGTGAACTTGCAAAAATTGTGGGCGAGGCGGGATTTGCCGGCAAAACCATCGGCGATCTTGTGGCGGCGGAGGGCCGCGCCACGGCCGAGACACTGGCGAAGAATGGCTGTCCGGTCCGGACGATCCATGTCGACAAGCTCGATGAAGAAAGCCTGGGGGAACTCATGATGTACTTCATGCTGGAGACAATCATCGCCGCGCATCTCCTTGGCATTGATGCTTTCGACCAGCCGGCGGTGGAGCAAGGCAAGGTGCTTGCAAAGAAATATTTGACGTCCTGACGCAAATTGCTGGGTCATGATCCGCATCACAGACGCCATCTCTATTGACGAATCCGAACTTTCGGAATCGTTCGTGCGCGCCTCCGGGCCGGGCGGTCAGAACGTCAACAAAGTGTCATCGGCGGTACAACTTCGTTTCGACGTGCGCGGGTCACCGTCGTTGCCGAACGACATTGCCCTGCGGCTGATGCGGCTTGCCGGCAAGCGACTGACCAAGGAAGGCGTGATCGTGATCATCGCGCAGCAGCACCGTACCCAAGAGCGCAACCGCGAAGACGCACGCGACCGCTTGTTTGGCCTGATCCGGCAGGCCGCAGTGAAGCCCACGCCGCGTCGGCCCACTAAAGTCCCGAAGGCGCAGCGGCGGGAGCGGCTGGAAGGGAAAAAGCACCGCTCCACGATCAAAAGGCTGCGCAGTGGCAAGGGCTGGGACTAATCCCGCCCTTCGTCCGGGACGACAAAGCAAGAATAGCGGGTAAAGCGTGTGGTTCCTGTCTCGCGGGGGGCACGGCGCGCCGATAAAGTTGGTCACCCGAATCAGACGCCCAACATGCCCGTCCGCCAGTTGTCCGAGGCCGTCGTAAACCGCATCGCTGCCGGCGAGGTGGTCGAGCGACCCGCGAGTGTTGTGAAGGAACTGGTCGAGAACGCTCTCGACGCCGGTGCTCACCGTATCGACGTCCTCACCGACGGCGGAGGCCGCCGGCTGATCCGCGTCACCGATGACGGCGAGGGTATGACTCGGGCCGATCTCGAACTCGCGATTGAACGTCACGCGACATCGAAGCTCGACGGCGATGACCTGATGTCGATCCGGACGCTGGGGTTTCGCGGCGAGGCACTGCCCTCCATCGGCGCGGCGGCCCGGCTGATCATCACCACGCGCCACGCCAGCGAGCCGCATGCCTGGAGCATTAGTGTCGATGCAGGCGAAAGGTCGACAGTGAAGCCCGCAGCGCTCGCGCAGGGGACGACTGTTGAGGTGCGTGATCTGTTCTACGCGACGCCCGCGCGATTGAAGTTTCTGAAAACCGATCGCAGTGAGGCGGAAGCCGTGCGCGAGGTCGTGCGGCGGCTGGCTATGAGCCGGCCTGACGTTTCCTTCACGCTTGCCGGTGAGGAGCGCGCGCCGGTGACCTGGGGCGCAGCCGACAGCGATCAGATCACGCGGCTCGGCGATGTGCTTGGCGCAGACTTTCGCGCCAACGCCATAGCGATTGATGCAGAGCGTGAAGGCGTGCGTGTGAGCGGATTTGCCGGGCTACCAACCTTGTCCCGCGCCAATTCCCTTGGGCAATACCTTTTCGTCAACGGGCGGCCCGTACGCGATAAACTTTTATATGGTTCGGTGCGCGCGGCCTACGCCGACTATCTGCCGCGTGACCGGCATCCGTTGCTCGCTTTATTTGTCTCGCTTGATGCACGGGAAGTGGATGTCAACGTGCACCCGGCCAAGACCGAGGTGCGCTTCCGCGACGGTGCGCTGGTGCGCGGGCTGATCGTGCATGCCCTGAAAGATGCCTTGGCGCGCGAAGGCCAGCGCGCATCGACAACGGGCGGCAGCGCGACAATCGCGACATTTCGTCCAGCGGCAGCCCCCCGCCGCGGTACGTACGACTGGCGACGATCTCCGGCACGCCCGGCTGGCTTTGCGCCGATGCGCAGCGCTGCTGCGGCCGGCTTTGCCGACGCTGCGCAAGTCGCCTTTGACGTCGGGGAACCGGCGGCCGATGCGGCGGTTGCGAGTTTTGAGCCCGCGGCCGATCAAATCGACCGGCCACTGGGCGCTGCGCGTGCGCAAGTGCACGAGACCTATATCGTGGCGCAGACGCGCGATGGGCTTGTGATCGTCGATCAGCACGCGGCGCACGAGCGTATTGTTTACGAGCGTATGAAAGCGGCGATCGAGAAATCCGGCATTGCGCGGCAGATCTTGCTTATCCCCGAGGTCGTGGAACTCGATGAGGCTGACGCCACGCGACTGGCTTCGCGCGCGGACGAACTTGCGCGGTTTGGCCTCGTCATCGAAACCTTTGGTACTGGAGCGGTCGCGGTGCGGGAAACTCCGTCATTGCTGGGCGAAGTCGACGTGAGGGGATTGATCGGGGATCTCGCCGAACACATGGCGGAATGGGACGATTCGTTGCCACTGGAACGGCGCCTTCTGCACGTTTCGGCGACAATGGCGTGCCACGGTTCGGTTCGCGCGGGGCGAAGGCTCAAGCCCGATGAAATGAATGCGCTCCTGCGCGAAATGGAAGCGGTGCCCAATTCCGGCCAGTGCAATCACGGCCGCCCGACTTACGTGGAATTGAAACTCACCGATATCGAGCGGCTGTTCGGGCGGCGATGACCTAACTCGGCCGCATAAGGACGAACTCGGTGTCGTCGTAGCGCCGCCGCTCCAATTCGAGAAATCCTTCCGGGGCCTTGAAGGCGGCGTCCGCCGCTTCTTCAACTACAATCAGTGCGCCTGGCTTAAGCCATCCGCCTTGGCGCACGGAAACGAGCGCCTTTTCCGCCAAGCCTTTGCCGTAAGGCGGATCGAGGAACACCAGTGAAAACGGCTCAATTGGATGTGCCGGGCCAAGCTTGCTCGCATCACGCCGGAAAATTCGCGTAACGCCACCGAGGCCAAGCGCCTCAATATTGTCGCGCAGCAATGCGCGCGCCTCCACACCTTCGTCCACAAACAGCGCATAGGTTGCGCCACGGGATATTGCTTCGATGCCGAGCGCGCCGGTGCCGGCAAAGAGGTCGAGCACGCGCGCGCCGGTGACCGGGTCGGCATAGGAATGCGCGAGGATATTGAACAGCGCTTCGCGCAGCCGGTCGGTGGTGGGACGCACGGCATCCGTTTTGGGGCCCGCAAGGGGACGCGAGCGAAGCTTCCCGCCGATGATCCGCATTAGCGCGGCCTCGGATGTTTCGGCCGTGGTCCACTCGATCGATCGCGGCGATGCGGCTTTCTGCTGCCGCGTTTGTGGCGAGACTCGCGCGATTCACGTGCTGGCGTTTTTTTATGACTGCGAGATGGCTTATGCGCTTCTTCGCTGGCTAACGGCGCATCAAAATCAGCACCAGCTTCAGCAACAATCCGCTCGCCGAGGCTTGCCCGCAAATCCGCCGTTTCAATTTCCTTCACCGCGCCATCGTCAAGGTCACCCAGCTCGAACGGGCCAAATGCGACACGGATCAGCCGGTTAACTCTTAGCCCAAGTGATTCAAGAACCTTGCGTATCTCGCGGTTCTTGCCCTCCCGGATTCCAAATGTGAGCCAGACATTGGCGCCCTGTTCCCGATCGAGCGTCGCCTCGATCGGTCCGTAATGGATTCCACCGAGGGTGATGCCGCCACGCAGACGATCCAGCGATTGTTGTTGCACCCGACCGTGTGCGCGCACACGGTATCGGCGCAACCAACCGGTTGCCGGCAATTCCAATACCCGCGCAAGCCCTCCATCGTTGGTGAGCAGCAACAGCCCCTCGGTATTGATGTCGAGCCTGCCAACGCTGATCAGCCGCGGCAGACCCTTTGGCAACGCGCGGAAAATTGTATCGCGCCCCTCAGGGTCTGAGTGGGTCGTCACCAGCCCACGCGGCTTATGGTAGAGGAAAAGACGGGTGCGTTCGCGCGCCCGTAGCGGTGCGCCGTCGACTTCAATGCGATCAGATCGTATGACGTTCAGCGCGGGCGAAGAAATGATCATTCCGTTGACCGCCACGCGTCCCGCCGCGATCCAGGTTTCAGCTTCACGCCGTGAGGCAAGTCCGGCGCGCGCGATTACCTTGGCGATGCGTTCACCGGTGGCGTCAGGATGGCTCTTGTCGGACATGCGCGAAGCCGCAATAAGGTTGCGGCCTGATAGCAGAGAACAAGGTAAGTGACGAGCGTGACGTCATTCATGCAGATCGCCCTCGAGGAGGCCCGCGCCGCCGGAGCGCGCGGCGAAGTGCCGGTTGGCTGCGCGATTGTGCGGAAGGGCGCGGTGATCGTTCGCGCCGGTAACCGAACCATTACCGACCACGACCCGACTGCGCATGCCGAACTCGTGGCCATTCGCGCAGCGGCGGCGGCGCTTGGCAGCGAACGGCTCACCGAATGCGATCTTTATGTGACCCTGGAGCCGTGCGCCATGTGCACGGCCGCGATGTCTTTTGCACGCATCCGGCGGCTTTATTTTGGGGCAGCCGATCCGAAAGGCGGCGCTGTGGAAAACGGCGTGCGCTTCTTTGCGGCATTCACGTGCCACCATCGACCCGAAGTCTACAGTGGAATCAGTGAAGCCGAATGCGCAGCGCTGCTGAAGGATTTCTTCCAGGCGCGGCGTTAACTGGCTGCAAGCTACGCCGTCTTGTCCACCAGCTTGCCCATGCCGGGCGGAGGCGGGGCCGGCCTGAGCGCAGGCGCGGTCACATCCTCTCGCTCGTTGGCTTGTTGTTGCGGCGTCGACTTCGGCGAAGTTCCGGTTTTTGGCATGATGACCTGCCAACATCGCTAACGGCCATGCAGTCCCGATTCTGGTGAAAGGCTAGGGTGCAGGGTCTCAATTTTATGCGCCGGAAAGTTGCGAAATCCGATCCTGTCACGAAAGGATTCGTTGACCGTCTCAAGGCACGTCAGGCCTGACGCGCGAAATCCCAGGCCTTGTCGGCCAGTGGCCGGATCATCTCGGCTTTGGCGGGAGCGAAGTCCGACGTGGCGGTACCATCGCGAACGCGACCAATGATCCCCTGCAAAATGGCGGCGATGCGAAAGAAATTATAGGCGAGATAAACCGGCAGAGCTGGTCGCGGATCGAGGCCGGTGCGCGCGACGTAAGCGTCTACGTAGTCGCCCATCGATGGAATTCCGAGCGCGCGCAAATCGTGCCCAACGAGAGATGCGGTACCGGCCGCACTGTCGGAATGCGGCATATGCCACGCCATGAGGTGGTAACTGAAATCGGCAAGCGGATCACCGAGCGTGGACAATTCCCAGTCGAGTACGGCGGCAACCTCCGGCCGATCTTGCGCAATGATGAGATTGTCGAGCCGGTAGTCGCCGTGCACCAGCCGCGCCGGCGCTCCCGCCGGAATGTGCTCTGGCAGCCAGTCGATCAGGCGTTCCATGGCCTCGATCTTTTCGGTTTCGGACGCCCGATATTGCTTCGACCAGCGCTCGACCTGGCGGGCGACGTAGTTTTCACCTCTGCCAAAGTCGCCAAGACCGATCCGTCCCGGATCGAAACTGTGCAACCGCGCAATTGTCGCGTTCATGGATTCATAAACCGCCGAACGCTCGTCAGTCGTGGATTGCGGCATCTGCGGTTCCCAGAACACGCGGCCATCGACGAAGCCCATGACGTAAAAGGGTGTTCCGGCGACGGATTCGTCGGCGCAATAGGCAAGCGCCTCGGCGACGGGAAAGCCTTGTCTATACAGCGCGTTGATCACACGGTATTCGCGATCAACTGCGTGTGCCGACGGCAGAAGCCTGCCAGGAGGTTTGCGGCGCAGCACGTAGCGCCGCGTCGGTGTTTCCAGCAGATAGGTCGGATTCGACTGCCCGCCTTTGAACTGTTTGACGACGAGCGGCCCGGTAAAGCCGGGGATGGCCGCGGTGAGATAGCGTTCGAGGCGAGAAGCGTCGAGGCGCAGCGTCGGCGCCGCATCCTTTGTGCCCGAAAACATGTGCTGACGATCGATTGGTGTCATCGCCGCAACGTGCTCACTTGCGCGTCTCAAAAGCGATGGGTGCGTCGGCGTAGATCGTGTATTGCTGCGACTTTGGTTTGGCCCTGTCTTCCTCGTTGACATATTGAATCGAACTTTTGCCGACAAGTTCGCGGGGCAGGATCATCACGCGAATGAAGCGGCTGGGTCTGTTGGAGGCTGCCTGCGCGAACACGGGGTCTGGCCCCGACTCATACCAGGCGCCACCTGGGCCGAATGAGGTCGAACGCTCGTGGGTATCGATGCGAAGACCACCTTCGATCAAACAGCGGATGCCGGGGCCTTGGTGACGGTGCAGAAAGGCGCAGCCACCGGGCGGAAAAGCGACGCTATCGCCCCGCATCAGCAACTCGCCTTTTGGCAGGGTCTCAAGAAAGGCGGTCAGCTTTTCGTGTGTAATCATGCCGGGAGCGTTGGCAGTGGTGCTGCCATGATCACCGCGTGCGAGTTCCCATCGCCAGCATGTGACACCGGCCGCGCCCGGCTTTACTGTGATTGCCGCCTCGCCTTGCCAGGCCTTGCCCTCATTCAGCGTTTCATCGCCGATTGCGGCAGAGCCGTGCACGACAAAGATAAAACGCGGCAGCGGCGGCAAATGGAACATCGCATTTTCGGCACTCGAGAGCACGTCCTCGTAAAGCCGCAACACCGGATGCATACATAACTCCTGGAAATGCCAGACTACTTCTCCCGTTCTATCGCGCGCCAGCCAATGTCGCGGCGGCAGAAGCCGTCGGGCCAGCGGATTCGGTCCACCGCTGCATACGCGCGGTTTTGCGCCTCGCGCACGGTCTTTCCCCGTGCACAGACGTTGAGGACGCGCCCGCCATTAGCGAGAATCTTTGCGCCGTCGGCCTTGGTGCCGGCATGGAAAATCTGCACACCTTCAATCTGCGCCGCCGCGTCAAGACCTTCAACGACAGAACCCTTGCTGTAGTTTCCGGGATAACCTTTCGCGGCCATAACGACTGTCAGCGCTGCGTCAGGGTACCACCGCAGGTCAAAACTCTTGAGTTGGCCGTCGCGCGCCGCCAGCAGCGCGGGCACGAGGTCCGACATCATGCGCAGCATCAATACCTGACACTCCGGATCGCCGAAGCGGACGTTGTATTCGATCAGCTGTGGACCTTCATTGGTGATCATCAATCCAGCAAAAAGCACGCCTTTGTACGGTGCGCCGGCGCGTTTGAGCGCGCGCACAGTGGGGTGAATGATCTCGTTCATTACGCGCTGGTTCATGTCCTCGGTCATAATCGGCGCTGGAGAGTAGGCGCCCATTCCGCCTGTATTCGGTCCCCTATCGCCATCCCCGACACGCTTGTGATCCTGTGCCGATGCGAGCGCGATTGCTGTCTCGCCGTCGCAAAGCGCGAAGAACGAAGCCTCTTCGCCGATCAGACAATCTTCAATCACGATCTCCCAGGCCGGCGCGCCGAGCCCGCCGCCAAACATCATGTCGATGGCCGCTTCGGCTTCTTGAACCGTTTCGGCGACTACCACGCCCTTGCCGGCTGCAAGTCCGTCAGCCTTTACGACGATGGGCGCGCCTTTCTTGCGCACATAGTCTTTCGCCGCTGCCGCCGCCTTGAAACGTTGGTAAGCAGCCGTCGGGATATTGTTGGCCTTGCAAAGGTCCTTTGTGAAACCCTTGGAGCCTTCCAGTCGCGCCGCCCATTTGGTCGGACCGAACGCTTTGATACCGGCATCTTCCAGATCATCGACAATGCCGGCGCAAAGCGGCACCTCGGGCCCGACTACAACGAGATCAATTTTCCTGTCCTTGGCAAATGCGACCACGGCCTTGTGGTCGCCGATATCGAGCGCTGCGCATTCGGCTTCCTGCGCAATGCCGGCATTGCCCGGCGCGCAATAGAGCTTGTCGGCAAGCGGACTGGCCGCCATCTTCCAGGCTAGCGCGTGCTCGCGTCCGCCGGAACCGAGGATGAGAATGTTCATGGGGGGCGCGGGCGGCCTTTAGGGAGTGGTCGGCGTTTGGTGTAGCATGGCGTCTTGTCCTCGCAAGAGATTCGATCTCTATGGCAGAGCCCGCCCTCAATAACACTGTGGAATGGACCGTCTCCGAGCTTTCGGCGGCGCTCAAGCGCACGATTGAGGACGCCTACGGTTACGTCCGCGTGCGCGGCGAGATTTCCGGCTTCAAAGGTGCGCATTCATCGGGCCATGTCTATTTCGCTCTTAAGGACGAAAGCGCACGTCTCGAAGCAGTGATCTGGAAAGGTACCTACGGCCGGATGCGGGTTAAGCCCGAGGAAGGGCTCGAAGTGATCGTCACCGGCAGGTTGACGACATATCCCGGTCGCTCGAACTATCAAATAGTCATCGACAGCCTCGCGCCCGCCGGCATCGGCGCGCTGATGAAGCTCCTTGAAGACCGCAAGAAAAAGCTCGCCGCAGAAGGGCTGTTTGACGAGTCGCGCAAACAGCTTTTGCCATTCCTGCCGAATGTGATCGGCGTAATCACCTCGCCGACTGGTGCGGTCATCCGCGACATTCTCCATCGGCTGGAGGATCGTTTTCCTCGCCGCGTACTGGTGTGGCCAGTCCGGGTGCAGGGTGAAACGTCGGCGGCAGAAGTCGCCAATGCTGTCCACGGGTTTAATGCGCTGCCCGAGCACGGTCCGTTACCGCGGCCCGATTTGATCATCGTCGCGCGCGGGGGTGGTTCCCTGGAAGATCTTTGGTCTTTCAACGAGGAAATAGTGGTGCGGGCGGCAGCCGGGAGCATGATCACGCTCATTTCCGCGGTCGGCCACGAGACCGATGTCACGCTGATCGATTTTGCCGCCGATCGACGGGCGCCAACGCCGACCGCCGCCGCCGAAATGGCCGTGCCGGTGCGCGCCGAACTGATGTCGACGCTGGCCGATCTCGACGCACGCAAGCTCGCTTGCTGGCAGCGAAACCTCGAACAGAATCGCAAAGAACTCCGGTTGTTGACGCGCGCGCTGCCGGCGCTCGATGACCTGCTGGCGGTCCCACGTCAACGGCTTGACGCCTGTGCCAGCCGATTGCCGCGTGCGCTTCGCGCCAATGCGCAAATTCACCACACACAATTGACGCGCACGGCATCGCGACTGTCGCCCCGGCTACTGTCGTACCGGATTGAGCGCTGCAAGGAACAGGCTGCGGGACTGGGTGGCCGCGCGCAGCGTGCGTTCCGAATTTTCCGGGATCGACGTATTCAAAGGCTGCGCAGCGCCGGTCAACTGCTGGCGGCTTATTCTTATCGCGGCGTGCTCGCGCGGGGATTTGCTCTCGTCCGTGACGGCGAGGGGCGCCCGCTTCGCTCAGCCGCGGCTGTCGGCGCCGGGGTGCGGCTCGATATCGAGTTTGCCGATGGCCGTGTGGGAGCCACCGCTAACGGCAATCTTGTCGCTCAGCCGTCCGACAAGCCCAAACCGCGCAGTGGCCACAAAGGCGGAGGATCCGGTGGGCAGGGCAGTCTGTTTGGCTCATAAACCCTACGCGAGGGTTTCGCTGACGCGTACGAACCATTATGTTTGATTGGACGCCAAACCCCGCAATGGAGGCCGCTATTGCTCAATCGCTATGATCGCTCCCCGCCGATGAATGGCGAGGCGGAGGTAAAATACCTCGACGGCGATTTCCGCGTCGTGCGGCCGGGCGCGTTCGTGCGCTGCGCGGTGAGCGGTGTGCCGATCCCGCTTGAGGAACTGAAATATTGGAACGTCGATTTGCAAGAGGCCTACGCCACGCCAGAGGCCGTCTTGCAGCGATATCGCGACCCTCACGCGTCCAAAAAATAAACAGTTAGCGCCCGAGCTTTGACGTCAGAAGGCGTCGCAATTCGCCAGCATCATCGACCACCATCGTCACCGGTAGCGCATGCGCTCGCGCGGCGAGTGCCTCAAGCAACTGCTCGCCCACCATGCGTGCGCGATCTTTTTCCGTGGTGAGGAGTACAAGGCCGCTGTGTTCGGCCTGCATGATCAGTTCGGCAGCTTCTTCCGCCGTATAGCGATGATGATCGTCGAATGGCTGGCGCTGGGTCACGGTAATTCCTGCCTCGACCGCAGTTGTGAAAAATTTCTGCGGGTCGCCAATGCCTGCGAAAGCCAAAACACCGCGTCCTTTGAGAGCGGCAATTCCTCCGGGATCCGGGGTGAGACGGCCAGTGAATACCCGAAGGCCACGCGCGCGGGCCTGCATGATGACATCGTCCGCGCCGGCGCCTTTTCCGACCACCAACAGTGCGTCGGTTTGCGCAATCTGTGCGGCCAACGGCGCGCGCAAGGGCCCCGCAGGAAATATGCACCCGTTTCCGACACCGCGCCGTGCATCGACCACGGCCAGCGTGAAATCCTTCATCAAAGAAGAATTCTGCAAGCCATCGTCCATAATGATAACGCCTGCACCTTGTGCCCGCGCAAATGCGGCCCCGGTGACACGATCGCGTGCAACGACGGTCGGCGCAGCGCGGGCAAGCAGCAGTGCCTCATCGCCGACATGAGCGGCAATATCTATATCGGCATTCACGAGCTTCGGGCCGGCGACAGTCCCGCCATAGCCACGGGTGAGACAAAACGGGCGTTGGCCAGCGACCGCGAACATTTGCGCAAGCATCAGCACGGCGGGGGTCTTGCCTCCGCCTCCCAGTGTAAAATTTCCTACACACAGGACTGGAATTCCGGCGCGCGCACCTTTGCTCTTCATGCGTCTCGCCACGATCGCGCCATAGCCGAACCCCAATGGGGCAAGCAGGCCTGCAGTGAAGCCGGCACTTTGCCACCAGAAGGCCGGCTCACGCATGTCGGGTCCGTTGGTGCAATTGAAGCTGCATCAAATAAGGGTCGAGCGACGCCAGTGTGCGATCGAGTGCGCCGCCCAGGTTTTCCATCACAACGCGGCCTGCTTCGCCGACACGGGCACACGCATCGGGGTCTGTAAGCCAGGCGGCAAGGTGTGCTGTCAATCGGTTGACGTCTTCGACCGGCTCGGCGCCATGCGCATTATCGAGCGCGTTATAGACGTCGGCGAAATTCCAGACATGAGGACCATGCAGGATTGCGGTACGCAGTTTGGCCGGCTCAATCGGGTTCTGCCCGCCATGTTTTACCAGCGAGCCGCCGACAAAAACTGCAGATGCCAGCCGATAAATCATGCCTAGCTCACCAACCGTGTCCGCGACATAGATCTGTGTTGTGCGACTGGGCAATTCGCCACGCGAGCGCAGCGCAGCGGTCAAGCCGGCGCGCGCCGCGATTTCAGCGATGCTGGGGCCACGTTCCGGATGGCGCGGCGCAATGAGAGTGAGCAGGCCAGGAAAATTTTTGTGCAGGCGAGCATGTGCCTCGATGATCACTTCCTCTTCGCCAGCATGGGTGGAGGCAGCTGCGATCAAAGGGCGGCCGGCGATGGCATTTTGCAGTGTTGCAAGCGCGGCCGGATCCGCGGGCGGTGGGGGTACGTCAAGCTTGAGGTTGCCTGTCGTGGTGACATTTGACGCACCCAGCTCGCTGAGTCGCGCGGCATCGGATGAAGTGCCCGCCAGACAGAGGTCGACACGCTGAAGCAGAGCGGCGATCGAATTAGGCAAGCGACGCCAGCGATCGAATGAATTCTCGGATAGCCGGGCGTTGACGAGGACCATCGGTATGCCGCGCGCCGCTGACTCGATCATCATGTTGGGCCAAAGCTCGGATTCCACGAACAATGCGAGATCCGGCTGCCAATGATCGAGAAAGCGGCGGACGAAGCTTGGAATATCGAGTGGAATGAATTGGTGGATGACCTCGCGGGGAAGGCGCTGTTCGGCTAGCCCGCCCGACGTGACCGTGCCGGTTGTTACCAAAATGCTGATGCCGCGTGCACGGATGCGATCGATTAGCGGTAGCACGCTTGCAAGCTCTCCGACGCTGGCGCCGTGCAACCAGACAAGAGGCCCCTCCGGCCGCGCGATACGATTTTCACCGCGGCGCTCTGGCAGCCGCTGCTGGTGTTCCTTGCCGCGCTTAAGACGCCGCGCCAGCAGAATAGGGGTGAATGGTCCCACCGCCGCGGACAGCAGCCGATACATTCGCAAACCGGCCGGCAGCCTACCGCTCAAGGTTTGCTACTCCCGGTTCTGTCGGCAATCTCGTACGCACGTGCCGTGACCCGGTTGAGTTCGCTTTCGACCAGTTTTCTCGCCGTTTCGAGTGCTTCAGCATCGGCATCCTGCGGCACACAAATCGCATTGCTCGCCACAATTGCCATTCGGCTGAACGGCAAGTTGATGGCGGAGCGGTCCCAATTGTCGAGCTCGATCCGTCGGCTGGAAGCTATCGCGACGGCATAGATCGGCCGTCCGGAAAACTGCGCGAGCTTTACGATGCCAAGGCCAGCGACGCGTGCAACTTTGGGAACATCGGCGGTCATTGCGATATTGTAGCCTTCATTGAGGGCGTTGAGCATCTCGGTGAAGGCGGCAGCGCCGCCCTTGCGCTGAAATTCCCCGTTGTGCGCGCCGGAGCCGCGGATAGTCCCGATATTCAGCCGTTCCGCAGCACGCGCATTGATCTCGCCATCGCGATGACGCGAGATCAGGACCTTGGTGCGATGGCGCGGATCGTCGCGCTTTATGAAAGGCGCCATGAAGTGTTGGCCGTGCCACATCGCCACGATTGCCGGGATCTCCACCGATTCATAGATGCCCGAGGGCTCAAGAGTGGTCCGGCTGGTGCGCCACACAAGCCGAAGATATGAGGCAGCCACCGCGCCGACGGTTTCCTGGAAGGCGGACGACGTAGCAATACGCTTGAACGACAGCATTGTCATCTAGCCTGCCTACCGGCCCGCGTGTTCAGGATCGAGCAGGCGGTGCAGGTGGACAATGAAATAGCGCATGTGGGCGTTGTCGACGGTTTTTTGTGCCTTGGCCTTCCAGGCAACATAGGCGCTCGCGTAGTTCGGAAAGACGCCGACAATATCGACTTTGTCGAGATCCTTGAACTCGCTGCTGCCGAGCTCGGTGAGTTCTCCGCCGAGGACGAGATGCAGCAATTGTTTTTTTGCGGTGGACGATTCTGTGGACATAAGTCGATCCCCTGGTCGATGTCCCGGTGGCAGCGCGCATTCTGGGATGTTAGCTCTACGCGAATTCGGTTTCGCGGTCGCGCACGAGCCCGATCAATGCGTTGTGGCGTGCATAGCCAGCGGCTATCAACGCGCCGTGCGCGGATTGCGGCTCGTTATACTTCAGCGGCCGGCCGACGAAATCAGTAAGCACCCCGCCGGCTTCGTGCACTAAAAGGTCGGCGGCTGCAAGGTCCCAGTCATGGCTGCCACCAGACGCGAGCGCGGCATCAAATGTTCCGTGCGCGACACGTGCAATTCGCAACGCGAGGGAATGCACTTTCGGCTGAGTCAATATTTCCGACGTTAGCCCAGAGAGACGATCGAGATAACGTTTGGGCCCGGCGAGCCTGGCGCCGTTGAGCGAATCGCCAAGGTTCGCCCTGATTGGTGTGCCGTTGAGGGTGGCGCCACCGCCCTGCGAAACAAGAAACATCTCGTCAGTCACTGGCGCGTAGAGTGCTGCGACCAGCGGGCGGCCAGATTCGGTAAGCGCGACTGAAATGGTCCAGTCAGCACGGCCGGAAATATAGGCGCGGGTGCCGTCGATCGGATCGACAATCCAGGCGAGCGGCCAGATACGGTCGGAAGTTTCGGATTCTTCGGAGATCCAAGCTGCGCCGGGCGCAAGTACGGGCAGCCGCTCGCGTAACAGCTCGTTGACTGCGATGTCCCCTTCAGTCACCGGCGAGCGGTCGGTACCTTTGGTCCATTGTCTGAACGGCCCGCGTGCGGTTGCGCGCGCGAGTTCACCGGCCTCGCGCATTGGCGCTTCGAGCGCGCGGCGCAATGCGCTGACGTCACTGGCCAGCAACGGTCAGGCCCTCCACGCGTAACGTCGGCGCGTTGGTTCCGTAACGGAATTCAAGATCGTTGGCTGGCGTGATCGTCCGGAACATATCAAGCAAATGTCCCGCTATCGTAACCTCGCTCACGGGATACGTACGCTTACCATTCTCGATCCAGAAGCCCGAGGCGCCGCGGCTGTAGTCGCCTGTCACCATGTTCGCGCCCACGCCGATCAGATCGGTGATGTAAAACCCATCGGCAATATCCGCGATAAGTGCGTCCGGACTCAACCGGCCCGGTTCCAAATGCAAATTGCTGGGCCCCGGTGATGTCACTGCAGAACCGGCGCGTTGGGCGTTGCCGGTAGTTACAAGGCCGAGTTCGCGCGCGGTCGTGCTATCCAGTAGCCACGAGCGAAGAACGCCGCCCTCGATCAAGGCAAGCCTCTTGCAGGCGACACCTTCGCCGTCGAACGGATGCGAACGCAGGCCGCGCTTGCGCAACGGATCGTCGATAATGTGAATGTCGTCGGCGAACAGCTTCGCACCCATCTTGTCTCGCAGGAAACTGGTCTTGCGCGCTACGGATGCGCCATTGGCAGCGCTGGCGAGATGCGAGACCAGCGAGCCAGCGGAGCGCTGATCGAACACGACCGGCACCTTGCGTGTCGAAACCTTGCGCGGATTGAGCCGTGCGACTGCACGTTCGGCGGCACTGCGCCCGATTACTTCCGGGCGCTTCAGGTCTGCCGCGTGCCGTACCGAGCAATAGTCGTAGTCGCGTTCCATGCCGGTTCCGTCGCCGGCAATCGCGGTCATCGACAGACCGTGGTTCGACCCAACATAGGTACCGCGAAATCCTTGGCTCGTGACCAGCACCATCCCGCCGATTCCGGCCGAGGCGGAGGCGCCGCCCGATTTACTGATTCCTTTGACCGCAAGGGCTGCCTGCTCGGCAGCTCGCGCGCGCGCTTCGAGTTCGCCGACCGTCGGCAACTCGGGGTCGAGCAGATCGAGATCGGGAAAATCTCGTGCGAGCAGGTGAGCGTCGGCGAGACCGACGAATTCATCCTCGGGCGTCACTCGCGCCATAGCGACGGCCCGTTCGGCCAAGACGGCCGCGCCGTCGTCGGCCAGGTCATTGGTGGACACCATGGCCTGCCGGCGGCCGACGAGCACGCGCAAACCCAGATCGGCGCCCTCGGCACGTTCGGACTCCTCAACTCGTCCGTCGCGGACTTCGACGCCCAACGACATTGTGCGCAATGCGACGGCGTCGGCCGCGTCTGCCCCGACTGCGCGCGCGGCTTTGACCAGCCGCTCTGCGCGGTCTGTCAAAGGAGAGAGGTCGAGGGGCGAAGAGGCGGGCGCGAGCATTGGTTGGCTTTTACTTGGGCGCGATTACGATGCGGATCAACCGTCGAACCAGACAATTTGCGCAGTCGCGGCAACACATCGTCAATCATGGTTCGCAATGGGGCGTCAATCATCCGTTGTAAAGCCCTCGCGGATACGACCGGTTAACCCAGAACATTAAGCGGATTCGGACGCGTTTCTGCCATGTTTGGCCTGCGACCCACCACAAAAAGGTGGGCGCGGGAGAGTTTCGAGGCGTCAAATGCGAAGTGGCGGATGCGCCGGGTCGGGCCGCGCCCTGCGGCTCGACCCCTTTGGCTTGCCTGTGCGGTTTTCCGCAAGCGACGCGTCTGCCGACGGGCGAGTGCGTGAGGTCGAACTCCATCGCGAACGCGTGGTCATCCGGCGTTCGCTATCCGGCATGCGCATGGCGCTCAATATGCCGGTTGCTGCCTACGACGGCATATCGCTGCGGCTGGTGCGGGACCAATGCGGGGTGGAAGATGTGCTGGCAGTCGTGCTCAAGCACCGTGATCCGGCACTGACCTTACCACTGTTTGTGACGTCGCAACCGGACGAGGCGCTGGCCGAATGGCGAGCCTGGAGCCAGGTGCTCGGTGTACCCCTTTTACTGGCTGAACAGACGACTGCCTCGCAGATCGCGAATGCGCAGTTGGGCGAATTGCACATCGAACGTCCTCGTCCCCGCAGGCGTTGCCGGAGCGCACTGAAACACCGGCGACCCTCAATTCTTCTGCGGCGCGGATACGGCAAGATGACCGGGAGAACGCCCGTGCATCGCGGCGAGCGCGAGATTATCGCGCGAAACTAACTCGGTGAGTGTTTCCAAAAGAAATGGCCGGAACAAGCCCGACTGTGGCAATATAAACCGGTGCTGGGGACTTACCTGCACCGTTGCAGTTTCACTGAACCTCCGTCCTGCATATTCATTTCGATATGGTCTGCATCGATCTTCCGCAGTCCGTAAGTGGTTTGACCGGCACTGATCTGCCCGGTGGAGAATTCATCGACAATACGATAGCTCGACGGTCCGTCTGGCGTGACCGACTGATTCCGAAAGGCCGGCACGCCGCCTTCGCTGTCGGTGCGCTGGTTGCCGGTGAACTCAATGACACGCTTGCCGGCGCAGTCGATCGCGCCTTGTTCGGTGTTCGAGCTTTGCCCCCATCTGCCCTGAACCGGATAGACCTGGGCCTGCGCCTCCACCGGCGCAGCGACAACGCTCAGCAACAACGCGGACATGATGATCTTGCGCATATTCGAAGACTTGCATCATTGACGCCAAAATCAAGTGCTACGCTTGTGAATGCTTAACGGTCTGGGCAACGACAAGCGGCAATTAGCGATTATTCTGCGCCATATCCGCCGGCTGTTGGCGTTTGAATGATGATGGCCTCGTTTTCATCGATGACGGTCGCGTCGCACCCTTCCAAGCGCTCCATCTGGCCGTTTTTGCGTCGCGCCCAGTTTTCGCCGACTTGACCAGCTTCGCCGCCCGCGAGGCCGAACGGTCGTACAAGCCGGTGGCCAGAGAGAATCGTGCATTCCATCTTTTCGAGGAAGCGGATGGTACGGCGAATTCCATCGCCAGCGTGCCATTGGCCGCGCCCGCCGGAGCCGTTACGGATATGGAAGTCCTCAAGCAGTACAGGATAACGGAATTCCAGCACCTCCGGGTCGGTGAGACGCGTATTCGTCATGTGAGTATGGACAGCGTCCGTGCCATTGAAACCGGGACCTGCGGGCGAGCCGGAACAAATGGTTTCGTAGTACTGATAGCGCGCATTGCCGAAGTTGAGATTGTTCATCGTGCCTTGAGCGGCAGCAAGTGCGCCGAGCGCACCGAACAGGCAATTGGTCACCGCCTGTGATGTCTCCACGTTGCCGGCAACCACGGCGGCGGGAAACTCCGGCGACAGCATCGAGCGTTTTGGGATTACGATATTGATTGGTCTCAGGCACCCGGCATTCATCGGAATGTCATCATCGACCATCACACGGAACACATAGAGGACCGCAGCACGAGTGACCGGTTCGGGCGCATTGAAATTCGTCGGCTGCTGTTCGCTCGTGCCGGTGAAATCGACCGTCGCCTCGCGCCTTGTCTTGTCCACCGTGATCTTCACCTTGATGACGGTGCCTTGATCCATCTCGTAGCTGAATTCCGATTCGTGCAGCCGGTCGATCACACGTCGCACGCTTTCGGCTGCGTTATCCTGCACGTGCTGCATGTAGGCTTGCACCACAGGCAGTGTGAAATGCGTGACCATCTTGCGCAGCTCCGCCACGCCCTTTTCGTTGGCGGCGATCTGGGCCTTGATGTCGTTGATATTTTGTACCGGATTGCGCGCTGGGTATTTCGCCCCGGTGAGCGCCGCGTTCAATTCTTTCTCACGGAAGCGGCCACGATCGACCAGCTTGAAATTGTCGAATAGGACACCTTCCTGTTCGATCGTCGTGGCGTTCGGCGACATCGAGCCCGGCGAGATGCCGCCGACATCCGCGTGGTGTCCACGCGAGGCCACCCAGAACAAAATCGTTTTCCTTCGGTCGTCGAACACCGGCGTGCAAACGGTGATGTCGGGCAGGTGGGTACCGCCGTTATACGGCGCATTGATCGCGTAGACGTCGCCGGGTTTGATCTTGCCGGCATTGTCGCGAATGATCGTTTCCACTGAACGGTCCATCGAGCCGAGATGAACCGGCATGTGCGGCGCGTTGGCCACCAGCGTACCGTCATGGGCAAATACCGCACAGGAGAAGTCGAGCCGTTCCTTGATGTTGACCGAATAAGCGGTGTTCTGCAGCGACACACCCATCTGCTCGGCGATCGACATGAAAAGATTGTTGAAAACTTCCAGCATGACGGGGTCGGCGTGAGTGCCGATGGCGTGCGTTCGCTTGAGCTTCTTCGCTCGCGTAAGCACTAGGTGATTTTTGGCGGTGAGTTCAGCCTGCCAGCCCGACTCCACGACGATGGTCTGGTGCGGTTCGATGATGATGGCAGCGCCTTTGACCCGTGCCCCCGGCCTGAGCTGTTCGCGGGTGTAGACATTCGCCTTGTGCCACACACCACCGGAAAGGAATTGCGTTCGTAGCGCCGGCTTCGGCAAGGCGGCGCGCGACCGCCTTGCCGACTTTTCGCTGAATTTGGCGCCGCCGCCGACCGCCTCGACCGACACAGCTTCGACGACCATCTGTTTTGTGCGGTCAATAAAACCGAAACGGGCCCTGTGCGCCTTTTCGAACGCGCGTTTCATTGCCAGCGGGTTACCGGCTGCGACCACCAAGGCGGTGTCGGTGCCCGCATAGCGAATATGCGCGCGCACAAACACCTTGATCTTGCCCGCGGCCACGCCCTGGCCTGCGACTTCGGCCTTTGTTTCCTTGCCCAGTCTCGCACCCAGCCGGGTGACGGCCTTCGACGCGTTATTGCCGAACGGCAATTCGATAGCCTGTTCGCGCGTTGCACGTATATCGGCCAGCCCCATGCCGTAAGCAGACAGCAGTGAAGAGAACGGATGCATGAGCACGCGGGTCATCCCAAGCGCGTCAGCAACCAGACATGCGTGCTGGCCGCCGGCACCGCCGAAGCAATTGAGTGCATAGCGAGTGATATCATAGCCGCGTTGCACGGAAATCTTCTTGATCGCATTGGCCATGTTCTCGACCGCGATCTTGATAAATCCGTCGGCGACCTCTTCGGGTTTAAGGCCACCGATCTGCTGCGCCAAATCGGTGAATGCGTTGCGTACGGCATGTGCATCGAGAGGGAGATTCTGCGAAGGGCCGAAAATCTGCGGGAAGAAATCTGGAATGAGCTTGCCGACCATGACGTTGGCATCGGTGACGGCCAACGGACCGTCGCGGCGGTAGCATTTGGGCCCTGGATTGGCGCCGGCGGAGTCGGGTCCAACGCGGAACCGCGCGCCGTCGAAGTGCAAAATCGAGCCGCCGCCCGCAGCGACCGTATGAATGAGCATCATGGGTGCTCGCATGCGCACGCCAGCGACTTCGGTCTCGAAGGCACGCTCGTATTCGCCGTCAAAGTGGGAAACATCGGTTGAAGTGCCGCCCATGTCGAAGCCAATGAGACGATTGAACCCGGCCTGTCGCCCGGTTTCCGCCATGCCAACAACTCCGCCGGCGGGGCCGGACAGGATGGCGTCTTTTCCCTGGAATAATTCGGCCGCTGTCAGCCCGCCGGACGACATCATGAACATCAACCGCGCAGCGGATCGTCTAGCGTCGAGATCCTTGTCCACCTCCGCCACATAGCGGCGCAGAATCGGGGATAAATAGGCATCCACCACCGTGGTGTCGCCCCGACCGACGAGCTTGATCAGCGGCGACACTTCGTGACTGACGGATACCTGCGCGAAGCCCATGTCTCGCGCGATCGCAGCCACGCTTTTTTCATGCTTGGGGAAACGATAGGCATGCATGAACACGATCGCGACTGCTTTAATGCCGGCGGCTTTGGCTGCCTCCAGGTCGGCGCGCACGACGGCGAGGTCCGGCTCTCGCTCAACGGTTCCGTCGGCGCGTACGCGCTCCTCGACCTCCGCGACGCGGTCATACAGCATGTCGGGCTTGATGATGTGGCGAGCGAAAATCTTCGGTCGCGCCTGGTAGCCGATCTTGAGCGCGTCACGGAAACCCTTGGTGATCAACAAAAGCGTACGCTCGCCCTTGCGCTCAAGGAGCGCGTTGGTCGCGACCGTGGTGCCCATTTTCACTGCGCCCACGCGGCCCGGCGGGATTACTTCGCCGGATCTCACTCCGAGCAAATCGCGAATGCCTTGCACGGCGGCATCGGCATAGGCCTCCGGGTTTTCGGACAGCAGCTTGTGCGCCACCAGCGTGCCGTCGGGCCGGCGTCCAACCACGTCGGTGAAGGTGCCGCCCCGATCGATCCAGAAATCCCAGAGTTTTGTCGGCTTTTTTCTCGACATGGCGCTGAACGTGAAAATGAGAGCCGCACTATGTCCGCCCTATCGGGGGCAAAACAAGCCTGCCCGGCGCAACTCAGGCAAAATACCCCGTGAAATTATGGGAGGCTTTCGCCAAGGGATCGGACGCGGCCAAGGCACTCGTCCGATCTTTTCGGAGACTGCAGCAGCAGAAACGCTCAAGGCCAAGGTGTCGACCGATCTCAGGAGGTCAACGCCTTGCTAGCGCCGACCTTTCCTGGACTGGCGCTTTGGTTGCCGTCGACGATGCTCGACGTCAAATAGACGCTTTAAGCACGATGAATGTCGTTCACATCTAACTTGGCGCTACGTTGACGTTTGAAGCCAAAACGTCGACTGAATTTGACGCGTGCGGTCAGCTGGTTTTTCTGGACGGCCACTTCGCTGACGTCTAGATGCCTCGCGATAAACATCCAAACATATGAAGTGAGAGCCACGTTCGATGCATCGAATATTGAGTGTGCTGTGCTTTTGGCTTGCTTGTACGCTTGCTGCAGACGCCGTCGCGCAGGATTATCCGTCAAGACCCGTGATGTTCACGGTGCCTTACTCCGCCGGGGGCCCTGCTGATGTCATTGCGCGCATTGTCGCGCACGGCATGAGCAAAGTTCTCAACCAGCAATTCCTTGTCGAGAACACGGCCGGTGCCGGCGGTACGATCGGTACTGCCAAGGCAGCGGCATCGCCGCCTGATGGCTATTCGCTGTTGCTGATGCACGTCAGTCTTGCCGCCAATGTCGGGTTCTATCCGCATTTGCGCTACGATCCTGTGAAGGACTTTGAGCCAATTGGTCTGGTCGCAGAATCGCCGATGGCCTTCGTCGCGCGCAAGGATTTTCCCGCGAATAAATTCGAGGAATTCGTCGCCTATTTGAAGGCAAACAAGGAAACAATGACGTATGGTTTTGCCGGCATCGGGTCGGCCTCGCATTTGTGCAGTTTGCTTTTCTTTAACGCGCTCGACATCGCGGTCAGCGGCGTTCCTTACAAAGGCACTGCCCCCGCACTCAACGATCTCATCGGCGGCCATTTGGATTTCATGTGCGACCAGACACTCAACGTGTTGCAGCCTGCGAAGGCCGGCTTGATAAAGGCCTATGCCGCTACGACACCACAGCGGCTCAAAGTGTCGCCGGATCTGCCGACCATATCGGAATCCGGACTGGCAGGATTTCAGATGGTGGTTTGGTACGCGATGTATGCGCCGAAGGGCACGCCCAAGCCTGTCATCGACAAGCTTTCGGCCGCACTCCAAACGGCATTGCAGGATGCAGAGGTGAAAGACCGGTTGGCGCAATCAGGCGCCGAGACAGTCGAACCGGAGCGGGCGAAGCCCGAGGCGCTGCGTGTCCATCTCAGTTCCGAGATCGACAGGTGGGTGCCGGTCATCAAAAAGATGGGCGTGCAGGTCCAATAGTGGGCTTTGAGAATTGGCGGGGACCCGGCGGTTTTGCCGCCGAGCCCCCTTACAACGTATCAGCCGGCCTGTAAGCCGGGTTTTGTATGGCCTGCGGCGCGAACCGCAGACGTGACGGCCATTCCTCTTGCACGCCGCTTGCGCGGCGCATCAAGCAACCTACCCGAATGACTGGCCCGGACGGACCTGAGGCTTGCGCCCCGATGTCATTCCTATTCGGTCTTGCTCCCGGTGGGGTTTGCCGTGCCGTTCCCGTTGCCGGAAACGCGGTGCGCTCTTACCGCACCGTTTCACCCTTGCCGCGGCTAAACGCAACGCGCCGAGGCGGTCTCTTCTCTGTGGCACTATCCTTGGGGTTTGACCCCCGCCGGACGTTATCCGGCACCGTTCGTCCATGGAGCCCGGACTTTCCTCCCCGGCCACCTTTCGGTATCGGCGCGGAGCGGCCGTCCGGCCGACTGACGAGATAGGAATGGAGATGGTGGGCCTCCGCGTCAAGGTTTGTCGCGAGACAGCCTTAAGAAATCGCGAGGGGCGCCGGCCGTGTTTCAATGAGCGCCCGCAATGTCAGCAGCGTGGAGGGGTCAGCGATACCATCGACTCGCGCCTGCCGAAAATGACGCTGAAACGCCACAACGGTCGCGCGCGTTGGCTCATCATAGGTGCCGCTTTCCTTCAGACCATACCCGTACGAGCGTAGGGTGCGTTGAAGGCGGGTGACTGAATCGCCGCGGTCGCCAGGCTTGAGCCCGGCACCTTCGAGATCGAGCGGGGCGGCCCGAACCCAGTGGCCAACGCCGGATTCGTTCAACAGGCCCCATGGAAATTTTTCGCCGGGATCCTGTTTCCGGGCGGGCGCCACATCGGAATGGGCGAGTATGCGGTCGGCGCTGATCGGTCCGCGCCGCGTGATGATCGATTTGCACATTGAGATCACTGCTGCAATCTGGCGCAACGGAAAATCTTTGTATCCGAATTCATGCCCGGGATTGACGATCTCGATGCCGATCGAGCGTGAATTGATGTCGGTCTCTCCCGCCCACGACGATTCGCCAGCATGCCAGGCGCGTTTCTCCTCCGGGACGCATTGAATAATGCGGCCGTCTTCGAATACCAGGTAATGGCATGAAACCTCGCTTGCAGGTGTGGTCAGTCGGTTCAATGCGGCTTCGCCGGTCTGCATACCGGTATAGTGCAGCAAGATCATGTCGGGTGGGCGGCCGTCCTTGCGCTCGTCGAAATTGGGCGAGGGCGCGACGTCGGCGACAATGAAAGAATCCGGCGAAAATACTGACATGGGCCGGACAAAACCGGTGGTGGAAGCGGGGCGGGCATAATTCACCGCGTGCGAAAAAAAGCAAGGCTTGTCAAAAATGTAAATGCGGCCCGCCGGTCGGGCCGCATTCCTGTTGCTTGCCAGTCTTGCCGTCAATCTTACTGACGGCCGGAAGGCGGGCTGCCTGATGGTCTCATACCGCCGCCCATCGGGCTGGCTGAGCCGGTTGTGCTCGGACGCGGTGGCTCATAGCGCGCAAAAGTTTGCGCGTTCTGGAGTTCGTCCTTTGTCGCGGCGAGCTTGAGTTTGTCGGCCGAACCATTCTGGCCGGGAACGACATCAAAGGAACTGGGCGCAAGTGCTACTTCCTTCGTGCCAACGCCGAGGAAGCCGCCCACGCTGATCACGAAAGCTTCGACCTTGCCACTCTTGTCGAATAGAATATCGCTGACATCGCCGATCTTCTGATTGTCAGCGCCAAGGACATCGGTGCCTTTGAACTTCGAGGCCAACCATTGATCAGGTTTCTGTGACGGTACGAAACTCGCCTTGCCCGATCCCTGTGTTTGTACGGCCGGCGCCGGAGCAGAAGAACCCTGCGTACTCGGTGATTGTGCTAACGCTGCCGTTGCGACGACAGCGCTGAGTGCTGTGGACAGCATCAGTTTCTTGATCATTTATTTCCTCCTCTAGATTTGCAAATGAGTCCTTGACCACAACGCATGGCCGTGGTCGCCGTTCCCCCGTTTTTTGCAGGGAACCGACTTCGATTTTGAAATTCGGAACCCGGCTACGCCTGCGGCTCGTCGGCATCGCTTGCAGGGATCGCATTGTGTTCGCCGGGTGGGCGCACGACGGTCACTGTGCAAGGCGCTTCGGCGACGACACGCGCTGATACGCTTCCGAGATATCGGCGCAGCTTCGAGCTTCCGCGTGCTCCAATCACGATGTGGTCGACGCGGTTATGTCGTGCGTAGTCGATGAGCTGTCCCGCCGGATCTGTTGATTCGAACACGTGATAGGTGATGCGTTCGGGCTCTACCGCAATGGCTCGCGCCCAGTGCTTGAGCTCGGCAAGGCGGCCGAGATGCGGATTTCGTCCTTGAGCGTCTTCGAGTTTGTCGAGTGCGAGGCGGGCGACCTTCAGTACACTGATACACGCAAGCCGTGCATGGGGCTCAGTCGCAAGCACGCGATGCACGGCATTGGCAAGGGCGGGGTTCGGCGGTTCATGCCCGGGCTCGAGGTCGATTGCCGCCAGCACAATCGGTGCGTTGGCGAGGTGGCTGGCCAGTGCACGAGCCCGCTGCGGCAAGGGTTTGCGGGTCTGCCGCAACCACCGCCAGGCGACGGTAAAAATACCATCGCGCCGTGTCCGGTCGGCGCGCTGTGTGAGATTGACCTGGCTGGAATGCTGCAGATCGAAGGCAAGCTGGGCCGCCGTGGCATGGCGCGCCTCTGGGTCGACCTCCAGGCAGCGCAGGATGATTTCCTGCAGCCATGGTGGGACGGCGGCATTGAGAGCCCGCGGCGGCGTCGGATGCTGCCACAAACGCCGCCGCCAGCTATCGGCACTCTGCGGCTCGCCAAACGGACGCTCCCCGGTCGCCAAAAAATAGAGAATGACTCCGAGAGCAAAAAGGTCGCTGCGCGGATCGCTTCGTTCGCCAAGCACCTGCTCAGGTGCGATATATGCACCGGTCCCAACTGGGCCTTCTGCTTCTTCCTGTACCAGATCGGGCAGCTGGTCGTGTCGCGATAGCCCAAAGTCGATCAGGACGGCGTTGTCATTCCCGCGCAAGATCACGTTGCTCGGCTTGAGGTCTAGATGGATAACATGCTGCCGATGGATTTCGTGCAGGGCGAAAGCGATTTTCGCGCCGATCTCGGCAACCTGATCCGGCGGTAGTGGTGTTTTTTCCAACAGCGCTTTCACGGAGGTGCCTGCGATCAATTCCATGACGATATAAGGCCGCTCGAAATCGCCCGCTGCCACGAAGCGTGGCACGTGTGGGCCAAACAGCCGCGGCAGGATCATCTGTTCGACTTCGTAGCCAATGATCGTTATGGGATTTTCGCCGGCTCGTAACAGCGGGATCTTCATCAGCATCGGAAGATCGGTGCCGTCGCGCGTTACGCGCCAGAAGTTCGCCATGCCGCCTGCTTGTAACGGCTCGACGAGACGAAAGCCGTCAATGATTTGCCCGGCTTCGAGCTTGTTGGGATCCACGGTTTCAGGCCCCCTCGATCAAACGGTGGGCCAAGATGTCCGGTAGGCCCGCTTGCTGCACTTTGCGTGCGGCGGTCTCGTTGTCGTAAGGCACGCGCACGTAAATCAGCGCATTGCGTTCGCTATCGAGCGCACCGTAGCAGGCGGCTGGATTGTAATCGCGCGGCTGGCCGACGGAGCCAATGACTGCAACCCACCGCCGGTGCGCGAGCAGAGGGATTTCTACGGTGTGCACCGGCCGGAACCCTGCGACTTTCCCGGTTGGCGACAAATGGAAGAGTTCCGGCACGTGCACGTGACCGCAGAACGTTGCGTGCGCTCGTGTCGCCATAAGGCTGCGTGATGCGCTCTCAATATCGGTGATGTATTCCCAACGCTCTGGCGCGTATGCACTGGCGTGGACGAACAATCTGTTTTTATCTTCGAAGGTTAGCGGCAACTGTGTGAGGAATTCGGTTTGCGTTGCATCGAGCTTGGGGCGCGTCCAGTCGATAGCCTCAGCTGCAACCGAATTCATGCCGGCCGTGCCACTGAAAATGGCGGCGTCGTGATTGCCGAGCAGGGCGACTGCACCGGCTTCGACCTCGCGCATGATCGTGTCCACCGCAAATCCGGGATCTGCGCCGTAACCGACGTAATCGCCGAGGAAGATGAAGCGACCGATCCCGGCGCGGCGCGCGTGATCAAGGCTTGCCTCGAGCGCTTCGCGATTGGCGTGAATGTCGCTGAACAGCCCAATCCACATGGCTTCACCCGAGGCCCGGGTCCGCCTGGATCCGGCAACGTTTCTTTAAGTTTAACCGCCGTTAATGGCGTTGACCTGCCGCAACCACGGGCCTCAGGAGGATTTAGGCCGATTTCTTGACGGCCATATAATCCCATGATATCCCACAGCTTCCCAGTATGGGACATGACCCTGTCAGGCGAGGGCCGGCGTCAAAACCCGGGCTCCCCACGCATCATCAGAGAGTGCGTCCAGGGCGTTCCTTGTTGCGTCCAGTTGGCTTGGGGTGCGGGGTATGAACCGCTTCGTGGGAAATTTCACGCTGCGGCTCGACTCCAAGGGACGCGTCTCGATCCCTGGTCCGTTTCGCTCCGTGCTGCGCCGCGACGGCTTCGAGGGTCTTTATTGCTATCCGGCAATGGATCGCCCTGCGATCGACGCCGGTGGAAGCGCGCTGATGATGGAGATCGACGCCTTGATCGGGCGGTATGTCCCGTTTTCAGACCAGCGCGAACAGTTGGCGCTGGCGTTATATGGGACCAGCGAGACGCTGAAGATAGACGGCGAGGGGCGGGTGGTGTTGAGCGAAAGCCTCAAGCGTCATGCCGACATTTCCGAAACAGTTGCGTTTGTCGGTCTTGGCCACAAGTTTCAGATCTGGGAGCCCAGTCGCTTTCATGGCGAGTTCGCGGAGGCCACCAAGAAGGTGCGCGCGCTCAAAGGAGAGCTGAGTTCCCAGGTGACGGCGCAGAAAGCGCCAGGAGCACGGGAATGACGGCGGGCGGCGGCGGCTCAGCTGTCGCTGGCGGACTGGCCCCCCACATTCCCGTGCTCGGCCGGCCCGCGGTCGAATTTCTCAACGTACATGACGGTGGCGTCTATATCGACGGTACCTTTGGTGCCGGCGGCTATTCGCGCGCCATCCTCGCGGCCGCGGACTGCAAGGTGATCGGCATAGACCGCGATCAGAACGCAATCGCGCTTGGCGCCGACCTTGTCGAGGCGGCGAAAGGACATCTGACGCTTACCGAGGATCGTTTTTCCAGTCTCGACGCGATCGCGTGCGAGGCGGGTCATGACGTCGTTGATGGCGTGACGCTCGACCTCGGTGTTTCTTCCATGCAACTTGACACCGCAGGCCGCGGCTTTTCGTTCCGCCTCGACGGCCCGCTCGATATGCGCATGAGCGGCGAGGGCGCCAGCGCCGCCGATGTGGTCAACATGGCCGGGGAGGGCGATCTAGCCGATATCATCTTTACGCTTGGTGAGGAGCGGCATTCGCGGGCCGTCTCACGTGCCATTCTCAAGGCACGCGCGAGCGCGCCTATCGAAACAACCCGACAACTCGCAGAGATCGTTGCTTCGGTCGTGCGTTCACGTCCTGGCGATATTCACCCGGCGACGCGCACGTTCCAGGCGCTGCGTATCTTCGTGAACGACGAACTCGGTGAGCTGGCCAGAGCGCTTGAGGCCGCCGAGCGTATCCTCAAGCCGGGCGGGCGGCTCGTGGTGGTGTCTTTCCATTCGCTTGAGGATCGTATCGTCAAGGCATTTATCGCCGGCCGCGGCGAGAGTCGTGGCGGGTCACGTCACGCCCCGGAGGTCAAGCGTGCGACGCCGACCTTCCGGCCGATCACGAAGCGGCCTGTGACCGCGGATGATGATGAAATTGCTCGCAACCCGCGCGCACGCTCCGCCAAATTACGCGCTGCCGAGCGCACCGAAGCTCCGGCCCGCGCTGGCATGCCGCAAGGCCTGTTGCCCCGGCTCCCCTCGCTCGCCGACGTGCTGAAGGGCCGGTAACCCATGCGCCTGCTCAATATTCTGGTGATCGGAGCGCTGATCCTGGCGGCGTCTTTCGTCTACAAAATCAAGTTCGATTCCACCCTCCAGGCGGAGCGAGTGGCCAAATTGCGTGGCGAATTGCGCCGAGAGCGCAACGCCATCGCTGTTCTACGCGCCGAATGGGCAAAGCTCGATACGCCAGGCCGCATACAAGGACTGGCCGACCGTCATCTGGCACTCCAGCCGATGAAGTCGAACCAATTCGACAATCTCGAGCGACTTCCTGAGCGCCCGCCGGCCGCCGTTCCATCAGCTGGCAACGATCCGATCGGCGCCATGCTCGCGCCAGCACCCAATACCACCGGCAGTGTGCCGCCGGTCGCACCGCGATGACAACGACCGGGACAAAAAGCAATCTGGAAAGCCGATGGCAGCGCGTCCTGCGTTCGCTGCTCTATGGCCACGACGTTGACCGCAACGTTAAGGCCAAGGCACGGCTTGGCCTCGCCGTTGTCGCATTTGCCGGAATCTTTTCGGTCATCGCGCTTCGTCTGGTGATGTTCGCGGCAGTAGGTGAGGGTCACGGTGGTCGCCGCAGTATCACACAAGATGCGGTCGCAACCGCGCGCCCCGATATTCTCGATCGGCGTGGCGAAATCCTGGCCACCGACGTAAAGACACCGTCACTCTTCGCCGAACCGCGCAAGATCATCGATGTGGATGAAGCGGTAGAATTGCTCACCGCGGTGCTGCCCGATCTTGACGCAAACGAGGTTCGCGAGCGCCTGTCCTCGAAGCGCGGCTTCGTCTGGCTCAAGCGCGAGATCACGCCAGATCAGCAACAGCAAATTCATCGGCTCGGAATTCCGGGAGTGGGCTTTCTGACCGAAAACAAGCGCATCTATCCCAACGGCGCGGTCGTCTCGCACGAGATTGGCCATGTGAATATTGACAACCAGGGTATCGCCGGCATTGAGAAATGGCTGGATGGCCAAGGCCTCGCTGCTTTGCATATGGCGGGGCTCGCCACGGATCAGTTGCAGCGGCCGGTCAATCTTGCAGTCGATCTGCGCGTACAATACGCGTTGCGCGAAGAGCTCATCGCTGCGCGTGAGAAATATAAAACCAAGGCTTCCGCCGGTGTGATCGCCGACGTCAATACTGGCGAGATCATCGCGATGGTCTCGGAGCCAGACTTTGATCCGAATAATCCGCGCGAAGCGAACGACCCAAACAGGCTTAATCGCTTGACCACCGGCGTCTACGAAATGGGTTCAACGTTCAAAGCGCTGACACTGGCGATGGCGCTCGATAGCGGTCGAATTTCTCTTTCGTCTTCTTTCGACGCGCGTCTCCCGCTGCGCTACGGCAAGTTCGAAATTCACGATTTCCACGCCCAGAAGCGCGTGTTGTCGGTTCCCGAAATCTTTACGTATTCTTCGAACATCGGCACGGCGCGGATGGCGCTTGCGCTCGGCGTCGAATACCACAAAGCGTTTCTGAAGAAGCTCGGCCAACTGGATCGATTGCGGACCGAGTTGCCGGAAAGTGCGGAGCCGTTGGTCCCCAGGCATTGGGGCGAACTCAATACGGTCACCATTGCCTTTGGACACGGGCTATCGGTGGCTCCGCTCCAGGCGGTGATGGGCATTTCCGCGCTGGTCAATGGCGGGAAAATGATCCCGCCGACCTTTCTCAAGCGCAATCGGGCAGAAGCGGATCGTCTTGCCGAGCGGGTCGTCAAACCCGAAACGGCTGAAAAAATGCGCTATTTGATGCGTTTGAACGTGGAAAAGGGCACCGCGACGCGTGCCAATGTCCCCGGTTATTACGTTGGTGGCAAAACCGGTACCTCCGAAAAAGTGGTCGGCGGGCGCTACTCCAAGACCAAAGTCTTGACGAGTTTCACCGCCATATTGCCAGCCGACAAGCCGCGCTATCTGTTGCTGATCATGCTCGACGAACCGCAGGGTCTCCAGGAGACCAATGGCTTCACAACCTCAGGCTGGAACGCGGTGCCTGTTGGCGCTCAAGTAATCGAGCGCGTGGCCCCGCTGCTCGACATTCCGCCGCGCTTTGATCTACCCAAGGCAGACCAGATGCTGCTGGTGAGCGCGAAGGAGACGCGGTGAAGCTCCGCGAGCTTCTGCCGGAGGCGGCGATCGACTCGCGCCTGGGCGCGATCGACACTACCGGTGTTGCCGCCGACAGCCGCAAAACGAAACCGGGTTTTCTGTTTATCGCCGTTGCGGGGGCCAAGGCCGATGGCGCGCATTTCGCCAAGCAAGCCGTTGCTGCCGGCGCCGTCGCTGTCGCCGCCGAACAACGGCCCGAGGGGTTGCCTGATGCCACTGCATTTATTCGCGTGGGAAATCCGCGGCGCACACTCGCTCTGGCGGCGGCAAAAGTTTTTCCACGCCAACCGCACACAATCGCCGCCATCACCGGCACGAGTGGAAAAACGTCAGTTGCTGCATTCGCCCGGCAGATATGGAGCGTCCTTGGATATCAGGCGGCGAGTATTGGCACAGTCGGTGTGGTGTCGCCCAAGGGCGAGCGATACGGTTCGCTGACCACGCCCGACCCGGTCGAACTTCATCATACGTTGGATCAACTGGCAGGCGAGGGCGTCACCCATCTCGCGCTCGAAGCGTCCTCGCACGGGCTTGATCAGCACCGACTGGATGGCGTGCGCATCGCAGCCGGTGCCTTCACCAATCTCTCGCGCGATCACCTCGACTATCATCCGACCATCGACGCCTATCTCGCCGCCAAGCTCCGCCTGTTTGAGAATTTGATCGCGCCCGGCGGTGCAGCGGTGGTTAGCATTGATGATTGCTATGCGGGTCAGGTGATAGAAGTGGCGAAAGCGCGCGGCCTGAGGATCATCTCGGTTGGTGAGCGAGGCGGCGATATCAAACTCACCGGCGGGTCCCTCGATGGCTTCGCACAAATAGTCACCATTGCTCATGGCGGACGCACATACAAAATCAAATTGCCACTTGTCGGCGCTTTTCAGGTGCAGAATGCAGGCATAGCGGCCGGGCTTGCGATAGCGACCGGCGCCGAGCCGGCTCGCGTATTCGCCGCATTGGAGAAGCTCGCCGGCGCCAAAGGTAGGCTCGAACTTGCCGGCACGCACAATGGCGCGCCCATCTTCATCGACTATGCCCACAAGCCGGACGCGCTCAAGAAGGCGCTTGAAAGTCTGCGGCCCTATGCAAGCGGCAAGCTCTTTGTTGTGTTCGGCGCAGGCGGCGACCGGGATTCCGGCAAGCGTCCAATCATGGGCCGGATCGCGGCAGAAAATGCAGATCGAGTCATTGTTACGGACGACAACCCGCGCAACGAGAGCCCAGCCGCGATCCGCGCCGAAATTCTGGCCAATGCGCCGGGCGCCATCGAATTTGGCGATCGTGCGGAAGCGATCAGACGAACGATTGCAGAGCTCACGGCCGGAGACGTACTGCTGATTGCCGGCAAGGGTCATGAGACCGGTCAGATTTTCGGCGATCGCGTTGTCCCATTCTCGGATCACGAGGCAGTGTCTGCAGCTTTGCAGGGGAAAGTAGCATGAGTGTGCTCTGGACCCTCGATGCGATGGCGGCAGCAATGCATGCCGAGCGTTCCGGTGCTCTGCCCGCGGACGTCAATGGAATTTCAATCGATAGCCGCTCGTTGGTAAAAGGCGATGCATTCTTCGCCGTTACGGGTGAGAACCGCGACGGTCATGACTTTGTCGATAGTGCACTAAAGGGCGGTGCTCGCCTTGCGGTCGTCGCACGCGATCAGCGTGATCGTTTTGCCGATGCGCCGCTGCTCGTTGTGGACGACGTGCTCGAGGCTCTGCGGGACCTGGCACGAGCTGCCCGCGCACGCATGCATGCGCGCGTCATCGCCGTCACAGGCTCGGTTGGAAAAACTGGAACGAAAGAAGCGCTGCGTTTGGCGCTCTCCACGGACGGCGAAACCCATGCGTCCATTGCTTCTTATAATAACCATTGGGGGGTTCCATTGTCGCTTGCCCGTTGTCCGGCAGGCGCAAGATATGCCGTTTTCGAGATCGGCATGAACCATGCCGGAGAAATCACTCCACTTACAAAGCTCGTACGCCCGCACGTGGCCATTATTACCGGCATTGAACCGGTGCATCTTGAATATTTCGGTTCGCTGGAAAAGATCGCAGATGCCAAGGCGGAAATATTTGCAGGTGTCGAGCCAGGCGGTGCCGCGGTGCTCAATCGGGACAACGCCCAATTTTCGCGGCTCGCTGCGGCGGCCAAGGCAGCGCATATCGACCGCCTGGTCTCCTTTGGCGAGCACAAGGACGCTGATGCACGGCTCCTTCGTCTTTCATTGCAAGCCGATTCGTCGACCGTCGAGGCGCGCATTATGGGCCAGACTGTCACCTATAAGCTTGGCACTCCTGGCCGGCACATTGTTCTCAATTCGCTTGCTGTGCTGACCGTGGTTTCACTTGTCGGGGCGGATCTCGCCCTGGCGGCGCTTGCGCTCAATAATCTCAGGCCTGCCACCGGGCGTGGCACGCGAACTGTGCTGACAGTTCCTGGCGGAAGCGCGCTACTGATTGACGAAAGCTACAATGCAAATCCGGCCTCCATGCAGGCCGCAATTGCAGTTCTCGGCCAGGCCCCGGCCGGTAAGCACGGTCGTCGTATTGCAGTGCTCGGCGATATGCTTGAGTTGGGCCCAACGGGCGCCAATTTGCACGGCGTGCTCGCCGAATCGATCGAGGCCGCCAATATCGACCTCGTATTTTGTTCGGGATTGCTGATGCGTGCTTTGTGGGAGGCCCTTCCCTCGCGCGCCCGGGGCGGCTATTCCGAGACGGCGGCGGGGCTCGAGCCAATGGTCGTGAGCGCCATCCGAGCGGGCGATGCGGTGATGGTGAAGGGTTCGCTCGGTTCGAAAATGGGCCCGATCGTCAGGGCACTGGAACGGCAATTCCCCAAGCAGGCGGCACTCGATCAGTTGCCTGCGCAGGGGTGATATTCAGGGTTCGACCCAATGTTCTACTGGCTGACCGAGCTTTCCGACAAAGTCTCTTTTTTCAACGTCTTTCGCTACATCACCTTTCGGACTGGCGGCGCCATCGTCACAGCCCTGGTATTTGTCTTTTTGTTCGGCGGACCGATCATTGACCGGTTGCGCATGAGGCAGGGCAAAGGTCAGCCCATTCGAGACGACGGCCCGAGTTCGCACCTGGTGACCAAGAAGGGGACGCCGACGATGGGCGGCCTGATGATCTTGTCGGGACTGCTGGTATCGACGCTTCTTTGGGCGAACCCCAAGAGTCCCTACGTGTGGGTGGTGCTTGGGGTGACGCTCGCGTTCGGGCTGATCGGCTTCTACGACGATTATCTGAAAATAACCAAACAGACACACGCCGGGATTGCCGGGCAGACCCGATTGATCATCGAGGCGATGGTCGCGGTGGCGGCGTGCACCGCCCTTATGCAACTCGGTCGTGGCCCGATCGCAACCTCGCTGGTGTTCCCATTCTTCAAGGAGCTGGTGTTCAATATTGGGTGGGCCTTTGTACTGCTCGGCGCCTTCGTCATTGTTGCGGCGGGAAACGCCGTCAACCTGACTGACGGTCTAGATGGCCTGGCAATCGTGCCGGTGATGATCGCGGCGGCAAGTTTCGGGCTCATTTCCTATCTCGCGGGCAACGCGCTCTTTGCCGAATACCTGCAGATTCATTACGTCCCCGGCACCGGCGAGCTCGCGGTGTTGTGTGGTGCGGTGATCGGCGCAGGTCTTGGCTTTCTTTGGTTCAATGCGCCGCCCGCCTCGATCTTCATGGGCGACACCGGCTCCCTGTCGCTCGGCGGAATGCTCGGCACCGTGGCGGTTGCCATTAAACACGAGATCGTGCTTGCCATCGTCGGAGGCCTCTTTGTGCTGGAGGCAGTATCGGTGATCGTGCAGGTAGTTTCGTTCAAGCTCACGGGCAAGCGCGTCTTCAAAATGGCGCCGATCCACCATCACTACGAGCAGCTCGGCTGGACAGAGCCGCAGATCGTTATTCGCTTCTGGATCGTGGCTGTGGTACTGGCGCTCGCCGGGCTGGCGACGCTGAAGTTGAGATGATCCTTGATCCCGATCACCACGTTCGTGGGAAAACGCGTCGCCGTCTTTGGCCTCGGTAGTTCCGGCCTGTTGGCTGAACACGCGCTGAGGCAGGGCGGCGCCGAAATCATTGCCTTCGACGATGACGAAAAGAAGATCGCGGAAGCGCGGGCGGCTGGCCTGCAGACTCAAGACCTCCGAGAAATCGACTGGTCGAAGGTGGCCGCTTTGGTACTGACGCCCGGCGTTCCGTTCACACATCCTGCGCCACATTGGGCAGCGGCGCTTGCCAACAAAGCGAATGTCGACGTCATCGGCGACATCGAATTGTTCTGTCGTGAGCGCGCGAAATCCGGACCCGGCTGTCCTCTCGTAGCGGTCACGGGCACGAACGGAAAATCGACCACCACCGCACTTACCGCGCACCTGCTCAAGAGTGCCGGCCGCGACACGCAGATGGGCGGTAATATCGGTGTGCCGACACTGGCGCTTGAACCGTTCAAGCCCGGCCGCACCTACGTTCTTGAGGTTTCGTCGTATCAGATCGATCTTGCGCCTTCACTTAAGCCCACGGTTGGTATCCTGCTCAATGTCTCGGAAGATCATCTCGATCGCCACGGCAGCATCACGAACTATGCCGCCATCAAGGAGCGCCTTCCTGCAAGCGTCGAAGATGGTGGTGCGGCTGTGATCGACGTCGATGACGACTACACGCGTGCGGCGGCTGAGCGTATTGCGCGCGCAGGAAGGGATGTCATTCGCGTTTCCGTCGTCTCACCCTTGCGTGAGGGTTACTACGCGGAGGGCAGCCACATCGTTCGCGCGGTCAATGACAGGGCGCAGGTGGTGGCAGATCTGTCGGGTATCGGTTCGTTGCGCGGCGTGCACAACGCGCAGAACGCCGCATGTGCAATCGCGACCTGTGTTGCGCTTGGCATCGATCTGGGTGCAATTCAAAAAGGCCTAAAAAGTTTTCCAGGCCTTGCCCACCGTATGCAACAGATCGGGCGTAAAGGTCATGTTCTGTTCGTCAATGACTCGAAGGCAACCAATGCTGATTCGGCCGCCAAAGCATTGGCGAGTTTCCAAGAGATCTTTTGGATTGCCGGCGGTAAACCGAAAACCGGTGGGATTACCAGCCTCGCCGCGTTCTTTTCGCGGATCCGCAAAGCCTACCTGATTGGCGAAGCGGCCAAGGAATTTGCCCGAACACTGGACGGCAAGGTTCCCTGCGAGATCAACGGTGTCTTGTCGGCGGCGGTCGAGGCAGCCACCCGTGATGCGGAAACCTCGGGCCTGAAGGAGCCGGTTGTACTGCTATCTCCCGCCTGCGCCTCGTTTGACCAGTACCCGAACTTCGAGATCCGCGGAAAAGCCTTCACCGATATAGTGCAGGCAATCCCCGGCGTGACCGCGACCGTTAATGCTTCCTAAACCGCCAACCGTCAGCTTTGGGCCAGACGGGGAATTCGGATGCTCTCGCGCGCGCAACGTACGCCCATCGGCGAATGGTGGTGGACTGTCGACCGGCTGACGCTCGCGGCCATCGGCGCACTGATGCTGGCCGGCGTGGTTCTGTCTCTGGCCGCGAGCCCGCCAGTCGCTGCCCGTCTGGGCCTTGATCCATTCTATTTCGTCAACCGGCACATTCTTTATGTGCTGCCCGCTATTGCAGTCATGCTTGGCGTATCATTTCTCAACCCGCGCCAGATTCGCCGCCTGTCGTTGATCGTATTTGTGGTGAGCCTGATTATGGTGGCGGCGACGCCGTATTTCGGCCCCGAGATCAAGGGTGCCCGGCGCTGGCTAGTGTTGTCCGGGGTCAACATTCAGCCCTCCGAGTTTCTCAAGCCGGCCCTGGTGATCATTGTCGCTTGGTTGTTTGGTGAATCGGCCAGGCGTCCCGACATGCCCGCGAACACATTTTCTCTGGCACTGTTGGTGATGGTTATCGCGCTGCTGGTTATGCAGCCCGACTTCGGTCAGACGATGCTGATTGCGCTCGTGTGGAGCGCGTTGTTCTTCATGGCCGGCATGCGACTGGTCTGGGTGGCAGGGATTGGAGGCCTGGCCGGCGTTGGACTCCTGAGTGCCTATTACACGGTGCCACATGTCGCGCGTCGTATTCAACGTTTTCTCGACCCCGGGTCGGGCGACACTTTCAATATCGACGTTGCGACCGAAAGTTTTATGCATGGCGGCTGGTTCGGCAAGGGACCGGGCGAGGGGACTGTGAAACGCCTTCTTCCGGAAAGTCACACCGACTTTGTGTTCGCGGTGGCGGCGGAAGAATTTGGTATTGCGCTTTGCCTCGCGCTGGTCGTTCTTTTCACATTCATTGTCATTCGCATGTTAATCCGCGCCATGCGCAACGACGATCCTTTCACACGTTTCGCTGCTGCCGGCCTTACGATTCTCTTTGCCACCCAATCGGCGATCAATATGGCGGTGAACTTGCATCTCATTCCGGCCAAGGGCATGACGCTGCCATTCATCTCATACGGCGGCTCTTCGATGATCTCGGTCGCGTACGCAATGGGTATGTTGCTGGCATTGACCCGCGAGCAGCCTCGGGCTGCAATGATTTCGCCCAATCACGCGATGGCCAGGAGTGCAGTCTGATGGCCGCGGGCGGCGCGCCGCTCGTCCTGCTCGCGGCTGGCGGCACCGGCGGTCATTTGTTTCCGGCCGAGTCACTTGCCACTGTGCTCGAAAAACGCGGTATAGCAGTTGAACTCGCTACTGACCACCGCGCCGCACATTTCAAATTTCCAGCGCGCGCCGTGCATCTTATTCCGAGCGCGACTTTGCGCGGCCGCGATCCGATTTCGCTGGCGCGCACTGCTACGCTACTGACGCTCGGCACTGCCAAGGCTTGGTCGCTCCTCGGCCGCATCGAACCCGAAGTGGTAGTTGGCTTCGGCGGGTATCCGACCGTGCCACCACTTCTTGCGGCGAGTTGGCGCGGCATACCCACTGTGTTGCATGAGCAGAACGGCGTTATGGGGCGCGCCAACAGACTGTTAGGCTCCCGTGTCACTGCGATCGCCACCGGTTTCCGGACGCTCAAGAATTTCAATCGACATTGGCAGAGCAAAATAACATTCACCGGCAACCCTATACGCCCACAAGTGGTCGCGGCCTCGACGACTCCATATGCTTCACTCGCTGGAGGCGACCTTCGTCTCCTTGTTTTTGGCGGCAGTCAGGGTGCTCACGTCATGGCGGAGATTGTGCCCGCCGCTGTCGAAAAACTGGATAGCGATCTGCGCGCCCGGATGTCGATTGTTCAGCAGGTGCGGGCAGAAGACGCCGATATGGTCTACGCAGTCTACGCACGGCTTGGTGTTGAATCTGAAACTGCGCCGTTCTTCTCCGATCTTCCTGCGCGGATGGCGGCGGCGCACCTGGTGATTTCCCGTTCTGGTGCCTCAACGGTAGCCGAGCTTTCGGCGATTGGCCGGCCAGCCATTCTGGTGCCCCTTCCCCACGCGCTGGATCAGGATCAGTTGGTAAATGCGGGCGTTCTGGATGCCGCGGGCGGAGCCATTCGTATCGAGCAGCGCGACTTCACGCCCGAACGGTTGGCGGCAGAAATCACGGCCCTTTCGAATGATCCGGCACGCCTTGCGCATATGGCGCAGGCGGCCAAATCAGCCGGCACCACCGACGCGGCCGAGCGGCTGGCTGACCTTGTGTTGAAAGTCGCGCGAAATTAAAGATTACATCTGTAGGCGGCCATGTTTCGGCCTTGCACCTCCTGCAAGACATGGCCCGTGCGCGCGCCGGCGCGCATAGGAAGGGCTAAGGGCGACTTTTATGAAGCTGCCGCGCGACATCGGCCCGGTGCATTTCGTCGGCATCGGCGGCATCGGTATGAGCGGCATTGCCGAGGTGCTGGCCAATCTCGGTTATAGCGTGACGGGTTCGGATGTTTCCGAAGGGGCCAACGTCAAGCGCCTACGTGACAAGGGCGTCAAAGTTGCGATCGGCCACAAGGCTGAAAATATCGACGGGGCCGACGTGGTGGTCGTCTCCTCAGCGATCAAACGTGACAATCCTGAACTTGTCGCCGCGCGCGCCAAGCGTTTGCCGGTCGTGCGGCGCGCCGAAATGCTCGCCGAATTGATGCGGCTCAAAAGCTGCATCGCAATCGCAGGTACGCATGGCAAGACGACCACGACTTCACTTGTTGCGTCATTGCTTGATGCCGGCGGCCTTGACCCGACTGTGATCAACGGCGGCATTATCAACGCGTATGGTACCAACGCGCGGCTCGGGGCAGGCGAGTGGATGGTGGTTGAGGCCGATGAATCCGACGGTACGTTTTTAAAGCTGCCTGCTGACATCGCCATTGTCACAAATATCGATCCCGAGCATCTCGACCATTTCCATACTTTTGATGCCGTGCAGGACGCATTCCGCGCCTTCGTCGAGAACGTACCATTCTATGGCTTTGCGGTTATGTGCACGGACCATCCCGTGGTTCAGACTCTGGTCGGCAAGCTGGAAGATCGTCGCATCCTGACATACGGAGAAAATCCACAGGCCGACGTGCGGATCGCCGATCTCGATCATCTCAACGGCCAGTCGCGCTTCTCCGTCCTCTTTCGCGATCGCGCGGGCAAGATTTCGCACACGATCGACAATCTCACTTTGCCAATGCCGGGCCGGCACAACGCGCTCAATGCCACAGCAGCGGTCGCGGTTGCGCACGCGCTTGGGCTCAAATCCGATTCAATCCGCAAGGCGCTCGCAAGTTTCGGTGGAGTCAAACGGCGCTTTACGCGTGTCGGCGAATGGAACGGGGCGGTGGTCGTCGACGATTATGCTCATCACCCGGTCGAGATTGCGGCCGTACTGCGCGCCGCGCGTGAAAGCGGCAAAGGGAAAGTCATCGCCGTGATGCAGCCGCATCGCTATACGCGGCTACACGACCTGTTCGAACAGTTCTGCACCTGCTTCAATGACGCCAACGTGGTTATCGTGGCGCCGGTCTATCCGGCCGGCGAGCAGCCTATTCCGGGGGCCGACCGGAACGCTCTTGTGACCGGGTTGCGGTCACATGGTCACAAGCAGGCGATCCCGCTGGAGGGGCCGGAGCAGCTTGCGCCGCTGATAAAAAGCCTGGCCAAGCCCGGCGACTATGTGGTCTGCCTCGGCGCCGGCTCCATCACGCAATGGGCGTATGCGCTATCGGCGGAATTAAACGCGCCATGAGCTTTCCCGACATCGTGCCAGAATTGAAAGCCAGGATGCCGGAATTGCGCGGACGGCTGCTGGCAAATCAGTCTCTTGGAGAATTCACCTGGTTTCGCGTCGGCGGGCCGGCACAAACTTTCTTCATGCCCGAAGACGAAAATGACCTGGCTTATTTTTTGCGCAATTTGCCTTCTGAGATTCCTGTCACCGTCATCGGCGCCGGCTCCAATCTGATTGTGCGTGACGGCGGCGTGCCGGGAGTCGTGGTCCGGCTCGGCCGCGGGTTCAATGATGTGAAGATCGAAGATCATCGTGTCACTGTGGGCACGGCAATGCTCGACGTGATGGTCGCGCGGGCTGCGCAGGCCGCCGGTTTGGCGGGGCTCGCCTTTCTGAGCGGCATTCCCGGAACTATCGGCGGCGCCCTGCGCATGAATGGGGGCGCCTATGGTGGCGAAACCAAAGACATTCTGGTCGAAGCGCGCGGCGTGGACCGGCAAGGCAATGTTCGCAACTTCGGCAATGGTGAGATGGGTTTTTCATATCGCCATTGTGGCGTGCCGGAAGATGTGATCTTCACGACAGCGACCTTTCAGGCGCGCGCGGGCCAACCCGACGCAATCGCAGCCGAGATGGCCGAGATCAAGAAAAAACGTGAGGCAAGCCAGCCGCGCAATCGCACCGGCGGCTCTACTTTCAAAAATCCGCCCGGCCATAGCGCCTGGAAATTGGTGGATGATGCCGGTTGTCGTGGGCTCACCATCGGGGGAGCGCAGGTGTCCGAACTCCACAGCAATTTCCTTATCAATCTCGGCGGTGCCAGCGCGGCCGATATCGAGACATTAGGCGAAATCGTGCGGCAACGGGTGAAGACAAATTCCGGCATCGATCTGGAATGGGAAATCAAGCGGGTTGGGTTGGGACGCTGACAGCATGAAGCACGTTGCGGTTTTGATGGGTGGCTGGTCGGCCGAGCGCGAGATTTCCTTGCGTTCGGGCAAAGCTTGCGCCGATGCGCTCGATCGCAGGAGTTATCGCGTCAGCCGTGTCGACGTCGATCGCGACGTTGCTGCGACGCTGCGCACGATCAAACCCGACGTGGCTCTCAATGTATTGCACGGGCGGCCCGGCGAGGATGGCACCTTGCAGGGTATGCTCGAAATCCTTGGCATTCCCTACAGCCACTCAGGTGTGCTTGCATCCGCGCTGGCGATGCAAAAAGACCTGGCCAAGACAGTGCTCAAGTCGGCGCAGGTGCCGGTACCGGGAGGTGTGGTGACGACTCGCGCACAGGCCGCGAAACGCCATCTTTTACCACCGCCATATGTCATCAAGCCCGTGGCGGAAGGCTCCAGTGTCGGCGTGTTCATTGTGCGCGAAGATCACAAACATCCCCCGCAGGAACTGACGCGTGCCGACTGGGCCTTCGGCGAGCGAGTGATGGTCGAGCCGTATATCCCCGGCAAGGAACTGACTTGCGCGGTAATCGGGGACAAGGCACTTGGCGTGATCGAAATCGTGCCAACCGTAAAATTCTACGACTACGAAGCGAAATATGCGCCAGGCGGATCCAAGCATCTGCTGCCGGCGCCAATCGCCGATGTTGTCTACAGCGAAGTTCAGCGGCTTGCACTCGCCGCCCATCGTGCACTCGGCTGCCGGGGCGTTACACGTGCCGACTTTCGTTACGACGACAGCCGGTCCGGCGCCGAGGGTCTGGTCTGCCTGGAGGTAAACACCCAGCCGGGCATGACCGAGACGTCCCTGGTACCGGAAATGGCGCAGCACGCCGGTATTGCATTCGATGACCTGGTACGCTGGATGGTGGAGGACGCATCGCTTGAGCGATGAAAGTCCCGAAATCCTTCAAATTTTACTAATCATTTACCAATAAGCCTGAAGACTAGTCCCCGGCGGCGTGCCGCGCGCTTGGCTGCCGCGAAGTCGTGCGTGCGGGCTTCACCGCTGTTCGGCGGCCTCCGAGGGACGGGGATGGTCTCTTCTGAAGCCGGATATCAGGGCATGACCAGCATCATGCTTGTGGCAAAGCTCGCGGCCCTCGTTGGGCACAACATGTAAAGCAGGTTGCGATGGAAGGCCGAGTACGTCTCGCTCAATCGCCCAGGCCGAAACGACGTTCATCGTATCGCTGGCGCTGGCCGAGACTTGTGCGCCGCTGGGGTGGATTGCTGGTCAACCTGAAAGTGCCGCGCGGCGCGGGCTCGTCGGCTGCCGCCATTCTGCTGCTTGCGAGCGTCAGCTACGGCTCCGTCAAAGGTGGCCACGTCCCCCAAATTATCGACAACCTGCAGGATCTCTGTGACGCAGCCGCCAATAGGGCTGGCTTCCGGATATCCGAAGTCGCGCTCGACGGCGAACACGAAGTTGGCCGCGATGAAATTCTGATGCTTGCCGGCATCACTGATCGATCGTCGCTATTGTTTCTCGACGCTGCGCGCACGCGCACGCGCTTGCTGACCAATCCGTGGATCGCCGACGCTACAGTCCTCAAATTGTATCCCGACCGTCTGCGCATCGAGATCAAGGAACGCCACCCTTTCGCGCTTTGGCAAAAGGATGGCCGTGTAGTGCTGATCGCCGCGGATGGCACCGTGCTCGAGACGGCTGTGCCGCCCCGGTTCAATGCTTTGCCGCTCGTTGTTGGCAAGGGCGCCGAGCAAAACGCGCAGAATTTCCTCGCGCTTGTTGCGCAATATCCCGCGATCGCGCGAGTCAATGAAGCGTCGGTTCTGGTGGCGGAGCGGCGCTGGAATTTGCATCTGAAGAGCGGTGTGGAGATTCTGCTGCCGGAAAGCGAACCCGAGCAGGCGTTACGGGTACTTCTCGATCTCAATCGCAGCGACAAGCTGCTGTCGCGGGACATCGTGGCGGTCGATCTAAGGCTGTCGGACCGCGTCACCGTGCGCCAGTCCGATGGCGCCGCCGCCGCGCGCGAGCAGGCCCTTCGAGACGCTGACAAAGCGAAGAAGAGCAAAGCGGGTAAAGGAGGAGAAGCATGACCGTGCTCCGCTTCGGCCTTACCCCGAAGATGAAGCCGGTATCGCCGAAGCGCGCAGCCGTTGTTGCCGGTCTCGATGTTGGCACCAGCAAGGTCGTCTGCCTGATCGCGCGGCTCGAACCGCAACCGCCACAGGACGTCCTGCGACGGCGCAGCCACGGTGTGCGGCTGCTGGCCTTTGCTCACACCGCGGCAAGCGGGATGAAGGCAGGCTCTGTGGTCGATCTGGTCGAGGCGGAGCAGACGGTCCGTCAGGCGATCGACATTGCCGAAAGCATGGCCGGGGTGCAGCTCGAATCCGTCGTCGCGTCGATGTCGGGTGGGCGCCTTGGCAGCGAACGTTTCATCGCGAATATCGATCTCGCCGGCCGCGCGGTGACTGAAGCCGATATCGGTCGGGTGCTCGCGGCGGCGAACCGGCATTCGGTACGAGACGGACGCGCCGTCCTCCATTCCCTTCCCATTGGCTATGCCGTTGACGCTGCTACCGGTATTCGCGAACCGCGCGGGATGCTCGGTCACAGCCTTGGTGTCGATATGCACATGGTTACCGCTGACGTGGCGACGGTGCGAAACCTGATGCTCACGGTCGAGCGCAGCCACTTGTCCGTCGAGGCTATGGTGTCCTCCCCCTATGTGGCCGGGCTCGCGGCCCTGGCCGACGATGAGGCGGATCTGGGGGTGGCTACGGTCGATATGGGCGCTGGAACAACAACTTTGGCGGTTTTTTCGAGCGGCAAGTTCGTTCACGCTGACGGTTTTGCGCTCGGCGGCAACCACGTGACGATGGATATCGCCCGCGGTCTCAACACCGGAGTGGCCGATGCTGAGCGAATCAAAGCGATTTATGGCAGTGTTTTGGCCGGGGGCTCGGATGAACGCGACATGATTACGGTACCGCCGGTCGAGGACGACGAGCGCGAGCCGCCGCAATTCGTTTCGCGTGCTTCGCTCGTGCAGATCATCCGGCCGCGTGTCGAGGAGATTCTGGAAATGGTGCGCGACCGTCTGGCCGCTTCGCCGTTTGCGGCGGAGCCACGCGGACGAGTGGTGCTGACCGGCGGCGCGAGCCAGCTTACTGGCCTCGCTGATCTGGCCGCTCGCATCTTGCGACGCCCCGTAAGAATTGGTCGCCCGCTTGGCCTGGCCGGGCTGCCCGAGGCGGCCAAGGGGCCGGCCTTTGCGGTGGCCGCGGGCCTGCTGATCTATCCACAGGCGGCACATCTTGAACACTTCGAACCGCGGCGTACGCGGCAATTGATGACAGGGACAGGCGGTTACATGGCACGGGTCGGACGATGGCTGCGCGAAAGTTTCTGACCCTTCATCAACGGAACCCAGCATCGGCCGGTGGCGGACCGGTCCAGTTCGGCGGCGTGCAAATGCGTTGGCGCCCAGGGCGCAACGTAGGGCCTGCTGCCCGTGCAATCACGAGGCAAACATGACCATCAACCTGACGATCCCCGATATTCGGGAAATGAAACCTCGCATTACCGTATTCGGTGTCGGCGGCGCCGGCGGCAATGCGGTGAACAACATGATCGCGGCCGGCCTTCAGGGCGTCGATTTTGTCGTCGCCAATACGGACGCGCAGGCACTGACAATGTCCAAGGCCGAGCGCATCATCCAGATGGGCACCCAGGTCACCGAAGGTCTCGGTGCCGGCTCGCAGCCCGAGGTCGGACGAGCCGCGGCTGAGGAGGCGATCGACGAAATCCGCGATCACCTGACCGGCGCGCACATGGTGTTCGTGACCGCCGGAATGGGCGGCGGTACCGGTACCGGCGCGGCACCGATCATCGCGAAGGTTGCGCGTGAGCTCGGTATCCTTACCGTCGGCGTGGTGACCAAGCCCTTCCACTTCGAGGGTCAACGACGCATGCGCTTTGCTGAAGCGGGGATCATCGAGCTGCAAAAGGTGGTGGACACGCTGCTGATCATCCCGAACCAGAATCTGTTCCGGGTGGCCAATGAGAAAACCACTTTCGCCGATGCCTTCGCCATGGCCGACCAGGTGCTCTACTCGGGCGTCGCTTGCATCACGGACCTGATGGTCAAGGAAGGGCTGATCAATCTCGACTTTGCCGATGTGCGCGCGGTCATGCGCGAAATGGGCAAGGCGATGATGGGTACCGGCGAGGCGTCAGGCGAGAAGCGGGCGCTCACGGCTGCCGAAGCCGCGATCTCCAATCCGCTGATCGACGATGCTTCGATGAAGGGGGCCAAGGGCCTGCTCATTTCGATCACCGGCGGCAAGGACCTTACGCTTTACGAAGTTGACGAGGCCGCTACCCGTATCCGGGAAGAGGTGGATCAGGAGGCCAACATCATCGTCGGTGCCACATTCGACGAAAGTCTGGAAGGCATCATCCGAGTTTCAGTGGTGGCGACCGGCATCGACAACACGGGCGTGGCTCGCCACGCGCAGCCTGCTGAGAGTGCACTCAGAGAACTTGCCGGCAAGATCCGCAACGATAGTCGTCGCATTGCTGACCGCATTGAACGTGCGCCGGCAACGGCACACGCTGCGCCTTCCGTTGAATCCGCGGCTCATGCCGCGGTCGCAGCTGCGGTTCTGCCGCCGACAGGGATCGAGGACGTGTCTATTCGGCCGATGCCGATCAAGCCGTCGCTCTTTGAGCCAGCACAAAATGAGGCGCCAGTCGCAGAGCCGCAGATGCCCGCGGCTTTCATCCCCCCGGCGCCTGAACGCTTCTCGCGCACACCACGCATGCCACGTATCGACGAACTGCCGCTACCCGCCCAAAACGAGATTCGGGCGCAACGGGGCGAGCTCGAAGATGATCATCCTGAAAAACGCCGTATGACACTGATGCAGAGGCTGGCTTCGGTCGGCCTTGGGCGAAAGGCAGAGGCGGAATCGACGCCACCCATGCCGCGACCCGCGCGGCCGGCGCCGCAATTCGAGCGTCCACCACAGCGCCCGGCCGCCCGCCATCCCGAAGGCCGGCCTGCGGAACCGGTGTCGGAATATGCTCGGCGGGCGGCGCCACAGGGCCTCGACCCGCACGGACGGTCCGCGCCTGTGCATAATTCGGCCGAGGACGATCAGCTCGATATTCCGGCTTTTCTCCGCCGTCAGGCCAACTGACCGTCGATCAAATGCGAGCGGCCCCGCTTCCGTACCGGGAGTGGGGCCGTTTGCTGACAGCCTCTCGTATATAATTCATTGAAAGTGTTTGCTTTTTTCAGGTTGCGTCTCGTCGATAGAGGCGTCGTTTAAATCGCGCAACAGCCGCACGCTTGCGTTGAATTATGGAAAAGGGCCCTGCGGTTCGGCGGCAATTACGGCAGAAAAGAGTAACAGTCGGTAAGAAACCGTGAGTTGGAGACAACCTGGTTAATGGCCTAAGTTTCGGCGCGAAAGGGACTTTTTGAGTCGTTGGGGATCGCCGCTCGGCTGGGACGGGGCGGCTTCGACTGAAGGCGAAAATATGGCCCCGCGGGGGCCTGGGAAATGGGGCCGCACGGCTTTAACACAGGCCTGCGGAAGTTGGGGTAGATGAAGGGCGCTAAGCAGACAACGCTACGCCACAAGGTCGCCGTTTCCGGCATTGGCGTGCATTCTGGCTTACCGGTCACGCTCACACTGCATCCCGCTGGCGATGACAGCGGCATCGTCTTTCAACGTATCGCGCGAGGTGGTTCCATTGAACGCGAGATCCGCGCCGACGTGCGCGCGGTTACCGCTACTGAATTTGCGACCGTGCTTGGCGATGCCAAGGGCCCGCTTTGCTCGACGGCCGAGCATCTGCTGGCCGCCCTGCGCGGGCTTTACGTCGACAACGTCGTTGTCGAGGTTGACGGGCCGGAAGTGCCGATCATGGATGGCAGCGCCGCCGCTTTCGTCGACGCGATCGATCAGGCTGGCCTTACAGCGCGCGCTCTGCCGCGCCGTTATATCGAAGTGATCAAGCCGATCTCGGTGGCGAAGGATGGGGCTTATGGCGAGCTGCGGCCTTACCAGCATGGGTTCCGGATCGAAGCCGAAATTGATTTCGATCATCCGCTGATCGGCCAGCAGACGCTTTCACTCGACATTGAGCCCGACACGTTCCGCCGCGAAATTGCGCGCGCGCGCACTTTCGGCTTTATGCGCGATGTGGCCAAGTTGTGGAGCGCCGGTTATGCGCTCGGCGCCTCATTCGAAAATACGCTCGTCGTGAGCGAAGATCGGGTGCTCAATTCCGATGGCTTGCGCTTCGCGGATGAGTTTGTCCGCCATAAGGTACTGGATGCTATCGGCGATCTGGCGCTCGCAGGCCAGCCGCTGCTCGCTGCATACAAGACCGTTCGCGGCGGTCACAAACTCAATCATGCCGTTCTGTCCGCGCTGATGGCCGATCAAAAGGCTTGGCGGGTGGTTGAATCGGCTGAACCCGTGCGTCGCACGCGCGGCCATGCCGATGTCATTACCGGCTTGGTGGCCCCGGCATATGGGCCGGAAGTGTCCTAAAAACCTCGCGATTTTGCCCTAACCGTCGCCTTAATCCGGGCCGAATGTATCGGCTTAGTCGCATGGCGAAATCGGCAGTTTTCGGATAGACCGGCGCTGATAGTCGTGCAGTTTGAAGGCCTTTGCCAAGCATGAACGTGCCGCGAAATTCAGTGTGCTGGAATCGCCTCGCACGTGCTCTGGCCGTCGGGTTACTCGCGGGTAGCCTCGGTGCGTGCAGCAGCTTCGATTTTTTCAGCAAGAAAGAGGAGACGCTTCCGGATGAGCCCGCCGACCGGCTCTACAATGAGGGACTCTATCTGCTCAACGCCAAGAAGGATCCAAGGGAAGCGGTTAAAAAGTTCGAGGAGGTTGATCGCCAGCATCCGTACTCTGAGTGGGCGCGCAAATCCCTCATCATGTCTGCGTACGCGTACTACCAGGGCGGAGAATATGATGACTGCATCAATTCCGCCAAGCGCTACATCACGCTGCACCCCGGCGGCGCGGATGCTGCCTATGCGCAATTTCTGATTGGCTCCTCTTATTTCGACGAGATTCCCGATATTACGCGCGATCAGGCGCGCACCGAAAAGGCGCTCGCTGCGCTTGACGAGGTCATCCGAAAATACCCGAGCAGCGAATACGCGAACAGTGCCAAACAGAAAATAGAAGTTGCCCGCGACCAGCTTGCCGGCAAGGAAATGGAAATTGGCCGTTACTATCTGAAAAAGAAGGACTACACCGGCGCCATCAACCGCTTCAAAGTTGTCGTCACCAAGTATCAAACGACGCGACACGTCGAAGAAGCACTGATGCGGCTGACGGAATCCTATATGGCGCTCGGTATCGTCGATGAGGCCCAAACTGCGGCCGCTGTCCTCGGGCACAATTTCCCGGACAGCACCTGGTACAAGCATGCCTACGCGCTGGTGAAGAACGGCGGCGTCGAGCCCTCCGAGAACAAGGGTTCCTGGATCAGCAAAGCATTCAAGACCGCCGGACTGGGATGACCCCTTGTCGTGCCCTGTGAAGGCAGGGCATCCAGTGGATGCCAGCGAATCTTGTGAAAATCTGCCATTGCGGTGGTTACTGGATCATCCGCTTTCGCGGATGATGACGGCCTGAGGACAGGCGCATGCTTTCCCGACTTTCGATCCGCGACATCGTTCTTATTGACCGGCTCGACATCGATTTTGCCGATGGCTTGGCGGCGCTAACCGGCGAAACAGGTGCCGGCAAGTCGATCCTGCTCGACGCTTTTGCGCTGGCTCTGGGCGGGCGCGGCGACCAGTCGCTGGTGCGGCACGGCCTGGAACAGGGCCAGGTGACGGCCGTGTTCGACGTGACGCGCGACCATCCCGCGCGCGCGCTTCTCGCCGCTGACGATATTCCCGCGGAGGACGAACTGATCCTTCGCCGCGTGCAGCTTGCCGACGGGCGCACCCGCGCTTTCATTAATGACCAGCCGGTGAGCGTTCAGGTGCTCAAACAGGTTGGCAGCGCGCTGGTTGAGATCCACGGTCAGCACGACGAGCGTGCACTGGTCGATGCGGCCACCCATCGCCGCCTGCTTGACGCTTTTGGCGGGCTCGAAGACCAAGCGGCAAAGGTCGAAGCACTGTGGGACGCGCGGCGGCAAGCGCAGGCGATGGCACAGACTCATCGCGCCGAGGTCGAGCGCGCCAAGCGCGAGGGCGATTGGCTGCGTCACGCAGTCGAAGAGCTTAACAAGCTTGCGCCGCAGCCCGGCGAGGAGACTGCTCTTGCTGACCGGCGGACCACGATGATGCAGGCGGAAAAGGTGGCGGAAGACTTGCGCGAAGCCCACGAGGTGATCGCCGGAGCTGGTTCCAGTGTACCGGCGCTATCCGGCGTGATCCGCAGGCTCGAACGACGGGCGGCGCAGGCGCCTGGCCTTGTCGAGCCGACGGTGAAGGCGCTCGACACGGCACTGGCAGCCTTGGATGAAACCCGCGGCCATCTTGAAGCAGCCCTGCGTACTGCCGATTTCGATCCGGCCGAGCTGGAGCGCATCGAGGAACGGCTGTTCGGGTTGCGGGCAGCGGGTCGCAAATACAATGTCCCGGTGGATCAACTTGCAGCGCTGGCGCAAAAGTACAATGCTGATATCGCGCTGATCGATGCCGGCGAGCACAAACTCAAGGCGCTCGAGGCCGCTGCGGCGCAAGCGGAGGACGCCTTTCGTGCCGCGGCACAGGCTCTCTCGCAGGCGCGCGGCAAAGCCGCCGCGGCCCTCGACAAGGCCGTGAATGGCGAACTCAAGCCGCTCAAGCTGGAGCGGGCGAAGTTCTCGACCCAGATTGATAGTGACCCCGCCGCAGCAGGTCCGAACGGCATCGACCGCGCCGAGTTCTGGGTACAGACCAACCCGGGTACCCGGCCGGGACCGCTGATGAAGGTCGCGTCCGGCGGCGAGCTGGCGCGGTTTCTATTGGCGCTGAAAGTGGTGCTGGCCGATCGGGGCTCGGCGCCGACACTTGTATTTGACGAGATCGATACCGGCGTTGGCGGTGCCGTTGCCGATGCCATTGGCGTGCGCCTCGCCAGGCTGGCGCGCGGCGTGCAAGTGCTGGCGGTTACCCATGCGCCGCAGGTGGCGGCACGCGCCGATCGCCACTATCTCATTGCCAAGGACGCGTTGGAGAAGGGAAAACGGGTGGCCACCCGTGTGACCGAATTGGCATCAGAATGCCGCCGTGAGGAGATTGCCCGTATGCTCGCTGGTGCGGAAATTACCAATGAAGCCCGCGCCGCTGCCGATCGGCTGATCAAGGCGGCAAGTTGATATAGTGCGTGCATGGCGAGCCGCGACGCGTCGAAAATCGAACCGACCGACCTCACCGAGGCGCAGGCCAAGACCGAATTGAAACGGTTGGCCGGCGAAATCGCGTCGCACGATAAACGCTACTATCAACAAGACGCCCCGATTGTAACGGACGCTGAATACGATGCCTTGCGACAGCGCAATGCTACGATCGAGGCGCGCTTTCCCGAATTGATCCGCGCGGATTCGCCGTCGCGACGCGTGGGAGCGGCGCCTACCGGAAGGTTCAAGAAAGTCCGGCACGCAGTACCGATGCTTTCTCTCGACAACGCGTTCGCCGAACAGGATGTCGTCGATTTCGTCGCCCGCATCCGCCGCTTCCTGAAACTGGACGAGAACGAGAGAATCGATTTCAGCGCCGAACCGAAGATCGATGGCCTCTCGATGTCGCTGCGCTATGAGAATGGAGAACTGGTCACGGCCGCGACACGCGGTGACGGTGCCGAAGGTGAAGACGTCACCGCCAATATACGAACTCTCAAGGATGTGCCGCAAAAGCTGAAAGGCAGAAACGTGCCGTCAGTCTGCGAAGTCCGCGGCGAAGTCTATATGACGAAGAGTGCGTTCCTTGCGCTCAACGAGCGTCAAAAGGGCTCGGGTGGGCAGATCTTCGCCAACCCGCGCAATTCCGCAGCCGGCTCGTTGCGGCAGAAAGATCCCGCGATTACGGCCTCACGTCCGCTCGGTTTCTTCGCGTATTCGTCGGGAGAAATGAGCAAAAAGCCGGCGGATACGCAGTTCGGCATGATCGAATGGTTTGAGTCTTCCGGCTTCAGAACCAATCCGCTGACGAAACTCTGCCGCTCCACCGAGGAGCTCATCACCTTCCACCACAAGATCGAGCAAGGTCGCGCCAAACTCGATTACGATATCGACGGTGTTGTCTACAAAGTCGATCGCATCGACTGGCAGGAACGGCTCGGCTTCGTCTCGCGCACCCCGCGCTGGGCGATCGCGCATAAATTTCCCGCCGAGCGGGCGACCACGGTCGTGCGCGGGGTGCTGATTACAGTCGGTCGCACCGGTGCGCTGACCCCGACAGCGCAGCTCGAACCTGTCGGGGTCGGCGGCGTCATCGTGCAAAACGTTACGCTGCACAATGAGGACTACATCAAAGGTATCGGCGGCGACGGTGAGTCTTTGCGCGAAGGCCGTGACATCCGGATTGGGGACACCGTCATCATCCAGCGCGCCGGCGACGTGATTCCGCAGATCGTGGATGTGGTGATCGACAAGCGCCCGAAGGATGCCAAGCCGTACCATTTTCCGAAGAAATGCCCGTGCTATCTGCACACCGACATTGTGCGCGAGGAGACCGCGGCCGGCGAGGAGGGCGCGCGGGCGCGCTGTACCGGGGAATTCGCCTGTCCGTTCCAGAAAATCGAGCACCTGAAGCTGTTCTGTTCGCGCCGCGCATTCGATATCGAAGGTCTAGGCGAAAAACAGATCGAGCTGTTCTTCGAGAAGGAGTGGATCAAGGAGCCGGCAGACATTTTCACGCTGGCCGCCCGCAACAAGAAGATCAAACTTGAAGCAGAGGAAGGCTATGGCGAGACGTCTGTCCGCAATCTGTTCGACGCCATCGCGCAGCGACGCGAGATATCGCTCGACCGCTTTATCTATTCCCTCGGAATCCGGCACGTCGGCGAAACGACCGCATTGGCGCTGGCCCGCGGCTACGGCTCCTGGAAGGCCTTCCTTGATGCTGGCCTTAAGGTTGCAAAAGGCGACGCGGAGACGATCGCTGAAATGGATGCGCTCGATCAGATCGGCGATACCGTGATCCAGGCCGTTGCTGCTTATTTCGGTGAAAGCCACAACCGGGGAATTGTCGAACGCCTCACCAAAGAGGTGAAAATTCTGGATGCCGAAAAGCCGAAAAAAGACACGGCCATTGCCGGCAAGACGGTGGTGTTTACCGGCGCGCTGGAAAAGATGACCCGCGAGGAAGCGAAAGCTCAAGCAGAACGGCTGGGCGCAAAGGCCGCCGGATCGGTGTCGAAAAAAACCGACTATGTGGTTGCTGGTCCCGGCGCGGGTTCCAAGCTTGCCGATGCGAAAAAGCTTGGCGTAAAGGTGTTGACCGAAGACGAGTGGCTAGCGCTCATCTCATAGTTATTTTAACGGCTTTGTTGCCGCGGCCAACCAGCTGCGCGTCGGGGCATCGACGAGTGGACCGAGCACTTCGTGCACCCGCTCGTGGTAGCTGTCGAGCCAGGCGCGCTCTTTGGCCATGAGCATTCGCACGTCGATCAGCCGTCGGTCGATCGGCGCAAGCGTCAAGGTCTCGAAGGCGTTCAGCGGCTTTTCTGCGCCGACCGGCTCCGGCGCGGCGATGACGAGCACCAGATTCTCGATCCGGATCCCGTAAGCGGCGGTTTTGTAGTAGCCGGGCTCATTGGAAAGGATCATGCCGCGGCGAAGCGCGACGGTGCCCAGCTTTGATATCCGCGCCGGGCCCTCGTGCACCGAAAGATAACTCCCAACGCCGTGCCCCGTGCCGTGATCGAAATCAAGGCCAGCCTGCCAAAGTGCGGTTCGCGCCAGCGGGTCGAGTTGCGCGCCGCTGGTGTTCTCGGGAAAGACGGCAGTGGCAATCGCGATATGTCCTTTGAGCACGCGCGTGAAGCGGTCGCGCATCTCCTCGGTCGGCGTGCCGACGACGATGGTCCGCGTGATATCGGTGGTTCCATCTTCGTATTGCGCGCCGGAATCGACCAAAAACAGCTCGTTCTTGCCGATACGCCGGTTCGAGCCGCGGGTTACGCGATAGTGCACGATCGCGCCATTCGGCCCCGCGCCGGCGATCGTTGGGAACGAGATATCTTTGAGCGCCCCGGTATCGCGGCGGAAGCTTTCCAGTGCCGCAACAGCGTCAATCTCAGCTAACTTGCCCGCCGGTGCTTCCTTGTCTAACCAGGCCAGAAAGCGCGTGACCGCGACACCATCACGTTTGTGGGCGGCGCGGCTGCCGACGATCTCGGCGTGATTTTTTGTCGCCTTCAATAATGCAACCGGATCGACGCCGCGTTGTAGCTTGCCGCCATGGGTGATAAGCAGGCGGGTGAATGCATCGGCGGCGCTCGCCTGATCCAGGCGCACGATCTTGTCTTTGAGCTTGCCGAGGTCGCGGGCAAGGTCGTCCGGCGCGCGTACGTCGGTGAATTCTTCTAGCGCATGGCGGACATCGTTGCCGAGCTTGGCAGCGTCGACATAGAGTACCGGCCGGCCCTCCCGGGGAACCAAAGCAAAGGCGAGCGCCAGGGGCGTATGCGCAACGTCTCCGCCGCGTATATTGAACGCCCAGGCAACATTTTGCGGGTCGGATACCAAGAGCGCATCCGCGCGCAATTTGCTCAGCTCTGCGCGGATGCGCTTGATCTTGTCGGGCGCCGCTTCGCCGGCAAGCTTGATGTCTCGCAAGCTCACCAAGCCTGCGGGGGGCGCCGGCCGGTCACGCCAATGGGTGTCGATGGGATTGCTATCGACGGCCATCAATTCGGCGCCCGCCGTGACACAAGCCTTGCTCAGTTTTTCGGCTTGCTCGCTGGTGTGCAGCCAAGGGTCATAGCCGAGCCTTGCGCCATTTCTGAGATTCTGCTCAAGCCATTGGTCGGGCGGGTGCTCCACCAGGTGCTCGATCGAAAAAATATCGCCGTCGACTTGGGTGCTCGCCTGCACCGTGTAGCGGCCGTCGACGAAAAGCGCGGCACGATCATCCAGCACCACCGCCGTGCCTGCTGAACCTGTAAAGCCCGTGAGCCAGGCCAGCCGTTCTTCGCTCGCTGGCAAATATTCGTTCTGCTGCCGGTCGGAGCGCGGCACGATAAAGCCGTTGAGCCCGCGCCGTTTGAGCTCGGCACGCAATTCGGCGACACGCACGGCGCTTTGCGCTCGGTCACTCGATTCGTCGAAAGACTGTAAGCGGGCCTCGAACATAGATGGATTCTAGCGCCCCACGCAGGTTCAGCAATGCAGGCATGCGCGAAGCGCTGCATGCCACATTTGCATGCGTTGCCCGACCTTTATGAAAAATTCTGCTGCTCTGACGGTCAATTCGGCAACGAATCGACTGTCTGACCCAAATTTGTGCGTCGCACCAATCACCCGCAATGATGTCACCGATCTCTTCAAGTGATTAACAACTTCATACCGGATTTACAGGGCATGTATGCGTCGGCACCGATGGTCTGAGCCGCACTGGACACTATATTGCGTTGCAACAGATAGAAGCAAAGTCACGATGTTTGCCGATGCTTCGATTTTGAGAAGGAGACATACAATGGTTGCTGTCACTTATGGGGTTGCCCGCGTTCCCGCCACAAAAGCAACCGGGCGCGCGCAAGCCGCCGCACCGCGAAAAAATTTGCTGACCCGTTTTATGGATGCGTTGGTAGAGTCGCGTCTCCAGCAGGTTCATCGCGAAATCGCGAAACACGCGCATTTGTTGCCTCGCACGTTCGATGAACAGGGCAGACGGTTAGTGAAGACGAGTAACGAGTAAATGCTCGGCTGATAGCAGCACTTCACCAGCGAAGCCGCCCCGGTTGTCCCCGCCCGGGGTGGCTTTGTTTTTGGTCTCGTTCGGATGGCCGACGCATCACCAGCGTAACCCAGCCTTCGAGCAGGATACGCCGTTCGAGGACGAGACCCTGGGCACGGTAGGCCGCAACAACAGCATTGGCGTGGGCGGGCAGAAGGCCGGACAGCACGATGTGTGCCCCGCGAGCGGCGAGCTTACAGAGCGGCACTGCCGACCGGATCAGTGGTGCGAGCAGGATATTTGCAAAGATCAATTGGTACGGCGCATGCGCGATGATGAGTTGTGCGCTGGCACCGGCAGCGCGTGAGCACACGATCATTGACGCGACGTGGTTGATTTTTACATTGCTCCGTGCGGAACGCACAGCGACGGGGTCGATATCACTGGCGACAATGCGCGCCCGCAGCAGTCGAGCCGCACCGACGGCCAGCACGCCGGTGCCGGTGCCGACGTCGAGGACGCGTTTCACCCGGCGCCGCTTAGCCAGATCGGCGAGTACGAGCAGGCAGCCGCGCGTCGTGCCGTGATGACCGGTGCCGAAGGCGAGAGCCGCTTCGATCTCAATTCCAATATCGTTAGGTTTCACTCGCGCGCGGTTGTGCGCGCCGTGAACAATGAAACGGCCAGCGCGTACTGGCTTCAGGCCGGCGAGGCTTTGGGCAACCCAATCGGCGGGTGCGACCGGTTCGATCCTGAGTGCTTCCGCCGCCGCTTCACCTGCTGCAAGGCTGACCAGCCCGCGCAATGCCACTACGTCGGGAGCGGTACTAAAATGGACCGCGACGCGCCACTGTCCATCGTGGCCTTCGAACGCTGCACACGCGGTGTTCTCGGTATCAAGACTTTCGCCCAGATAGTCTGCCAGCCGCCTGGCGGTCGGCTCGTCGCAGGCGAGACTGGCGACAGTTGTGGGGGCATTCATTGGGCAAGTTTGCCCTTCGCACCCGCCCGCGCAATGGCTATCTAGACATTTGTGACGATCGAAAGGCCCCATTCCACCGACAATGAAGTGCTTGCTCTGGCCCGCCGAAGTGGCTGGCTGGAGGATCTACGCGTGCTGATCGCGCGCTATCCGTGTGAGCAATGGGACGCCCACGCCAATCTCGGTGAAATGGCGCGTTTCTGGCTGTCGCGCCACGCGATGTTCCGCGAACTATCGGCCACGATTCAAAGAGATCGCGGCGCAGTTTCGCGGCGCCCTCCTCAAAGGCCTCGTCCGCCATCTCGACGATGAAGAGGATCTCATTGTGCCGCTGGTCCTCAATCGTGGCGAGGAAGCGCTCGGCGTTGCGCACCACGGCGGTTAGTGGTGATCGCGCGTCCGTTCAATGCCGCTTGAAATACTGGATGGCGCGCTCGTGCTGCAGCGCCGCCTTTTTGGTTGAGAACGTGCCGAGGTTACGGCGCGTGCCGGTGCGTGGATTTTTCTTGCGCGAATAGAGCCGATATTTGCCGTTGGCGAGCTTGCGGATCATCGCAAAGCCATCCTCTGTTTACCACCCGAATGGGTAGAAGCCTCGGCCGTAATAGCGACGTTCATAATAAGGTTGCGGACGGTAATACGAACGGGCGCTGTTGTCGTACCAGCCACGTGCCTTAGGGCGTTGCGGCGGCGTGTCGAACGAGTCGTCATCGGTGGTGTAATCGCGCACATAGTCGCGGTTAGCATCGCGGTCGTTGTTGCGGCGCGCGACGGCGTTTTCGCTTTTCGGAATGTCACCGACGAGACGCACGCGCGTGTTGGCAACGCCCTCTTCCTTCACGAGTGCGAATAGCGTGGCTGCGTTCTGCGTCGAAAGTCTGACGCAGCCATGCGATGCCGCGCGGCCAAGGTTGCGCGCTTCGAAGGTGCCATGAATGGCGTGGCCGATCTTTGTGAAGAAGATTGAATTCGGCATCGGCGCGTCATCCCACTCACGGGAGTAGTGGTCGCGCTCCATCCGGAACGGCTGGAAGTCGCCCGATGGCGTGTCGTAGCCCGCGCGGCCTGTCGACACCGGCCACGTATAGCGGTCCTCGCCGTTGACCGTGACGGTCATCTTCTGCGTGGACTTGTCGATGATGATCATGACATTGGCGCGCGCCGGCTGAGCGACAATGAACGCGGCGAGCGCTGCAACGACCGGTAGCGCGAGACGGTGGAGACGCATGCACAAATACTCCAGCCCGGCTTTGAATTTTCAGCCTAGCACGCTCCCAAGCGCTGAATAGAGCGATCACGCACTTTTCATGAAGTGCGAGGGGCCGCGGTATTATCGAATGCAAGGCGCAACAACCTGCGCTTGCCCCGCCTGCAACAGCTGGGAACAAAAACGTAACGCCGCCGCGGATTCCAGTCCGGCACCCGTCGAGGCCGGTTGTTTTTCAGCGTTGGCGCCGTCCTGAAGGCTGCAAGAGATGTGAGCGGCTGCCTTATTTCAATTGACCGGCAATTTTGTCGATGCCCACTTTCGCGCAGACTTCATCTTTTTCATCTTTTTCGCCGCCCGGCGCGTCCAATACGCCGGCTGCTCCGACGACCTGATCGCCGACCTTGATGGGGAGCGCGCCCTGAATGGTAACCACGTTGGTCAGGTGAACGAGACCGGCCGTTGGGTCGTTCTTCACCCGGGTGACTATTTCGCCTGACGGCAGCATGAAGGTGCGCGCCGTATAGGCTTTGCGGAAGCTGTTTTAGATCGCATCTTGTCGAGTGTGGCGACGCGGCGATGTTCTGCGCCGGTCATTTTTTTCACGTGGCGCGGGGAATTAAGTGCGGGAGCTGTTGGGGCGCCAGCTTGCATGCAGCTCACATTTGATGTGCGGTGCCCTGGCACCACCGCATTGCGGTAATGCGTGTAAAATCAATGGCTTTTGCGACTGATGTTCGCGCTAATTTTCGCCGGCCGCCTGCAAAATAAGCTCCAGGCGACTTGGCTCAACTTTATGCGCAAAAAATGGATTGACCGTCCGTCGCGTGAGGACAAATATTTCTCTTCGGTTGACGTTCCAATCCATAAAATCCATACATGACGTCACAAATTATCGGAGGGAACGATGAAGCGAATTCTCCTTGCAGCTTTGATTACCTCGTTTGCTGTCGGTTCAGCATTGGCTCAGTCCTGCGAAACCAAGGCGGTGGGCAAGGATGGCAAGGCGCTTTCGGGCGCCGCCAAAACCAGCTTCATCAAGAAATGCAAGATGGACGCCTGCGAAACAAAGGCAGTCGGCAAGGACGGCAAGCCGCTCGCCGGCGCTGCGAAGAACAGCTTCATGGCCAAGTGTGAGAAAGACGCGTAACCCGCTTCAACGGCGCGATACCAGGAGTTGAATATGCGTATCATCGTCGTCATTAGCTCAGCCATTATTGGCGCGTCGCTTCTGTCCCTTCCTGTTGTTGCCCAACAAAAGACCGCCAAGGCCTGCACGGCGGAATGGCGGGCCAACAAGGATGCCAATCAAGCCAAGGGAATAACGCTGAAGGACTACGTCGCACAGTGTCGTGCGGCCGCTGCGACGACGCCGCCACCCGAGAAAAAGGCCGAGAAGAAAACCGCCGAGAAAAAAGCTAAAAAAACTGCAGAGCCCGCTGCGCCGGCCGCTCCGGCCGCGGGTGGACAGAAAACAGCCAAGGCGTGCCGCGACGAGTGGCGGGCCAACAAGGCTGACAATCAGGCGAAGGGAATCACGGAGAAAGCTTACGTAGCGCAGTGCCGTTCGGGTGGAACGGTCGCGGCACCGGCGCCAGCTCCTGCGCCAGCACCCGCGCCGACACGAACGACGACGACGCCTGCGCCGGCTCCCGCTGCGCCGCCGCCCGCCACAACGGCAGCCCGGCCGGCCGCGACGGCACCGACGGGGGCAAACCAGTACACGACTGAAGCGCAGGCCAGATTGCGTTGCCTGACTGGCACTGTTGTCTGGGCCAATCTCAATTCAAAAATTTATCACTTCAATGGCTACAAAGATTACGGCAACACAAAATCTGGCGCGTACATGTGCGAGAGCGATGCGACAGGTCAGGGAATGCGCGCCTCGAAAACCGAGAAGCATCCTTAGGCGTCACATAAACGGTGTGCGTGCCGGGCAGGCGTGACGCCTGCCCGCTCGCGCATTGGAGGTTGGTATGGGACTTTGGGATCAACTCAGCCCTTCATTGAAAGCTGCTTTAAGCTCGGTTGCCGCTACTGAAGGGCCGGCATTGATCTCCGCTTTCTTGACAAAGGCGAATCTCGGAGGCCTGCAAGGCGTCGCCAATCAGCTTCAGCAGGCCGGATTGGGAGACCAGGTCAAATCCTGGCTCGGCAACGGCCCCAACATGAAGATTACGCCCGATCAAATCCGGGCCGCGTTGGGGAACGAGCAGGTCAGGCAAATCGCACAGCAGTACGGCGTGCCGGTGGACGAGGTGCTGAAGTTGCTTGCCGACCATCTGCCGGCCGCGGTCGATCAGGCCAGCCCGAACGGAAAGATCCAGCACATCTAAAGGGCCTTGCGCCCCAGCGAGACGGATAGCCCTTTTTCTGCGCGGGCGGCGTCCCCACATGCCTGTCAGCATCAGGGAGATACCGCCGCAATGTCGGAACCGCTCGTCGTTGTTATTCCCCATCGTCTCGGCAAGGACGAGGCACTACGCCGTATCAAGGACGGGCTTGGCCGCGTCGGGACCGAATTCGCTTGGCTGCTGTGCATGCAAGAAGAGATCTGGACCGACGATCGTCTGACCTTCCGCGTTTCGGCACTCGGCCAGAACGCTTCGGGCTTCATCGACGTCTATGAGGCGGCCGTGCGCCTTGAAGTCACGCTACCATGGCTGCTCGCACGCTTCGCGCATGCTGCGCAGCGCGTGATTGGGCAGAAGGGCAACCTGATGCTCGAGAAGATGTGAACCGAACGCGAACTGTGCGCCTTAATTTCCCAATTCCAGCACCCAGTAACGGCGGCCATTGCCACCATCCGCTGAAGCGATGCCATAACTGGTGACGTCCCGCCGCAACATGTTGGCGCGGTG
>Ga0335084_10000013_pt1 | contig 97929 bp, 75 predicted proteins | sample Lox_Sample_44_FD_206721 | JGI IMG/M metagenome (GOLD analysis project Ga0335084, IMG submission 206721) | Soil microbial communities from Loxahatchee National Wildlife Refuge, Florida, United States - Lox_Sample_4.4 | ecosystem: Environmental > Terrestrial > Soil > Wetlands | place: USA...
GTGCGTCAGACCTTCGGCCTGTTCCTGCAGCCGATGAGCGCGGAGCTGGGCTGGGGCCGAGGCCACTTTTCCTTCGCTTTTGCGCTGTCCAATTTGCTGTGGGGGTTGGCCCAGCCGGTCTTCGGCGTGTGGGCGGACAAGCAGGGCAGCGGCCGCGTAGTGGCTGTCTCCGCGCTCTTGTATGCCGCGGGGCTGGCCCTGCTGCCCTTGTCCACCACGCCTCTGATGCTGGACTTCAGCGCCGGGCTGCTCATCGGGCTCGGGATCAGCGGCGTGAGCTTCGGCGTCGTTCTCGGCGTCGTCGGAAGGGCATTTCCACCCGAGCGCCGCAGCCTGGCCCTGGGCATCGCTTCTGCCGGCGGTTCATTCGGCCAGTTCCTCATGGTCCCGTTCGGCGCCTGGCTGATCGGCAGCATCGATTGGAAATATTCGCTGCTCGTGTTGGCGGGCGTGATCCTCGCCACCGTGCCCCTGGCTGCGGCCATGGTGGAGGAGCGCGGGCGGCCGCTATCTCCAGCGGCGGGTGACAGCAAGCCGCAGTCGCTGCGCATGGCGCTGCGCGAGGCCGGCGGACATAGCGGGTTCTGGTATCTGACTGCGGGCTTTTTCGTCTGCGGGTTTCAGGTGGCCTTCATCTCTATCCACCTTCCCGTCTATCTCCGCGACCTGAACCTGCCGCTCACGGTCGCCGGTTGGGCGCTGGCGCTGATCGGGCTGTTCAACATCTTGGGTTCGTTCGCGGCGGGCTTCCTGGGCGCGCGCTTCAGCAAGAAGTACGTCTTGTCGTCGATCTACTTCTTGCGCGCCGCTGTGATCGGCTTGTTCCTGCTGCTGCCGGTTTCGCCGTTGAGCGTGTATCTGTTCGCAGCCGGCATCGGATTCCTGTGGCTGGGCACCGTGCCGCTGACTAACGGCCTGGTTGGGCAGATCTTCGGCGTGCGTTATGTCTCGACGCTGTTCGGGATCGTGTTCTTGAGCCACCAGGTGGGGAGCTTCCTGGGCGTATGGCTGGGCGGCTATCTCTTCGACCTGACGGGCTCGTATGCTCCGGTGTGGATCGGCAGCGTCGTGTTGAGCTTGCTCGCAGGCGCGCTCAACCTGCCCATCGACGAGCGGCCGCTCGCTCGCCTGTCCGTTGAAGGGGGGACGGCATGAGCCCCGAAGCAGGGGCCGCGCGCCGATTTACGCGGGGATGCGACCAGGCAAACGACGCCTGCCCCCGCCCGGACTCCGTTGACATATCAATGACGGTGAAGCCGGGGGCGGCCAGATGATCCCATCGAGCGTGACTGTACCGGCCTGGCGGGCGGTAGCCCTATGGGTCCTCGTGGCCGTCGCCGGTACCCTGCTGACGGTGCTTGCTTTCCGCGCTTATCTCAACCCGGCCGCGCTCATCGATTTCGCGAATTCGCGGTTGTGCTAGCGCTCTAATCCATCCCTTGTCGATTCATTCGATCGATCTAGCGCTGATCGTTCAGTGTTTCAGAACAGTCCGCTCGAAAAGTTCCGCTGTTAAAGGCCGCAGGGCGCTCCTATATTGGCTTGAACGGTTCATTCAGAACGGGAATCGGAGCAGATCATGATCGTTGTACGCAAGGCCCAGGATAGGGGACATGCCAACCACGGCTGGCTCGACAGCTTCCACACCTTCTCATTCGCGGATTACTACGACCCGCAGGAAATGGGGTATGGATCATTGCGCGTGATCAACGAGGATCGAGTCGCTCCCGGCAAAGGCTTCGGTACGCATCCGCACCGCGACATGGAGATCATCAGCTACGTGCTGGAGGGCGCGCTCGCGCACAAGGACAGCATGGGCACAGGCTCCGTGATCCGGCCCGGGGACGTACAGAGGATGAGCGCCGGCACGGGCGTGCTGCACAGCGAGTTCAACCCCTCGCCACAGGAACCGGTTCACTTTCTCCAGATCTGGATCGAGCCCAACGCATATGGTGTCGCGCCCAGCTACGAGCAGAAGAGCTTTTCGGGTGATCAGAAGCAGGGGCGGCTGCGCCTCATCGCCTCGCCCGACGGCGCGCAGGATTCCGTCAAGATCCATCAGGACGCGCGCGTATATGCCGCTGTTCTCGATGAGGGTGACGCGGTGAACTACGCGCTTGCGCAGGACCGAAGAGCTTACGTGCATGTGGCGCGCGGGGCCGTGGAGCTGAACGGAACCGCCCTGTCAGCCGGCGATGGCGCCAAGATCAGCGGCGAACAGGGGCTGCGTCTGTCGGGCGGAAAGGGGGCGGAGGTGCTGCTGTTCGATCTGGCCGGCCGCGAGCGCAGGGCGTGAAGCCCGCTTGATCGAGAGAGCCCGCGTGAAGCGAAGCGAATCGCGAATCTTGACGACTCACACCGGGAGCTTGCCGCGCCCGAAGCCTTTGGTGGACCTGCAGCTGAGGATGAGTCAGGGTGAGGCCGTGGACGCGGCTCTCCTAAGTGAGATCGCGGGGGAGGCAACGCGGCAGGCAGTAGGCCATCAGCTCGAGTGCGGGATCGACGTCGGCAACGACGGTGAGCAACCGCGAGAGAGCTTCTTCACCTACGTTCGCTACCGGATGAGCGGCTTCGGTGGGGAAGGCCGCCGCCCTCCCGCGAAGGACGTGGCGAGCTATCCGACCTTTCGCGAGCTGTTCCAGACCCACGCACGCAAGAGCCTGCATACCGCGCCACCGCGCGCCATCGGCGAGGTGCGCTACATCAACCGCAACCCGCTCGACAAAGAGCTCGCAGAGTATCGCAAGATCCTGCAAGAGCAACCGCGGCGCTTTCTCGAATCCTTCTGGACCGCGCCCTCGCCGGGCATCGTCGCGTGCGGGATGCAAAACGAGTACTACCGGTCCTTGCCAGAGTATGTGAACGCCGTCGCCGCTGCTCTCAGGACGGAGTATGAGGCCATCGCTGCCCAAGGATTCGTCCTCCAGATCGACGGTCCGGACCTGGCGATGGAGCGGCACCGGCTGTTCGCCGATCGGCCGCTGAACGAGTTCCTCGACTTTCTCGATGTCACCATCTCTGCGATCAACGGCGCACTGGTCAACGTGCCGCGAGACCAGGTGCGCCTGCACATCTGCTGGGGCAACTACGAGGGCCCCCACAACTTCGACGTGCCGCTGGATGACCTGCTGCCGCATTTGTACGAGGCGCGCGTCGGCGGGCTCGTCCTGTCGATGGCAAACCCCCGCCACGCCCATGAGCATCGCAGCCTGGAGAGGCATCCTCTGCCGCGCGACTGGCTCGTGGTTGCGGGTGTCATCGATACGACCACGAACTATGTGGAGCATCCGGAAGTCGTCGCCGACCGCATCGAGCTCGTGGCCAAGGCCGTTGGTGATCCGCGCCGCGTGCTGGCGGGCACGGACTGCGGATTCGACACCTCGACGGGAGTCGGGATGGTGGCCGAGGAGGTGGTGTGGGAGAAGCTGCGCGCACTACGCGCAGGCGCGGAATTGGCGAGCAGCCGCCTGTTCTAAAGCCCGCGGCGGCGATTCCCGTCTAGGTGGGTTAAACTGAATACGTATCGGATCAGGCAAAAGTGGCGTGACACAAACCGAAGGAGGAGAAACATGAAGATCTATTATCACCCCGCATCAACGACCAGCCGCCCCATCATGCTGTTTGCAGCCGAAAACGGAATCGATGCCGAATTCAAGGTGGTAGACCTGTTCACTGGCGAACACTACAAGCCACCTTACGAGGCGATCAATCCGAACCACCTGGTTCCCGTGCTCGAGGACGGTGACTTCCGTCTCACGGAGAGTTCCTCGATCCTCAAGTACCTGGCCGACAAGATCAACTCTCCGGCCTACCCGAAGGACCTGAAGCAACGCGCGCGGGTGAACGAAAGGATGGACTGGATCAACACGCAGTTGTGCCGTGATTTCGCCTATGGCTTCGTCTACCCGCAGATCTTTCCGCACCACAAACGGCCGACCAACGAAGTGCAAGCCGCCACCCTCGCTTGGGGTAAGGAGAGGGCCAAAGCCTGGCTCAAGGTGCTCGACGAGCACCTCATCGGCCCGAAAAATGCCTATCTGTGCGGCGACCAGATCACCATCGCGGATTATTTCGGCGTCTCGTTCGTCACGCTCGGGGAGGTGATCCGGAGCGACTACTCGGCCTATCCGAACCTCAGCCGTTGGCTCGGCAACATGAAGCGCCTCAAGAGCTGGAACAAGGTGAACGAAACCATCAACGGCTACGCCGCCTCTCTCAAGGAGGCCCAGCTGGAAGCACTCTGATATCGGAGCCGCTCAAGCAAGGAGATGCTATCGTGATCAAGAAGCTGCACCACAACGCCTATCGCTGCCGCGACTCGGAGGAGACGCGGCGATTCTACGAGGACTTCCTCGGGCTACCGCTTTCCGGCACGCTCGAGATCAAGGAGACGAAGAGCGGCCGTCCGACCAACACGTTGCACACCTTCTACCGGCTGGACGACGGTTCCTATCTGGCGTTCTTCGAGGCGCCGGACATGCCGTTCGAGTTCAAACAACAGCACGACTACGACCTGCACATCGCCCTGGAGGTCGACCAGCCGGTGCTGAAGTCCATGTTGGCGAAGGGAAAGGAACGCGGAATCGAGACGCGCGGCATCTCCGATCACGGGTTCATCCACTCGATCTACTTCAGAGATCCGAACGGGTATGTGATCGAGCTGACGGCAAAGCTGCCCGGCCATGATCGGGCGATGGATCCGGCGGTCAACGGCGCGCGTGGCAAACTGGACAAGTGGCAGGCCGCCAAGCCGCAACCGGCAGCGGTCCGAACGTAAGGCGAACCGTCGCAGTCCGGGCGTCGCGCCGAGCAAACTACTTCGAACAAAACTCCTCGCAAGAGAAGGCGAGGAGAAGTTGCGTTTCGCTGCCGCAAACAAATCAGCCCCGCACCAGGTAGTATGAGGGCTGACCCCACCCATAAGAGCTTCATGGTTGCTTTCCTGCAAGATCCCGCGACTCGCCGCGATGCCCGCGTCATCGGGGTGGTCGCGTTCGCTCACGGCACGTCGCACTTTTTCCACCTTCTGCTGCCGCCGCTGTTCCCGTGGTTGATGCACGACTTCGGGTTGAACTTCACTCAGGTCGGCGCGTTGATGAGCATCTTCTTCGTCATTTCCGGGACTGGACAGGCGCTGGCCGGGTTCGCTGTCGACCGTTTCGGCCCGCGGCGTGTACTGCTGTTCGGCGTTGGCTCGCTCGCACTGTCCGGGTTCACGCTCGCGTTAGCTGGCAGCTATGCGATGCTGGCGTTGGTAGCGGGGCTGGCGGGCCTGGGCAACAGCGTGTTCCACCCGGTGGATTTCACCATCCTCAACCGGCGCGTTTCGCATCAACACCTGGGCTACGCTTTCTCGGCTCACGGGCTGAGCGGCAACTTGGGCTGGGCGGCGGCCCCCGTGTTCATGGCGGGGATCGCCGCGTTGGCCAACTGGCACTGGGCGGGACTTGGAGCTGGCCTGCTGGCCACGACCGTACTGGGGATGCTCGTCTGGCAGCGGAAGCTGCTCGACGTCCACGAGCCCGCTACCCATCCCGCGCAAGTGAAGCCGGCGCGCAGCGCGGCGGAGACATTCGCTTTCCTCGGCTCCTCGGCGGTGTGGTTATGCTTCGCCTTCTTCTTCGTCACCAGCCTTTCGCTCGGTGTGCTGCAGACTTTCTCGCCTACGCTGCTGAACAAGCTCTATGGACTGTCACTGGCCGCCGCAACTTCGTGCTTTACCGCCTATCTCCTAGGGGGCGCCGCGGGCGTCCTGGCGGGCGGCTTTCTTGCAGCAAGAGGCCGATCGCAGGACCGCGTGATCACGTCGGCGTTGTCCGTCTCTGCAACTTGCGCGCTGCTGATCGCGCTCGGTGTGTTGCCGGGATGGAGCGTGATCGGCCTGATGGCGATACTCGGAATGGGCGTGGGTGTCGCGGGCCCCTCGCGCGATCTGCTGGTGCGGCAGGCCGCGACTGCCGGGTTCGGGCGCGACGCGTTCGGAAGAGTTTACGGGTTCGTCTACTCGGGGCTCGACGTGGGCTTTGCCGTGGCGCCGCTGATCTTCGGTCCGCTGATGGACCACGGTCACTACTCGGCCGTCCTCGGCGGCGTTGTGTTGCTTCAGGCGCTCGCGATCCTCAGCGCGTTGAGTGTAGGCGTGCGCGCCAGGGTTACGCAGCGAGCAGCGGCAGCCGGCTGACGCGATTCGTCCGCGCTCAATAGTCGAGCCGCACCCAGGTTCTTCCGTCGAAGCGCCTCAGCTTCATCTGCTTGATCGGGGTGTAATCGCTGGAGCTGGTGTTCAACCGGATGTCGGGCAGCAGCATCGGCAGCTCTACGTCCTTCAAGTTAGCGGCCTGGCGCATCACGTTCTCCCGCGTCAAGTCGTCCCCGCATTGCCGCAGCACCTGCACCAGAGCCTCGGCGGACACATAGCCCACCACGTTCTGGGTGTCGAGCGGGTCGGCCTCCGGATAATAACGCTGCATGAACGCGAGATAGTCCTTCGTCGCCGCGTCGTTCTTCCAATCGGGATCGGATGGGTCCTTCACGAAAGCGGCGGAGATCAGGCCGACTGCCTTTTCCAGCCCGGCGGGTTTGAGAACGGCCTCGACGGATGAGGCGTTCGTGGGAACGAAGTGCAGCGGGCGCCACCCGAGATCGTAAACTTTGCGGATCGACATGGCCGCGAACTTAGGCGTGGTGAAGCTGAACAGAACGTCGGCGCCGGAGTCCTTGAGCGCGATCAGCTGCGAGTCGACGGTCGGGTCTGTAACTTCGTACGATGCTTCCGCCACGATCATCTTGGCTGCGCGCTCGCCCAGCTCCTTGCGCAACATCTTCGCGTAATCCTTGCCGTAATCGTCGTTCTGATACAGGACCGCCACCTTGGCATCGGGCTTGACCTTGTGCAGGTACGCGGCGAATCTGGGGGTGTCCGCCCGCTGGTTCGGCACCAGGGCCATGCTCCAGGGGAAGTTCGTCGGATCGTCCCACTTGAGTGCGGCGGTGGCGAGCATGATGTGCGGCACCTTCTTGGCATTCATGTACTTGTGAATGGCAGTGTTGGTCGCCGTTCCGAGCGAGCCGAAGATCAGCAGCACCTCCTCTTGCTCCACCAGCTTGCGCGTCTGCTCCACGGTCTTGGGCGGGCTGTAACCGTCGTCGAGCGAGAAGAAGTTGATCCTGCGGCCGTTGATACCCCCTTCGGCGTTGATCTTGGCGAAATAGGCGGCTTCGGCCTTGGCGATCGTGCTGTACACGGAGGTCGGCCCCGAATAGGGGAAGGTCTGCCCGACCTTGATCTCGGTGTCTGTCGCGCCGGGCCCATACTTCTTCTGGGCCCATGCGGGCGCCAGGCACAGCACGAGCAGCGCGAGCAGGCCTAAACGGCAAACGTTACGGCCGCGGCGCCATCCCGACCCTCCGCCGCGCGAGGGACAGAGAGCCGATTGCTTTGCTAAGTCGTTCACTTGGGCAAACCCCCCGACTGGTTTTGGAAATGGGCGTAATGATGCCCCAAGAGGCTGTTCAAGAACACCGTTCGCCCTGAGCGTGGGAGGCGTCAGCTCCGAAGTCGAAGGTCAGCACGAGTAGGACAGAGTCGAAGGGCCTGTAGGCTTGTCGATGCGGGCGGTAGCTGCGGCGGGCTTGTATGATTCGCGCGTGCTTTCCGTCCGTGGCCTGAGCAAGAGTTACGACGGCCCGCGCAAGCGGGTTGTGCTCGCTGGCGTCAACCTCGAGCTCGCGACTGGCGAATACGTCGCGGTGATGGGCGAGTCGGGCATCGGCAAGTCCACGCTGCTGAATCTCATCGCGGGGCTCGAGCGGCCGGACGCGGGCACCGTCGAGGTTGACGGTGTCGATCTATCTCGCCTGGACGACGACGCGCTCACCCGGCTGCGCGGCGAACGGATGGGCTTCGTGTTCCAGGCCTTCCACATCCTCCCGTACCTGTCCGTGTTCCAGAACGTCGAGCTGCCGCTCCGATTGCAGCACGCCCTGGAGAGCGAGGGCCGGACGAGGTCGCTGCAGATGCTAGCGGCGGTCGGTCTCGCCGATCGCGCGAGCAGCATGCCGCGTGAGCTGTCGGGAGGCGAGCTACAGCGCGTGGCGATTGCGCGGGGGCTCGCGCATCGACCGAAGCTCGTCCTGGCCGATGAACCCACAGGAAACCTGGACCCCGACAGCGCGCGTCAGGTGCTGGATCTGCTGCGCGGCCAGATCAAGGAGAACAACGCGGCAGGAATTCTGGTGACGCATTCACACGTGGCAGCCCGAACCGCCGATCGCGTACTTCGGCTGTCCGCGAGCGGATTGCAGAACGTAGACGCAGAATCTTTGGATCGCGCGAAGTGAGCTGGCAGCCGATTTAAGCCATGTGCCCGCTTGTCAGCGACTCATCAACTCGCCAAACCGTACCCATGTCTTACCGTCAAAGCGCATGAGCTGGACCTGCTTTATGGGGTAGAAGTCGGTCGGGCTCGTGTTGATCTTTATCCCGGGAAGCAAGACCGGGACTTCAAAGTCCTTCAAGTTTGCTGCCTGACGCATGACGTTCTCGCGCGTGAGTTCGTCACCACACTGCTTGAGCACCTGCACCAGTGTGTACGCCGCGCTGTAACCGTAGAGATTGATGGTGTCGTCCGGATTACCCTCGGGGTAGTATTTCTTCATGAAGGAGACGTAGTCCTTCATCGCCTTGTCGTCTTTCCACGCAGGATCAGTCGGGTCCTTGAGATAGGCGCTGGAGATTAGACCCACGGACTTCTCCAACCCGGCTGGTTGGAGTGTCGCGGCGATGGAGCTCGACACGTTGTTGATGATATGTAGCGGCCTCCATCCGGTGTCGTAACTCTTTCGGATTGCTTGCGCAGCAAACTTCGGTATCGCAATGTCGAAGAACACGTCGGCACCTGACGCCTGCAACGACACGATTTGCGAATCGATGCTCGGATCGGTCGCTTCGTAGCTCACTTCCGCTACGATCATCTTCGACGTCTTGTCGCCAAGGCCGTCCTTGAAGCCTTTGAGATAGTCCTTACCGTAGTCGTCGTTCTGATAGAGGATGGCGATCTTGGCGTTAGGCTTGTTCTGCACCACGTACTTGGCGTACATGTGCGCCTCATGCTGATAAGGCGGCAGCCAACCCATGGTCCAGGGGAAGTGCTGCGGGTCGCCCCATTTGGTCGCACCGGTCGAAATGAACAGCTGAGGCACCTTCTTTGCGTTCATGTACTTCTGGATGGCGGTGTTGTGCGCCGTCCCGAGAATCTGGAAGGTGAAGAGCACCTGGTCCTCTTCCACCAGTCTGCGAACCTGCTCGACCGTGCGCGGAGGGGCGTAGCCGTCATCCAACGAGATCAGGTTGATCTTGCGGCCGTTGATGCCGCCCTGGTCGTTGATCATCTTGAAGTAGGCCATCTCGGTTTTCCCGATCGTTCCATACACCGAGCCCGACCCGCTGTAGGGCATCGTCTGCCCGATCTTGATCTCGGTGTCCGTTGCGCCCGGATCATAGTGCTTCTGCGCCATGGCCGGTTGACCAGTAACGTAGCCCAAAGCAGCGAGGACAAGCGTGGCCGATGCCTTCGCGGTTCGGAACCACAATCCCGCCGTGCGCAGCATCCACATCGAGCGAGGGAAGCCGTGGTGGTTGTTGTTCATGGTCGCTCCTTGGTAAGGCGTGAGTATCCGTAGGTTCAATGGGCGCTGCGGGTCAACAAAATTGTGGATTGGTCTGCGGGCTACGTTGAGGTACAGTCGCGTGATGATAGGCATGCCTATCCGAGTTGCTCAAGCAGCTCGCGCGCCGCCTTGAGGTCGTGGGTTCCGAAGCCCTCCGTGAACCAGTCGTAGACCGGGGAGAGCAGTTCCCTCGCTGCGCGGCGATCCCCGCGGTTCGAGAGCAACTTGGCAAGCGTGGTGGAAGTACGTAGCTCCCAGGACTTCGCCTGCTGCTGGCGCGCGACATCGAGGGAGGCATGCAGGCTTTGTTCCGCTGCATCGATCTTGCCCTGCTGCCCGAGTATCCAGCCCTTCAGCCGCAGGATTTCGGCCAGCCCCGACTGGTCCTCCCACCCGGGGCGGGCCATATTTCCGAGAACTTCCTCGATCAAGGCCAGGCCGGCTTCAGGGTTTCCGTTACGGGCGACTGCCTCGGCTAGCACCGACATGAAGTACGGGGTGCTGAGACTATGGCCAGACGCGTAAACGTTCTGGATAGGATCTTTGAACTGAGCAATGCTTTCGGACACGAGCCCGGCCCGCAGCCGCGCTATTCCTTTCATGATTTGCGCGTACCTTTCAAGAATTGGAACTCGCTGCTCGCGGCAGAGTCGCTCGGCTTCTGCCGCGTGTGCCAGGAGCGGCCTCGACTCCACTCGGTAGTCGAACACCGACTGGCCCCACGTCAGTGCAAACGCGAGATCGAACGGATGGTTGCGATGGCGAGCGTGCTCGTCCTTGGCGTGCGACAATCGAGCTGCCTGGTCCGGATAGCCGAGGATCCACAAGTACTGCGACCCAAAGATCCCCTGCGCCGTGAGCGGATCGCTGTTTAGCACATTCGCCAGGTGCCAGTGCAGCTCGGAATCATACAGCTCTCGCACCCTGTCGCCATAGCGACGTGCGTCCATGAAGCGCCCTGACCAGAACGCAGCCGCCATGGCGATCCGGTGCCCATCGATTTCAAGATCGCCGTCACTGAAGGCCGCCGCCGCAGAAAGCATCTCATCGACCCATTGGATTGATTCGCTCACGCGTCCCTGAGTGGCACTGCTCACATATAATCCGTGCAGGGTGGCGAGATAACTCTGGCGGTGGTTGAGCGACTTGGCTAGGCTAAATGCCCGCAGGGAGGTGTCTGCGAGCTCCGACGCGGCCCAGCCGTGCAACGCGAGCAGCGCCGGACCGAGCACGGTCCGCAACTTCAGCTCTTGCAGATCCCGTTCCGCCGACGCCGGCAATGTGCCTACGATCTCTAGCCCTTTGTTCAGATGAGCGATCGCCTCATTGAGCGCAAAACGCCGTAGCGCCAACTCCCCGGCCTGGCGCCAAAGCGGGATCGCAGCCTCGATGAGCCCTGCGGCGGTGAAGTGATGAGCCAGTAGTTCCGGCTCCGAATCGCGAATGCCAGCACGGTGCTCCTCGAGGACGCGTGCGATCTTCCCATGGAGCTCCTGGCGCTTGCTCTTGAGCAGCGAGTCGTAGGCCGCGTCCTGCACCAGTGCATGCTTGAACGTGTACACCGCCTCTGGGGCCGCGCCACGGCGGAACACGAGCCCGGAAGCGACCAGGCGCTCCAGTCCATCGTCGAGTTCAGGTTTGGACATGGGCGCCACTGCCGCGATCAGCTCGTAGCTGAATTCGCGTCCTAGTGCTGAGCCGATCTGAGCGATCTCCTTGACTGGCATGACGCGGTCGAGCCGCGCCATCAGCGAGTCTCTGAGTGTTGCTGGAATTGTCACCGAACTCGGAGCTCCCGAGTATTCATAGCGATCGCCTGCCTCTCGCAGCATCCCCGACTCGAGCACCGCTTTGGTCAACTCTTCCACGAACAGGGGCACGCCGTCGGTCTTCACGAGGATCTGCTCGAGCAGGTCCTCGGGCAACACTTTGCCGCCCGCCAAGCGGGTGACCACCGCGGTGCTCTGTGCACGGCTGAGACGCGAGAGCGCCAGCGCGGTGACGTGACCATGGCTGGTCCACGTCGATTGGAACTCCGGGCGGTGGGTGATGATGACCTGAAGAGGAAAGTTGCTGACCCGGTCGATCAGCAAATCCAGGGCTTCCACGGTAGTGGGATCGGCCCAGTGCGCATCCTCGAACAACATCAGGACGGGCTGGCGCTGGGCTATCGCCTCCACGACATCGACTAGTGCGCGGATGGTCTCTTCCTTCTGGCGTTGCGGGGTCATAGCCAGCGGCCCATACCGATCCTCGGCTGGGATCGACAGGAGCGGCGCCAGTAGCTTCACGTCCTCCAGCGGTCGACCACATTGCCCGACCACCATAGCCTCGAGCTTGTCGAGCTTGGACGCGGCGGGCTCATCGCGGACGAACTTGAGCGCGCGCTCGAAGTTGTCGATCATCGGGTAGAAGGCGCTGTTCACGTAGTAAGGCGAGCACTGGAAGCGCAGCGTGTTTGCGATGCGATCGCCCAGCCGCTCGCGCAGCGCGCTCAGAATGCGCGACTTCCCGATGCCCGGCTCGCCGGATAGCAGCACCACCTGGCCTTCACCCTCTTGCGCGAGGTGCCAGCGCTCTAGCAGCAGCCCGATCTCCTGTTCACGTCCAACCAAAGGCGTGAGCCCGTCACGGGTGGCAGCGTCGAACCGGCTGGCGGCTGAGCTCACACCGAGCACGCGCCAGGCATGCGCCGGCTCGCTGATGCCCTTGAGCGCTTGGCGGCCGAGGTCCTCGTATTCAAAGCCACCCCCTGCGAGCTGGCGCGTGCGCTCGCTGATCACAACACTGTCATGGTGCGCGATGGCCTGCAGCCGTGCCGCCAGGTTCATCGTTTCGCCCACTGCGCTCTTGTCCGTTGACGCGGTGCGGGACACGACCACCAGGCCCGTGGCAATGCCAATGCGGACCTGAAGCCGCCCAACATCGGGCAGGCTGAGTCGCGACAGGGCCTCGACGATCTCGAACGCTGCGCGGATCGCCCGCTCGGCCTCGCCCTCGTGAGCGAGCGGATAGCCAAAGTAGGCGACGATTCCGTCGCCCAGCCGCTGGAACACATACCCGTCATAGCGGGTGACGGCGGCAGCGCAGGTATCCTCGTAGCGGCGGATGACGTCGCGCAGGATCTCCGGATCCAATCGTGACGCCAGCTCGGTGAACCCAACCATGTCGCAGAACATGACGGTGAGCTGGCGGCGCTCGCCTTCAGTGCTGACCGGTTCCTGGGGGGTTGGTCCTTCTTTGCTAGTTGGTGTGAGGGGCGGCGCCTGGCTTCCGTTCAGTTCGGCGATGGCCTTGAGAAGCTTTTTGCGGTGCCCGAGGAGCAGCCCGAGCTTCTCAAGATCGCTCTCGGAGAGCAAGGAGATCGACTCGATGTCGACACCGTTGTCGACCAAAACCGGAGCGTAGCGCTCCAGGCCAAGGGTTTCGAGCCAACCCGACAGCGAGTTCACGCCTTATCCTCCCGACGTCTTAGCGCCTTGTCATCAACGACGAGCCTAATTCCGCGCTCGTCGAGGGTCAAGCGCATAGCCATACCCGTCCCCGAGGTCCCGCCGCGGGAAATGGCAACAGGTGCCGCGTCCAGGCTGTTGAGGTGCGGTCGTAAAATGTCCCATTCGGCAGGCCGCTCATGAAATAAGGGGAGGCGGGAATGGTCACGCTTGTGAGCTCTAGGCAGCGCAGAGTTCTGATCGCCGGGCTGGCGCTGGCACTGACGGCCAATGGCGCCTGGGCGCAGAAGAGTTACGGCCCTGGGGTCACAGACATCGAGATCAAATTGGGCCAGACCATGCCGTACAGCGGTCCGGCATCCGGGTTGAGCGCGCAGGGGCAAACCGATACTGCGTACTTTGCCAAGATCAACGAGCAGGGCGGGATCAACGGCCGGAAGGTGAAGCTGATCAGCCTCGACGACGGCTACAGCCCGCCGAAGACAGTCGAGCAGACGCGCCGGCTTATCGAGCAGGAACAGGTTCTCGCGCTTTATCACAGTCTCGGCACGCCCACCAACTCGGCGACCTACCGGTACGTAAACGCGCAGAAGGTCCCACATCTGTTTATTCTTTCCGGCGCCGAAAAGTTTCGCGATCCGGAGCACGTACCTTGGACAGTGCCAATTGTCCCCGCGCTGACGAGCGAGGCGAAGGCATACGCGAGATACATCGTGGAAGCCGCTCCTCAAGCGCGCATCGGAGTTCTGTATCAGAACGACGATTTCGGGCGCGATATGCTCAAGGGACTCAAGCAGGGGCTCGGCGACAAATCGATGAAGATGATCGTCGGCGAGGAAAGCTACGAGATCAGCGATCCCAGCGTCGACTCGCAGATCGTGAGCCTGCACGGGGCGGGCGCGGACACGCTCATGCTGTTCGCGGTGCCGCGCTTCTCGGCCCAAGCGCTGAAGAAGGCGGCGGCCATCGGCTGGAAGCCGCTGCGCTTCGTCTCGGCGCCGTCGGCCAACGTGATTTCCGTGATGAAGCCGGTCGGGACCGAGATAACGGCCGGTGTGATGGCGGTCAAGTTTCTCAAGGACGCAGCCGACCCTTCCTGGGACAGCGATCCCGGGATGCTGGAATACCGGGCCTTCATGAAACGCTACCGTCCCGACGGGGACCCGACGGACATGGAAAACGTCTACGCATACACGGCCGCGCAGCTCATGGTGCGCGTCCTCGAGCAGTGCGGCGACAATCTGACCCGGGACAATCTCCTGCGACAAGCGCTCGGCATCAAGAATTGGGAGTTCCCGCTGCTGCTGCCGGGCATCAAGATGAACACCAGTGTGACTCGTCGCGCCCCTATAGACCAGTTTCAGGTGGTGCGCTTCGACGGTCAGCGCTGGGTAGCGGTCGGCGGGATCATCGGCGAATAGATGTTGGAAGGAGACCCTTCAGGCGTGCAGTTCCACGACGTCGCCGTCCTCGACCTTGTGCTCGCGCCCGACGTGTTGCCCGTCGAAGCCGGACTTGCCCCACACACGTGCGTAACGAAGCGTGCGCGTGAGGTCCTGATGCACCAGGCGGGCGACATCGCCGACGGTTTGCCCGGCTCGCAAGGTGAATGGGCGCTCGCGATCGGGAGGGTGCCCGGGCGTCTTGGTATAGACCCGCAGGACGCGCAGATTGCGGAACAGAAACGGGCCTAGCAGGCCGAGCCCATGGCCGGTCGCTGCCGACACCGACAGCGCCGGATAGGGCACGCCCGTCAACTCGCGAAACACGCGCAGCTCCTCGTCGGGATCGGTGAGGCGCTCCGATTTGTTGGCCAGCAATAGCGTAGGGAACCGCAGCTTGAAGGGGTCGTCGTCCTCGCCGATTGGCTCCCCCACCGGGTCCCAGCTCTGCGTCAGGGTGACGTGCCGGTCCCGCAGGATCGCGTGCAAGGCCTGCATCTGCTCTACGCAATCCGGGTCGCTCAAGTCCACAACCAGGAGGCAGCCGTCGGCCGTCTGCATCGCGTCCGCAATCCACGGCACGGGATGCTCGGGCGAGATCGCCGGGAGGTCGACGAGCTGAAAATGGATGTCCTCGTGCGGCATCATCCCCGGCTCCGGATGCAGGGTTGTGAACGGATACGAGGCCACTTGCGCGCTCGATCCCGTCAATCGCACGTGCAGCGAGGACTTGCCCGAGTTGGGCGGACCGATGAGTGCGAGCTGCCCGGCGCCTTCGGGGCGCGTCACCACCACCGGGCCGCTGCGCGTACCGCCCTTCTTCGGCCCTTCCAGCTCGTCGGACAGATCCTTGATCTTGCGCTTGATGTCGCCCTGGAGATGGTCGGTCCCCTTGTGCTTGGGGATCACGCGCAGCATCTCGCGCAGCCACTCCAGGCGCTCCCTCGGTTCGCGCGCCTTGCGGAAGTTGGCCTCGGCGGCCTTGTATTCGGGCGACAGGTTGGCGGGCATGATCAGACAACGCCAACGGCAAGGATCAGAGCTGTAGCCTACTCGTATAGCTTTGAAACGTCACGTTGCCTGCCGCTCGTCGGGGTCGGGAAGCAACGGGAAAATGGAAAACAAACCGCCCGGCAGGATCACTGACGGGCGGTTGACTGCGAGCCGGATGCCGTATGGGTGTCAGGCGCGGCCAGGCTTGTACGTCACCGGTCCAACTGCAATCGGGCGGCCCTGCGTCTGACTGGTTTGCTGGTTCGCATACACGCTGTCGCGGCCGTAACGGATCGTAACCGTTCCGGTGTAGGGCTTGCTCAGATTCTCGCTTTGGGTAGCGTACACGCTGTCGCGGCCGAAGCGCTCGGCGGCGCTGGCCGTGGAAGCTGCGAGCAGGCCGGCGCACAAGGCAACGATCAATTTCGCGTTCATGTGATCACCTCTCCAAATTCATGCATGAGCACGTCGCTCATGTGCCAAGAATAGCCCTGGACGTCGAGCTGATCGCGTAACAATTGCCGCCGTTCAGCGTGAAATTTCACGCACCAAACCGGGCCGGCGTATTGGCGGGAAGCAGAGCCCTTAGCGGGTTGCTGAGTCGAGCTCGAACGACTGACCGGTCCGAACGAAGCCGAGAAAGCCGTCGGTCGAGGCATCGGGCAGCAGGCCCGGCTGGTAGCCATAGAGCCAGGTTTTGGCGCGCACATCATCGGGGAGCTGCAATAGCTCGTCGTAGTGCGCGTGTATACCGGTCTTCGACTTTGCGGTTTCGCAGTCGTGGAAGATCAAGTCGGCCCCGGAGTAGTAGCGAGAGAGATGATCCGGGGTATATTGGGTATCAGTGGTGAGGAAGGTTCGATGCTTACCGCACTCGATCAGCAGGCCGTAGCTGGAAGCACTCACCCGCGGGCCGGATACATGGATCATGGGGATGGGCTCGAGGCGGGCGTCCCCCCATTGGAACGGCTTGTATATCGAGACGGGGTGGACGTCGAAGAAGGTCTCGAGGGTCGTCTCGGCCTCGGAGATGACTCCCATGCCGCCCCGGAGGCTGTGCTCCCAGAGCGGACCGGCGAGCGATGCTTCGACGTAGAGCCGCGGGCGAGTGCAGCGCGGGTCGAACTTCCTCTGAAAGCCGATGGACTCAAGCCCACCGGCATGGTCCGAGTGCAGGTGGCTGACGTAGATATCGGTGATGTCGAGATAAGACAGCCCCTGCTTCGGAAGGGACCAGCGGATGTCCGTGCCGCAGTCGATCAGAAGGCGCTGGCCCGCCTCGGTCACCAGCAGCATGTTAGATTGGAAACTGTCTTCGCCCACCGTGTAGGCGGAGCCTGATCCAAGGAAAACAAGCCTCATTTTTGTAATATACGGTTCGTATGGCCGCCGTCCTATGAACTGGATCACACTTCGGGAGCCGGGTTCGTGGCCTCTCCTCTGACTCACGCACTCTCGAGAGTCTGGATCTTTCAGGGGCTCTCGGAGGAGGAGCTCGCGCGCCTCTCCGCGCTGGCTCAGACGAAGGTCTACAAGCCCAGGGAGACCATCGTCGAGAAGGGCGCCCCCGCCAGCGAATTCTTCGTGCTCCTACGCGGCCGGGCGAAGGTGGCCGCACCGGGCGCAGACGGCTCGCATGCCGCGATCAATGTCATGGGTCCGGGAGAAGTTTTCGGGGAGATCGCGATCCTGGACGGTCAGCCTCGCTCCGCGACAGTCAGCACTCTCGAGGAGTGCGAGCTGGCGATAGTGAGCAAGGCGGCGTTCAACGATCTGCTCGCGACTTCCACGTCGATTGCGGTCAAGCTGCTCAACGTCCTCGCGGGGCGCGTGCGCGAGCTCACCACCCGCATCGAAGATCGCGCCTTCCTCGATGTGCCCGCGCGGTTGGCCAAGCAACTGCTCTGGCTGGCCGCAAATCACGGAGTCGAGAGCGGCCCGGCAGTCCGGATCGACCTGAGGTTGTCGCAACAGGAGTTGGGAGATCTCATCGGTGCCACCCGCGAGAGTGTGAACAAGCAACTGCGCGAGTGGACCCGAAGCGGCATCGTCAAGCAGGAGCGCGACTGCATCGACATATTCGATCTCGACGCTCTCCGGGCTGTCGCCGCAAGCCCTTAGCAGCTGGGAGCCGTCGCGCACACGACGATTACCCTGCATCCGCTGCAATCCGCCGCCTGGCTCAGTCAGCAGCGGCGCTACTCCGCCGGCTCAAACACCTGGGCTCTATTCTCGGCCTGGTTTCGGTTGAGTGTGCGGCCCGAACTGGTGGCGGCACGGGTCTTCTCCGGCTCGCCCGATGCGCCCGCGGCGCGCGCAAACCTCTTGGTCTCGTCACCGGTCTTCACTGATTTACCGTCCTCGTCGATGGCTCGCCAGAAGTTTTTGGCGGCGTCACTGGCCTTCGCCGCAGTGCCGTCCTCACGCGCGGCTCGACCGAGCTTCTTGACGCCATCCCCTGTCTTCCCCGGTTTGCTCTCCTCGTCTAGGGCCCGCCAGAAGCTCTTGGTGCCATCACCGGACTTCAGCGGAGTGCCTGCGTCGATCTGTCGTCCGGACTCGGCGTAGTCGCCGGTCTTGACGCGATCGGCCGCGAAGGCCGAGCAGCCAACTACGGCAGCCATCGCCGCAACGGCACAGGCAGCCAGAATGCTCGCCACGTTGCCCCGAATCTTCATGGCCATCTCCCGTATGAGTGAGTAACAACGCACAGCTCCGTAGTTCCGGCTAAGGCCGGAATCTCGCGCCGTTAAGTGCACGATCATAATTGACCTCGATGCACGAGGTACGTACTTATTGCGCCTGCACAACGTGCGCTATTCACGCAGCCGCACGTACTCGTAGTCGACCGCAAGGTTGTTGATACCGCGATCGGGCGGTGCGATCCAGCCGGCCATCTTTCCGGGCTCGACCACGCGCTGCATCACGCTGCGCACGAAGGCCCGATCGCCGTCGCTGGGCAACCATTCCGGGAGGCGCCGATCGTGCTCGTTGCGACTGATCGCGCGCCCTTCAGGGTCGGTCGGCGCATTGGCCCAGACCCCGATGGAGCGGTGGAAACGCGGGCTGGGCAGAGTCAGCCGGAAATCGAACCCGGCCCGCTGGATCTGCATGTTCCAGCGCTTGACCCCGATCTCGCAATCCTTGATGTAGGAGCTGCGCATGACCTCGTTCATGGCGTTGCGCAGGTTGACGCTTTCTTTGCCCTGAGGCGTCTCGAGCTCATACGCCGCCTCGGTGCAGACGTGATCCTGGTACTGGTCTTCGTCCGGACGGCCCTTGATGCCGTTGGCGAAGGAGCTGGCGGCGTTGGAGGAGACCTCGGAGCCGAACAGGTCCATGGATGACGTGAACCAGAAGTTGAGATAGCGCTGAATGGTCGGCAGGTCGATCGCGCCGTGGTTGCGTATCGCCTCAGGATCGTCCGTGTTGAGCTCCTTCATCACCTCGAGCGTGCGCTTCACCACGCGGCCCACGCCGGTTTCGCCGACGAACATATGGTGCGCCTCCTCGGTCAGCATGAACCGGCAGGTGCGCGAAAGCGGATCGAAGCCCGATTCGGCCAGGCTCTTCAGCTGGAACTTACCATCGCGATCGGTGAAGTAGGTGAACATGAAGAATGACAGCCAGTCGCTGATCGGCTCGTTGAAGGTGCCGAGGATGCGCGGCTTGTCCGCGTCGCCCGAGTGCCGGGCCAGCAACTCCTCCGCTTCTTCGCGCCCATCGCGGCCGAAGTAGGCGTGCAGCAGATACACCATGGCCCACAGGTGGCGGCCTTCTTCGACGTTCACCTGGAACAGGTTGCGCAGATCGTAGAGCGAGGGGCAGCTGTGGCCGAGCAGATGCTGCTGCTCAACCGATGCCGGCTCCGTGTCGCCCTGTGTGACGATGATGCGGCGGAACTGCGAGCGCAGATCGCCGGGGACCTGCTGCCACACGGGCTGGCCGAAGTTGTCGCCGAAGCCGATGGTGCGTTCGGCGATAGGCTCGGCCAGGAAGATGCCCCAGCGGTAGTCGGGCATCTTCACCGCCCCGTAACTCGCCCAACCCTGCGCATCTACGCCGGTGGCGGTGCGCAGGTACACATCCGCGGAGGCGAAATCGTTCGGCCCCATCTCCCGCCACCAGTCCAGGAACCTGGGCTGCCAGTGCTCGAGCGCCCGCTGCAACGTGCGGTCGTTGGCGAGGTTGACGTTGTTGGGGATTTTCTCCGAGTAGTTGATCGTCATCAGACTCTCTCCCAGTTGAACTTGGCCTTGGAGCCTGTTCCGAACACTTTCAAGGCACCCTGGTCACCCACGGCGTTGGGCCGGTTGAAGATCCAGTTCTGCCAGGTTGACAGGCGCCCGAAGATGCGCGTCTCCATCGTCTCCGCGCCGGGGAAGCGCAAACTGGCCTCCATTCCGGTGAGCGCATCAGGCGAGAGGCTGGCACGCTCTTCGATCGCGATGCGCACTTCGTCGGCCCAGTCGATGTCATCCGGCGTGAAAGTCACCAGTCCCAGCTCTTGAGCGAGCGAGGCCGGCAGCTTGTCCCCGATGACGCCACGCGCCGTCTTGATCGACTTCTGTTCGCCGCAGAAGCGCGTGGCGAGGCGCGCCTGGTGATTCACCATGGGGTATGCGCCGAAGTTCATTTCGGACAGCGCGATGCGAGGCACTCGTGGCTCGTCCTCCGGCAGCAGGAGCATGTAGCTGCGGTCGGCGGCCAGCGCAAGCTCGAACAACGTGCCCGCGAAACACGAACCCTCGTCGATGACGGCGAAGAGCGTGCGCGAGGAGACGTCCAGCCGAGCGAACGTGCGGCGGAGCAGGCCGATGGTTTGCCTCACGAACCAGTCCGACTCATACGCCTTGAGGGTCGCATCGACGGCCAGCGCGGTGTCGTTGTCGCCGCGAGTCTTCAGGATCCACAGGCCGATGTCGAGCGCGTTGGTGCGCAGCATGAGGATGGCGTCGTCCAACTGGCGCGCCATTGCGAGCGGCCACCAGTGCGCGCCCGCAGCATGGATGTCCTCGATGTCGGCGGGCTGATCCACGGTCGGAGCGGACACGGCGACCGTTGCCGTGCGCGCCTTGCGGTCGACGGAGACATCGACATGCTCGTAGTGGTACCCCGCCTCGTCGATGGAGCGATCGAGCGGTATCAGAGGCACACCTTTGCCCGAGCCGGGACGCGTGCTGTGGGCGGACAGCGCTGCCGCGCGCTCGGCGGTAGCCTGCCTGAACTGCTGCGGTTTGGCGATGCGGTCGACGAGGTTCCACTGCTGGGCGCGGTCGGCGCGCACGCCTTCGGCCGTGCTGCAGAACACATCGGCGAGGTCGCGGCGCACCCTGCGTTTGTCCGTCAGGCGTGTGAGTCCACCCGTGCCCGGCAGCACGCCGAGCAGCGGCACCTCTGGCAGGCTGACGGTCGAGGAGCGATCGTCGATCATCAGAATCTCGTCGCACGCGAGCGCCAGCTCATAGCCGCCGCCCGCCACCGTGCCGTTCACCGCTGCAAGAAACTTGAGCCCTTCGTGCCGGCTCGAGTCCTCCATCCCGTTGCGCGTCTCGTTGGTGAACTTGCAGAAGTTCACCTTCCACGCGTGGCTGGAAAGTCCCAGCATGTAGATGTTGGCGCCCGAGCAGAACATGCGTTCCCGCGCCGAGGTGAGCACCACGCACCTCACTTCGGGATGTTCGAAGCGGATGCGCTGCAGCGCGTCGTGGAGCTCGATGTCCACGCCCAGATCGTACGAGTTGAGCTTGAGCCGGTAGCCGGGCTTGATGCCCTTTTCTTCGTTCACGTCCATCGACAGCGTGGCGATGGCACCGTCGAAGGCCAGGCGCCAGTGGACATAGCGGTCGGGATGCGTGTCGTAGGTCACCAGAGTTCGGGGTTCGGATGATGCGGGTTCCAGAACTGCGCTCATGCTGGTCCCTCCACAATTTGCTCAGGCACGAATAGCCTTCTGCAGATCCTTCAAGCTGCGTTCGACCGTGCGCCCTGCGGTGTCTACGATGGCATCCGCCTGGCCGTACAGCACGCCGCGGCCATCGAGGATGCGGCGCAAGTCGTCCATGGCGTCGGCGGCGTTGCCGGCCATGGGGCGCGTGTCGCCTTGAGCCACGACCCGGGCCATGTGTTCCTCCGGCAACGCCTTCAACCAGACGGTGAAGCAAGTCGACAGCAGAAGATCGTAGGTCCCAGGCTCGGAGACGACGCTGCCGCCGGTGGCGATCACGCAGCGGTCGCGCTCTCGCAGGACTTTCTCGAGGCAGCGGCGCTCGTACCGCCGGTAGCCCTGCTGGCCGTATAGCAAAAAGATCTCGGACAAGCTGGTGCCGGCCTCGCGCTCGACTTCCCGGTCCAGCTCGACGAACGGCACGCCCAGCCGTTTCGCGAGCATCGCACCGAGCGTAGACTTGCCCGCACCGCGCAGGCCGATGAGCGCGACGCGCTTCATCCGCTCCAAGGGCCCGCTCCCGAACTCGCGCATGAGCTGGGCCCGCACCCTGGGAAGCTGTTGAGGCGGCAGCCGGCGGAGAAACTGTTGGATCAGCGTCAGCTCCACCGCCTGCCCATCCTGTCCGCTGATCAGTTCGCCGAGCGGCAGGTTGAGCGCCGCCGCGACCTTCTGCAGCAGGAGTACCGAGATGTTCCCCTGTCCCGACTCCAGGTGCGCCAGATAGCGCTCCGACACGTCGGACTCGCCGGCGAGGTCCTTTCGCGTCATGCCGCTGCGCGCCCGCGCCGCTCGCACCCGCTCGCCGAGCTCCTGCAGGAAGCGCTCGTCGCCGGAGGTCTGTTTTTCCGCCTTGGTTCCGCGACGCTGCCGGGCGCCTCGGGTCTTCAGGGCCTGGTCGGTGGGCATGAAATATAGTTCTTGTCAGTTCAGTAAACGGTAATATAATGCATGTCTCGGGAAAACGAAAGCGGAATTCGGTCGAGCCTGAAGAAAGACCGGAGAGATCCTTGCCGTTGGACATCACCATCTTGATCGGGACCATGACCGGCACGGCGCAGCTCGTGGCGCAGGAGCTCGAGCTTCGCATCGACGACGGCGAAACCCGTGCGCAGGCGCGGCTGATGGACAATCTCGACGCGGCCGTGTTCGATCGAGGCGGTCTGTTCCTGATCTGCACGTCGACCTACGGGCAGGGCGACGTGCCGGACAATGCCAAGCAACTGTACGAATCGCTGCAGACCCTGCGGCCGGATCTTTCTGGAATACGCTACGGGGTCATCGCCCTGGGTGATCGCACCTACGCCGAGACCTTCTGCAACGGCGGCCGGCGCTTCGACCGCATCCTGACCGAGTTGGGTGCGAAACGGATCGGCGAGGTCCTACTCCACGACGCCAGCGCAGGGACGATGCCGGAGGAAGTCGCAGCAGAGTGGATCGACGGCTGGGTCGGGCTGTGTCGCGAGCGGATCGGCGAGAGCGCCGGAGCCTAGGCTAGCACCCAGGCTCCAAACGCAATCTCACACCCCTCTTCACTTGTCATCCACCATCGCTACCGCCTCGATCTCAAGCATGAGATCGTCCTGCACCAGCCGGTCGACGCCGATCATGGTGGCGGCGGGCGGTCGAGCTTGATTGATGTAGCGGCTGCGCACGGTCATCACCGCTTTCCGTGCTTCGGGCGTCAGGTCGCAGATGAAGATGGTGAACTTGAGCACGTCTTGAAACGTGGCGCCGACGCCCTGCAACGCGAGCTTGAGATTTTCAAACACCTGCACGGCCTGCGCTTCCATGTTGCCCTTGCCAACGGTGCGGCCTTCCGCATCGACAGCGACCTGCCCGCTGATGAACACGAGATTGCCGCCGCACGCGACGTTGGAATACATCCCTAGCGGCTTCAGCCCTGGGGGATTCACGAACTTTTTCTCAGACATGGTTACTCCTAGTGAAATCCGTTCTGTGGGCGGGAACTCAAGCGGGACGGCTTCACGTGGGACGCGGACGGGGGCGTGCCTCGACGTGTGACAGCCGAGCCGGAGGCGCATCATAACCCCGCCGCACACAGTCGGGGATCAGTGTCGTCTTCTCGCTCTGAGTGGACACGCTGTGCCGGCCCTGTTTTCATCGCACTGGTAAGATCATGGCTCGCATAGAGGAGTCCCGCGCGTGCCAGCTCTGAGCAGCGCTGACCACAGCGTCAGCCCGCCGATCATCAACATTCCCCGTCAGTACAACGCGGCGCACGATCTGATCGAGCGCAACCTGGCAGCGGGGCGATCGGGAAAGATCGCCTATATCGACGACAGCGGGCGCTATACCTACGGCGAGCTCGCGCAGCGCGTCGACCGCGCGGCAAACGCGTTGACCGGTCTCGGGCTGGAGATGGAAGACCGGATCATGCTGGCGCATCTGGACACCATCGACTTCCCCAGCGTGTTCCTGGGCGCTATCAAGGCGGGCATTGTGCCGATTGCGGCCAATACGCTGCTGACCACAGCCGACTACAAGTTCATGCTCGAGGACAGCCGCGCCCGCGCGCTCGTGGTTTCGGAGGCGCTGTTGCCCACTTTCGCGCCGATCCTCAGCGGCCTGCCGGCACTCAAGCATGTGATCGTGTCCGGGAAGGACGCCCACGGCCACCTCCTCCTTCAGGAACTTGGAGCAAATGCGTCTCCGCGCTTCGAACCCGCGCCAACCACCAGCGACGATGTGTGCTTCTGGCTTTACTCCTCCGGCTCCACCGGTATGCCCAAGGGTACAGTCCACGTCCAGTCGAGCATGATCCAGACCGCCGAGCTGTATGCCGTGCCGATTCTGGGGATACGCGAGAGCGATGTGGTGTTTTCCGCGGCGAAGCTCTTCTTCGCATACGGGCTGGGCAACGCGCTAAGCTTCCCGCTTGCGGTGGGTGGGACGGCGGTGCTGATGGCTGAGCGTCCCACGCCCGCGAGCGTGTTCAGGCGGTTGAAGGAACATCGCCCGACAATCTTCTACGGTGTCCCGACGCTGTTCGGGGCGCTGCTCGCCAGCCCTGATCTGCCGCGCCGGGAGGAGGTGGCGCTGCGGCTATGCGCCTCGGCCGGCGAGGCGCTTCCGGCCGAGATCGGCAAGCGCTGGACCGAACACTTCGGGGTGGAGATCCTGGACGGCATCGGCTCGACCGAGATGCTGCACATCTTCATCTCCAACCTGCCGGGGGAGGTGCGCTACGGCACCACTGGTAAACCGGTGCCAGGCTACCAGATTCGCCTGGTGGACGAGTACGGGCAAGAAGTCGGAACCGGCGAGCTGGGCGAGCTGCAGATCAAGGGGCCGTCCAGCGCGATCCACTACTGGAACAATCGCGCCAAGAGTCAGGACACCTTCATCGGCCAATGGACCCGCGCCGGCGACAAGTACAGCGTGGATGAAGCTGGCTACTACACCTACGGCGGACGCTCCGACGACATGCTCAAGGTCAGCGGCATGTACGTCTCGCCGTTCGAAGTCGAGGCAGCGTTGCTGACTCACCCCGACGTGCTCGAGGCGGCTGTGATCGGAGCGCACGACGAGCAGCAACTCGTCAAGCCCAAAGCCTTCGTAGTGACAAAGCCGGGCGTGCAGCCCAGCGGAGCGTTGGCCGAAACGCTGAAACAACACGTCAAGGACAGGCTCGCGCCGTACAAGTATCCGCGCTGGGTCGAATTCCTCCCGGAGCTACCCAAGACCGCCACCGGCAAGATCCAACGCTTCAAGCTGCGCGCACGCGGCTGAGAATCAGGGCCATGTCCCAAGCTTGTGCGGGCGATACCGCCGAACGTTTGCGAGCAAAGCGGCGCGACGCTCTCACCTGCCGCGTGCCGCGACGGCCCCGGCGATGATGAACACCACGAAGGCCATGAGCGCCCACTCCGAACCCGCGATTCCGACCAGAGTCCAATGGGCCTTGTCGCATTCGCCCACACCTGCGAAGAATTTGGGTGCGACGTCGGCGAGAGGCAGGGAGCGCGCCAGTGAGTCGATGTTGACCCCGACGCCGGCGGAATTCAGCGGGACACGATGCGGCCAGGATTGGTGCGCAGCCACGACCGCACCGGCCAACGAGATCAGGCCGATGCCCGCGCTCATCGCGATGCGAACGATCTTCCCGGTGCCGGTGATCAATGCGAGCAGGGCGAACAATCCGGCAAGCATGAGAGCGTACCTCACGAGCACTTGCGCGCCGCAGGACTGCAGATGCATGGAGTACTGAATGTACATGCCCAGCCCGAGCAACAGGACGCTGGCAAGCAGGGCAAACAGATAGATCAGGCGAGCGATCATAAGCCGAAGCCTCAAGAGTGCGAAAACGGGCCAAAACTGGGCTAGGGCTTGCAAAGTTCATGCTAGGTTCCAGCGGCCGCACGCATACAGTTCGGCGCCCCAGGCGTGGGTGAGGGCCACAGGGTGACCCGCCGTTCAGGCCGTGCGGGGTGAGCGGCCGGTCCAGCGTCTGAAGGCGCGCGAGAAGCTGCTCACCTCGGCGAACCCGAGCAGATAAGCGATTTCCGATACCGACAGCGTAGAGTCCTTGAGGTATTGCTCCGCCAGCTGTCCGCGGGTTTTGTCCAGCAGCTTGCGGAAACTGGCTCCTCGCGCCTTGAGCTTGCGCTGCATGCTGCGCAGACTGAGGTTGAGCGCACGCGCGACCGATGACTCGTCGACTTCGCCGCTCGGCAGCAGCTGGATCAGTTTGGCCTGCACCTGGACCGTGACGTCGCTGCGCTCCAGGCGTGCCATGTAGTCGGTCAAGACCTGCTCGTTTACCCTCTGCAGCACGGGATTCGCGGTGGGGAGCTGCGCGTCCAGATCGCTTGCGCGGAATACCAGGCAATTCTCCGCTGCGCCGAACTCGACCCGACATCCGAAGAAGGCCTGCAATCGGCTCGAGCAGCTCGGCTCCGGCCGACTCAGCGTGACGCGCACGGGGCTGATCTGTCCACCGCGGCCTTCCCGACACAGCACCAGTATCGAAGCAACGCCGGCGTCGATCGAAGCCGGAACCATGTGCTGGCCTGGCAGCGAGCCGAGCATCCCCAGCACGACGTCATCACCATCCTGGCGCAACTCGAGGCGGGCCCCGGTCGTGACCACACGGCCGTATCGCACCACCCGCAGCAGCGCTCCGCGCAAGGTCTCACTCGCCAGCGCAGAGTAGCCCAGCGCGTGGAATGACGTCGGGTGCCAGGCCTGGGCCACCTCGAGGCCGAAGCACTCGTCCCCCGTAGCCGATGTCACCAGGCCCCAAAGCCGCTGCATTCCGGCCAGCGGATAACGCGCGTTGGGATCGCGCAGCCGGTCTGGGTCGAGGCCGGCGCGTCGGAACAACGCGTCGCCATCGATCGCGTGTGCGGACAGTGTCCGGTGAATCAGCAGCGCCCACGAGGTCAGGGTCGACGTAGTCACTCAGCGCACCCTACCGCGTTGGCGGAATCGGACAAGCGATTGGCGCAATGCGACCTGTGTTCGCGAGGTAGTCCACTTTAGGCTTGCTCCTGTACCGGCGAGCCATCCAGAAATGTCTGGTGGCTGCCCGGTTAAGGATGAATAAAACATGGCGAGCACGAGTGAAGATCGCGGAGTCGGGCAGCGAACGCTGGATGCGGAGTTCCGCGTTCACGGGCTGGGGATACACACGGGTCAGCCGGTGTGCATGACCGTCTACCCGGGCGAGCCCGACACGGGCATTTGCTTCCTCCGCGCTGACCAGCCGCCATCGCGCGCGCTGATTCTTGCGCGCTGGAGCAGCGTTGTGAGCACTCAATACTCGACGGACATCGGCAATAGCGCCGGTGTTCGCGTGCGCGCGGTCGGGCGTCTGCTGGCCGCTTTGCGGTTGGGCGGCGTGGACAATGCTCTGGTGGTGCTCAATGGACCGGAGATCCCGGCACTCGATGGCAGCGCTGCTCCGTTTCTCAGCGAGATCGAGCGCGCGGGCACCGTGGAGCAGAACGCACCGGCTCGAACGATCGTCTTGCGGCACCCCGTGCAGGTTCGCGAGGGCAACAGGTACGTCCGGCTGAGCCCGAGCCTGAATCCCCGCCTGACCATCACTATCGATCGCCCGGGCACGGCGCTGGGCATGCAGTCGCTGGGTGCGGCGTGGAATCAAGATTTCCTCAAGCGCGAGATTGCGCCTGCGCGCACTTTCGGCTTCGCTGCCGAGCACGCCGCATCGATCGATCGGGGCAAGGCTCTCGGAGCAGACCTGATCAGTCCCCCGGTCGTGGATAGCGAGCAGACCGACAACCCTGTGGGGATGAGATATCGAGACGAGTTCGTGAGGCATAAGTTGCTCGATGCGATCGGCGATCTGTACCTCGCTGGCTGGCCCATTCGGGCGAACTACGATGGCTTCAAGCCGGGCCACGCGCTCAATGTCCGCTTGCTCAGGAAAGTCTTTGAGCAGAACTCCGATGCCTGGACATTGGTACCGGCACGAGCCCCAAGACGTGTTGAGTCTGGAACAGCCGCCGCCCTTGTTCAAGTCTAGTTTTCTGAAGTGTTGCACGCCCCGCCGTGGGGGACAGGGGAATTCTAGGGTCGACAGGAGGAAAGTGCGTGGAACGTTTCTTGAGGTTCGGGACGCTCAGCTACGCGAGCTTGAGCTTGCTGCTCGGTTGGCTCAGCGCCGCCATCGGGTTCATCTTTCTGGCCGGCGGGGTCGTCGGTGCCGTCGTTGGACATGCCCTGACCTCCTTTGCCTTGACCACGATTGCCACAGCTGCGCGCAGGCTTGAACGACAGCGGCCCAAACCAGAGCCCGGAGCCCAACGGATACGCCTAGAGTAGCTGGAGTCGTGCGGCCGCTGAAACCCGGAGCACGTGGAGTAAGATTGTCTTGCTCCTCACTGCAGCCGCTTGCGCGCGAATGCGCGGGGGGAAGCCTTCGAGGCGTTGCTGGAAAGCCAAGCGCATACTGGTGGGGCGGCGCAAGCTCTCCGGCGTGGCCCTCAAGGAAGACGCGCCGGCGCTGGCTGTGCCAAGAGCCTATATCGGATGACGGGAGGATGTCCATGAAGGTGGCAGCTGCAATAGCGGAAATTCTGAAGCGCGAAGGCATCGGGTTCCTCATCGGCTATCCGGTGAACCCGATCATCGAGGCTGCGGCCGAAGCCGATATCCGGACCATCATCGTGCGGCAGGAGCGCACCGGCCTGCACATGTGCGACGCAGTTAGCAAGGTCTCCTCGGGAGATCGGATCGGCGTGTTCGCAATGCAGCACGGACCGGGCACCGAGAACGCCTTCGGCGGCGTCGCGCAATCGTGGGGCGACTCGGTGCCGGTCATCGTGTTGCCGGCCGGCTACCCGCGCAACATCAACAACGTCGAGCCCAACTTCAACGCTTTCCTGAACTACCAGCACGTCACCAAATGGATCGAGCAGGTGATGCTGGCGGATGTCACGCCCGAGGCCATGCGCCGCGCATTCACTCAGGTGAAGAACGGACGACCCGGGCCGGTGCTGATCGAGTTTCCCGCTGACCTATTGCGGGAGGACATGACGCAGCCGCTCGTCTATGAGAGCACACCACGCCTCAAGTCGGCGCCTGATTCGCGCTCGATATCCGAGATCGCGGCGGCGCTGGTCGCGGCGCAGCGCCCGGTGATCTACGCAGGGCAGGGCGTGCACTATGCCAAGGCCTGGAAGCAGCTGCGCGCGCTCGCCGAACTGCTCGAGGCGCCGGTGACGACCAGCCTGGGGGGAAAAAGCGCCTTTCCCGAGATTCATCCGCTGTCGCTCGGCTCGGGCGGTGTCGCGATCTCGAAGCAGCTGCACCATTTCCTGCAGAATGCCGACCTGATCTTCGGCATCGGCTGCAGTTTCACGCGGACCAATTTCGCGGTTCCCATGCCCAAGGGCAAGCGCATCGCGCACATCACCGCCGATTCCAAGGACATCAACAAGGACGTGCCGGTGACACTCGCTGCGGTCGGAGATGCCGGGCTTGCGCTCGACGCGCTGTACGAGGAGGTGAAGGATCGTCTGCACGGCCGGCCGCGCGACCGGCTCGCGGCGGTGACCCGGGAGATCCGCGGGCTCAAGCAGGAATGGATGGAGCAATGGATGCCGCGCCTGACCGCGAGTTCGACGCCGCTCTCGCCCTACCGTGTGATCTGGGACCTGCTGCACACGGTCGATGTCGCCAACACCATCATCACCCATGATGCCGGCAGCCCGCGCGACCAGCTGTCTCCGTTCTGGGTGACGGAAGCCCCGCTCAGCTATCTCGGCTGGGGCAAGACGACGCAGCTGGGCTACGGGCTTGGTCTTGCGATGGGCGCGAAGCTGGCAGCGCCCGACAAGCTCTGCATCAACGTCTGGGGCGACGCCGCCATCGGTTTCACCGGGATGGATTTCGAGACCGCGGTGCGCGAGCGCATCCCTATCCTGTCGGTCCTGCTCAACAACTTCTCGATGGCGATCGAGCTCAAGGTGATGAAGGTCGCGACCGAAAAGTACCGCTCGACCGATATCAGCGGACACTACGCGGATTTCGCCCGTGCGCTGGGCGGCTACGGCGAGCGCATCACCGAGCCGGGGGCGATCGTACCAGCCATCAAGCGCGGGATCGAGAAGACACGCGAAGGTACGCCCGTTCTTCTCGAGTTCATCACCGAGAAGGCGGTCGACTTCTCGCGCTTCGGGTGAGGGAGCGGACGCGACGCTCAGGGCTCGGACACCGCCCGGCACAACGCGAGCGCCGGCTTAGACTCGAGCCCAGCCCGCGCCTGGAGACCGCTCAGAGAAGCTGAAGGCGCAATTTGTAAGTCAGCGGCCGCTAGCGTATAAGTGCGAGACGGAAGAATAATGACAGGTTGCTGGAATCGGGGGATCAGCCATGGCCACTGAGATTGCGACCGAGAAGACCATCCCGTGGTGGAAGGAGCCCACCAAGGACCAATGGTTCGCCTGGTGGGCAGCTTGGCTAGGCTGGACGCTGGACGCCTTCGATTTCACCGTCTTCCTGCTGATCATGGTGCCGATCGCCAAGGAATTCGGCGTCCCGCTGACAGCAGTGGCAGTCGTCTTCACCCTCACCCTGTGGATGCGCCTGGTAGGTGCGGTCGCCTCGGGCTGGCTGGCTGATCGAGTCGGGCGCAAGACGCCGCTGATGATCTCGATCGTGTGGTACTCGGTGTGCAACTTCATCGCGGGGTTTGCACCGAGCTTCTGGTTTCTACTCTTGTTCCGCACCCTGCTCGGCATCGGCATGGGGGCGGAGTGGCCGGCCGGGGCAGCGCTCGCGATGGAGACGTGGCCCGCGCGTTCGCGCGGATTCATGAGCGGGGTCCTGCAGGGCTCCTGGGGCCTGGGCTTCGCGCTCTCAGCCCTGGTCTATGGCGTGTTCTACGATTCACTCGGCTGGCGCGGCATGCTGTGGATCGGCATCCTGCCGGCGTTCTCGATCATCTTCGTGCGCTACTTCGTCAAGGAGCCGAAGGTCTGGGTCGAGAACCGTCGCCTTCAGCGCCTCCACAACCGCGAGGTGCGTGCGCCGCTGTTCAGCATCTTCAAGCGCGAGATGCTTGGCAACACCCTGACTGCGTGCTGGTGGATGGCGAGCATCTTCGTCGTCTACTACTCGATCTTTGCGCTCTTCGCAACGCACCTGCAGAAGGATCTGCACTACACCGCAGCCCAAGTCGCGACGCCGCTTCTGATCGCGAACCTGTTGGCCTTCCTGGCCCAGGGGTTCTGGGGCCTGGTGGCCGACCGCCTGGGCCGCCGGTGGGCGATGATCATTCCGAGCGCGCTGGCAATATTGGTGGCCCCGGTCTATCTGCTTACCAGCGACTTCAGCTGGATCGTGGCCGGCTTCTTGCTGCAAGGGCTGTTCGGCGGCGCCATCTACAGCCAGCTGCCGAGTTATCTGTGCGAAAGGTTCCCGACCGAAGTACGGGCGACTGCGAGCGCCTTCTGCTATCACCAGGGCGCGATCTGGGGGGGACTCGTGGCGCCGATATTGACCTACTTCGCGATCAGCCATAACGTGGGATTTGCAATCCCGATGCTGGTCGGCACCGTCGTGGGGGCGGTCAGCGTGATCTGGTCGCTGCTGCTCAGCCCGGAGACGAAAGGCAAGGTCCTCGTGCCGGACTTGGTGGTGGCCTGAGCCGCCCGCCGCGCTGCGTGGGCCCGGGCACCACGGTCGGGTCCACGATCCCCTCGGGACCACTCAGTAGCCCAGGCGCTCCTTTCGCTTACAGTTTCCTAGAGCATCTATGCCGGTCGGCGCTTTGCCCAGGGCTGCGCGGTCTCCAGTTGCGCTGCCAGGCGAAAGAGCGTCGCCTCGTCGCCGAACGGCGCTACGAACTGCACGCCGATCGGGAGCCCTGTTGCTGACCAGTGAAGCGGAACCGACATGGCCGGATTGCCGGTGGTATTGAACGGCGCGGTGAAAGCGATGTCGCCGAATATCGCTTCGCGATACGCGTCGACATTGGTGCTCATCATGCTGATCACGCCCAATTTGTGCGGGGGCGTGCACATCGTAGGCGTGAGCAGGATGTCGTAGCCGGTGAAGAAGCGGCCGACGACTCGGCCCGTCTTGTGTAGCACATCGATCGCCGTGGCATAGTCGCTCGCCGAGAAATGGCGCCCGAATTCGGCGTACGCCCAGGTGATCGTTTCGACATCCTCGCGCGTCGCCTCGCGGCCGAGAATGACCGCTGCCCGCTCGAGCACGGCCCGGGTCTGAGACGTGACGATGATTCTGACGGCCTTGACGCGCGCCTCTTCGTTGATCGGGGGCGACGCTTCTTCCAAGTGATGGCCAAGGCTCTCGCAGAGGTTTGCCGCGTTAGCGACTGCGGCCACGCATTCCGGATCGACCGCGTGGCCGTTCCATGCTTTTGTCGTGAACGCGATCCTGAGCCGCCGGGGATCAGCTCCGACCTCGGCGAGATAGGGCCGGCTCGGTGGCGGTGCCCAATAGGGGTCTCCAATGTCCGGGCCAGAGGTCGCGTCGAGCAGCGCCGCGCTGTCGCGCACCGAGCGCGTAATGGCATGCGCGCTGGCCAGCCCGCTCCACCGCTCCCCGAAATCGGGGCCAAAGGGCGTGCGCGCACGCGTCGGTTTCAGGCCGAACAACCCGCAACAGCTGGCGGGGATGCGTATCGAGCCACCTCCGTCCGTGGCGTGCGCCATGGGAACCATCCCCGCAGCGACAGCCGCGGCCGAGCCCCCGCTCGAGCCGCCCGCGCTGTGCTCGGGATTCCAGGGATTGCGCGTTGCACCGAAGAGCCGCGATTCGGATGACGTGGAGAGGCCGAACTCCGGGCTGAGCGTCTTGCCGAAAATGACCAGGCCGGCGCGCTTCATGCGCACGACCATCTCCGAGTCATGGTCCGGCACAAAGTTGCTGAAGATGCTGGAGCCGAACGTGCTGACGGTACCGGCATACAACGGGCCGAGATCCTTGAGCAAGTAGGGCACCCCGGTGAATGGACCGGTGGGCAATCCCGCAGCGATCGCCGCCTTCGCCTGATCGTACATGCGGTTGACGACCGCGTTTGTGGCGGGGTTGCGCTGCTCGACGCGCTCAATCGCTACTTCGAGCAGCTCATCCGCGCTGACCTGACGCGCCTTGACCAGTCCGGCGAGACCGACGCCGTCATACTGGTCATAGTCCGGCAGCGTGCTCTTGTCTGATTTGGCTCGGGCAGAGTCGGGTCCGAGGCCGACCCCACCTGCCGCGATTGCGGCCGCAGCCAACCCGGTACCGCGCAGGAACTCCCTGCGGGTCAATACACGTGAGTTCATGCTATCGGCTCCTGATGGAAACGCGCTTTCCTTCACTTTAACGCTCTCGTTGGCTCGATATCAATGCCGAGGCTGCCTGCAACGCGAGCAATAACAATTACGAGGGCCTGTTCTCGTGTGACGCCGGACGCATCCGATGCAATCAGGGTAGCCTTGCGATAGTAATTGGGTCAAGCTGCGACACTCGTACCTCGGCAGGGATCACCAGTGCCAAAGAAATTGCGCATCGGCATCGTGGGGGCCGGCCCCGCGGGACTTCTCTTCGCGCTGCTGGTCAAGCGCCGGCGGCCGGAACATGAGGTGCTCATCGTCGAGCAAAGCCCGCGCGAGGCGACTTTCGGATTCGGGGTCGTGTTCTCTCAGGGCGCGCTGGGCTTTCTCGCGCGCGACGAACCGGAAATCCACCAAGCATTGGCCGGGGAGATGCAATCCTGGCCGGTCCAGAAGATCGTCCACCGCGACGAGCCCGTCGTCATCGATGGCAACGGCTTCTCCGCCCTGGCGCGCCTCACCCTGATCCGGCTGCTGCAAAGGCAAGCCCAGGAGCGGGGTGTGCGGGTCGAGTTCGACCGCACGCTCGATTCGTTGACGGCCTTCAATGGTTGGGATCTCGTAGTCGGCGCCGATGGCATCAACTCGCTGGTACGGCGCCTATATGCCGAGCGCTTTCGGCCCCGCATCGAGCACCTCACGAACAAGTTCGTCTGGTACGGAACCGAGCAAACATTCGAATGCCTGACGCTCACGTTCCGCTCCAACCAGCACGGCGCCTTCGTTGCGCACCATTACCGCTACAGCCCGGGAATGAGCACCTTCATCGTCGAGTGCGATGCGGCGACGTGGCATCGCGCCGGCCTCGACCGCATGACCGATGAGCAGAGCCGCAGCTATTGCGAACGGGTATTTGCGCCGGATCTCGGAGGACGGCACCTGCTGTCGAACCGCTCGATCTGGCGCAACTTCCCGCTCGTCTACTGCCGGAGCTGGACTGCAGACAACGTAGTCCTCATCGGCGATGCCCTGCGCACCGGGCATTTCTCCATCGGCTCTGGAACGCGTCTGGCTTTCGAGGATGCGATTGCGCTCGAACGCGCGCTGACTGCAACCGGTGACGATGTTGCGGGAGCGCTAAAGGTGTTTGAACGCGAGCGCCGGCCGGTGGTCGATAAACTCGTCGCTGCGGCGAATCGCAGCTCGTTCTGGTATGAGCGCTTCTTCGACAAGATGCGGCTAGAGCCGTGGGAACTCGCTTACGACTACATGACCCGCAGCGGCCGCATGGGCGATGAGCGGCTGCGTCGCATGGCGCCTGAGTTCATGTCGATGATTGCCGAGCGGCGCCACGCCGATCCCGCCTCGGAGGCCAGGCGCGAGGGGCGCATTGCCGATGCCGTCCCGCGCGACACGCCCGCCGTGCATGAAATCGCCTTTCGCATGCCCGATCGGTACAACGCCTCGAGCATCCTGTTCGATAACGTCGATGCTGGGCGCGGTGCGAAAGCGGCCCTCATCTGCGAAGGTCGTCCCACAAGCTATCGCGAGCTGTGCGCTCTGGCCTCGCAGGCCGGGCAGGGGCTGGGCGCATTCGGACTGGTGCGCGGCCAGCGCGTGCTGCTGCTCATGCACGACACAGCGCGATTCGCCGCCACCATTTTCGGCGCCATCCGCGCCGGTTTTGTGCCCGTGCTGGTTAACACCCTTTCGCCACCTGATCTGGTTGCCTTCTATCTGCAGGACAGCGGTGCGGAGGTCGCTGTCGTCGACGGCGACCTGGCGAAGCTGTTGACGCACGAGGACGTGCGCGCGAGCCGATTACGACATCTGGTGCTGGCGGGGCACGCGGCGCCGGAGCTTCCGCTGCATTTGTATAGCGTGCACGCGTGGGACGAATGGCTGGAGGAACAGCCGCTCGAATTGGCGGCGGCGGACACGCACCGCGACGAGATGGCATTCTGGATGTACAGCTCGGGCTCGACCGGAAGGCCGAAGGGGGTAGTCCACCTGCAACACGATGCGCCGTACACGTTCGAGAGCTACGGCCGACGCGTTCTTGGAATACGAGAGGACGACATTGTGTTCTCCCCACCCAAGATTTTCTTCGCATACGGCTTCGGCAACTCGCTCACTTTCCCCTTTTCGGTCGGCGCGACTTCGGTGCTGCATCCGGGCCGGCCGGACGCCGAATCGGTGCTGTCTGTAATCGAGCGCGATCGGCCGACGATCCTGTTCGGACTGCCGACGCTGTACAGCGCACTGCTCTCATACCCCGGGTCCGAGGAGCGCGATCTGTCGAGCTTGAGGTTATGCGTCTCCGCGGCCGAAGTGCTGTCGACCGAAATGTTCCGTGAGTGGCAAGGGCGTTACGGGCTGTCCATCGTCGAAGGGCTGGGATCCACCGAGGTTCTGCATATGTATCTGTCGAACCCCATCGACAGGCCGAAGCCCGGCGCGAGTGGAGTTCGGGTACCCGGCTACGAGATCAAGCTCACGGACATGGAGGGCAGGGCGGTCCCGAGAGGCGAATCCGGGTTGATGTGGGTACGAGGCGACTCTACTGCACCCATGTATTGGAACCGTCCCGACAAGACGCACGAAACCATGCGCGATGGGTGGATTTGGACCGGCGACCGTTTCCGGGAGGACGACGAAGGCTACTACTACTTCGAAGGAAGAGCCGACGACCTGATCAAGGTCAGCGGCCAGTGGGTTCATCCGCTCGAGGTCGAGCGCTGCCTGGCCGAGCACCCCGCAGTCGGCGAATGCGCGGTACTTGCTATCGAAGATGCGAACCGGCTCATGAGCCTTCAGGCGTGGGTTGCGCTGCGCCCGGGAAATGCTCCGGGCCCGGTTACAACGGGCGCGCTGCAGGAGTTCGTCAAGCAGCGCCTGCTGCCCTACAAGTATCCGCGCGTGGTCGAGTACCTCGAGGTGTTGCCGAAGACCGGGACAGGGAAGATCGATCGTCAGGCTCTGCGCGCGCTGCTGCGGGCACCGAGCTAGCATTGCGCCGCTCTTAAGACACCCCCTCAACTCGACCTTCTCCCCTGCGTGTCCCCGAGGGGATTCTGGGGTCAGTAGTTTTCGCGCAGGAAGATGAAGCGGCTGTTGTACGTGCCGAAACGGATGGTCGCGGACGGGTTGACGCCGGTCGGGTCGTTCGGGCCGAGCTTCAGCCAGGACGGCGCCTCCACCGAGAGGCCGAGCGTGCCGCTCGCCTTCGGCGCCGTCAGCACCACGTTGCGCTGTCCATAGGAAAACTGCGGAGACGAATAGGACAGGGGCGCAACCGCGTTGGCGCCGACGGTCTGCACGCGCGTGGTGTATATGCTCCCAACGCCGCCGCTGGAAACGGACGTACATCCCGTGCCGAAGCACGATGCCGCCGCGGTGTTGCCGCCGAACGCTGTCGGTGTGGTCGCCAGCCGGGTGCATGTGGCATCCAGGCTGTTCGCTGCCCAGCCGGTGCCGTTCCAGTATTCCACGAAGACGGGCACCGCGAGTGGAACCTGCTCCGAGCCTGCCGCGTTCTGAACGCGCATTCTCCCATAGCGCTGTTTGACGGGGGTGGCTCCATTGATGCCCTGGTAGGTGTCGGTATTGAACACGAAGGATTGCCCGGCTGAAATCGTCAGGGTCGAGCCGTCAGAATCGGAGACGGTAAGGCCGACGTAGAGATTGTCGTAAGCGCCCCACGTTGGATCGGGGGTCGTCGTCGCGTCCTTGGGCGGATCGAAGTAGAAGGTGGTGGCCGGTGCGGTGTAAACGCCGGTGGTCCAGGTGTTGGACGGAGAGAGCTTGGAGGGCGGGCTGTTCGCGCCAGCAGTGCAGCGGTTGGCAGTCGCGTTCGGGCTCGAAGCGATACAGCTGATCACATCGGTGCCCGGACGAAATACCGGGTCCTGGGCTCCGAACCAGACGTTGGCCCTCGGCGTGTAGGCGCCGGTGTACGACGGCAGGCCCGGCGCCGTTGCGAAAGTCTGGCCGGCTGCCAGCGCCTTGATCTGGATCGCGCCAGAGCTTGCCGACATCATCGAGAAGGGCTGCCCCATATACGTGAACCCGTCGGTCGAGCAACCCTGGGTCATGGCTACTGACGCTTCGTAGTGATCCGGATAAAAGCGGCCAATGCTGGGCGATGCGCTGCTGCCGATGTCGCATGAGTATTTCCCGCTGGCATCCGGGTTCCACGGTGTGGCGTTGGTGCACGATGCGCCCGAGTAGCCATAGCAGATGTTCGGCACGTAGGGCGAACTCCCCGTGCCTGGATTGCAGTCGCCGTTCGTCCTGTCCTGAGCTTCGCCGGAGGCGTTGCCAAACTGAGCGTCGTAGATCGCGTTCGCGGGCAGGGTGAAGTTGCCGACGTCGTTGTAGATGAAACTCCCGAAGCCCGCACCCGGGTTCCACGATTGCAGGAGCAGAGTCTGATTGCCGCCCGCTGTGGGCGCCTTTGTGCTGTCGAGAGTGGGCGCACCCGGGGCGGAGGTTAGCGAGGTGTTGTTGACGTCCCTGGGCGTGGCGGTGATCGTGAACGACGTCCCGGCCTTGGTCGGGGCGGCTACGCTGCTTGTCAGCGTGTAATACGCGGGCCGCACCGAGAAGGCGTCGGTGGAGCATCCTGTCGTTGTGCCGTCGCTCATCTGGGCGATCAGCCGCTTGTAGGCGCCCGCCACGGTGAAATTGGCGGAGGTCTTGAAGCCCGCGTCGGCAGCAACGAAGGTCATCGTCTGACTCGTGACGGTCGTCTTGGAGCAGGCCGAGCAAGCGGCCGCAGACGAGTTGCAGGAAGTCCCTGCCTGGCTGTCGTCGATGAGCTTGACGGTTACTGTCTTGGTACTTCCAGCCGGTGAACTTGGGACATAGGCGGTGTTTACGCCTTGCGACACCCCGCCGACGGGAGGCGCCAGCGCGGCTACGTTGAGCTTGAACGGCACGCTCGCGGCTTTCATGTAGATGTGCCCGAACAGCGCGTTTTGCTTGGTGTTCGGGAGCGCGCTGTCGATCGCATTGAAGCCCGCCGCAGTGCCGTTCGACGTGGGCGGAATGAAGGTCTGCGCGCAGACTTTGAGACTGCCGATCTCGTGGATGTTGGTCGCCCCGCCGGTGGAGCCGGTGAAAGAGATCTGCCAGTTGACGGGCACTGCCGCTTGCGAAGCGTTCACGACGTACGCATCGAACGGCGCGACGACCTGCGTGTAATTTGCGCCCGTCTTCGTCGTGGTGTCCCGATTCACCGAAACTAGGGCCGTCTTCGTGGTCGTGGTGTAGTTGCGCGCATCCACGATCACCTGGTACATGTACCCGGGGCCGGCGGCTGCTCCCGGTTGGTCGATGTTGCCGATCGTCGTGTTGCCCGCCAGCCAGGGGTAGTTGCCGGCCGTAGCGGCGCTGCCAGCCCCCGAGCCTCGTATGCCGACCGAGTCCGCACAAAGACCGCCGCAAGCACCGCCTACACGCCCTTCGGTGGCGTTCTCGTAGTTGCCGTACTCGTCCAGCGCGACCCCGATCCAACCTCCCGCGAAGCCGTTGATGCCGGTCTTCTGCGCGTAGCCGAGCGAACCACCGTATGCGCCAGGCGTTGGGGCGATCGAATAGTCGGAGAGCGTCATCGCGATCCCGTCCGCTCCGCTGCCGCCGTATGCGTATTGCTTGAACTCGACCGAGATGTAATTTCCCGCCGCTGGAAAGATCCCGGGGACCGTCGCGGCAGTGGCGTTGTTGTTGGTATTGTCGGTGAGCTCCAGCCGTCCTTGGTTGACGATCCTCGGGATACCGAAGGTGCCGTTGCTGGTGGACAGCAGCCAGTTGGAGTTGAAGATGGTCGATGGATTCAGGGTCGCGCGCCCAAAGTTGTCGCAGACGCACACGAGGCCGGCCGGGGCATTGGCGGGCGGCAGGCATGCGAAGGGCTCGCCCACGACCAGATCGGCCGGAGTGGTAAACACCGTCGTAATCCCGCTGGCGACGATCGAGGTCGCTGCATTAGCTGAAGAGGTAGGAGTGGGCACCAGCCAGCCGCCCGTGCTGGTGTATTCGCCGACGATGAAGTTCTGATAATTGGCGCCGCCCTGGATGTCACCGGCGACCCAGTTCATCGTCGCGCTGTAACTGGTGACGGTGAGTGTGTCCGTAGCCGATCCCAGAGTCCAATATCGGTTGACGTACTTGGTCGCGCTCAACGGCCAAGTCGCGCTTTGCGGGTGGATCGTATTCGTCGCATCTGCCGTGAGAGTTCCGTCAGCGCCACCGGTGGTCGTGATCGTGATCGGGCTGTAGACCGACGCATCTCCTATCGGGAACGTGCAAGTCTGCGGGGCCGCCGCGAAGGTGAGGCGCAGATTCCCGTTGACCCAGCCGCCGCCAGTCTGGGCAACAGATGCCGGGCACGTGTTGGTCACCGACAGGACATTGGTGCCGGACATCGTCACGATGCCCGCGTTCGAAGCAGCGAACGTGAGTGTCGCCGTACTGACAGCTCCAGTGGCCGTAGCGGTCCCCCCGCTCTTGCTGATCGTCAGGTTGTTGTAGGTATACGTGCCGAGATTCTGCGCGCCGCCGCCGTTGTAGATGACTGTGCCGGTGCCCGCAAGCAGAGAGCCGCCATTGCCGAAATCACCGGCGACACGGAGCGTTCCTGCTCCAGCAAAGTTGATTCGAGCCACCGAGCCGGCAAACTGCACGGAACCAGTGATCTGAACCAAAGTCGCCGGGTCGCTCGTGAGCAGCAATTCCGCCAGATCGTTGGTTCCGGTGCCGCCATTGATCACGAGATTGCCGCCGATCGTCAACTGGCCGGCCGCTCCCACAGTAATGCGCCTCGTGCGGGTATTGCTTCCGGTCGTGTTGAATGTGACGTTGCCGCCAACACTCAACGTGACACCGTTGCTCATGGTCAGAAACGTGTTATTCCCGGTATTGATAGTAATACTCGCCGCGCTTGCAGGGGCGGTAACCGTCACCGTATCGCCGTTGCCGATGGTTACGTTGTCCCCGGCGCCGGGAACGAGATTGCAGCTCCAGTTTGTCGCGGTGTTCCAGGTTCCGTTTGCCACCGAAGTACAGTTGGCCGCGAAGGCGCAAGGCGCCGGCAGGCCGAGCAGCAGAACAAGGAGCAATCTCTGGCGCATCAGCTGCACCCGTATGGCGGCTGCGCCGCAGGATTGCCGCTTGGATCGCGGCAATAGGACACGCGTGCGGAGAGCTGGCGCTCCGCCTGTCCCACACCCGCGCCGTAGGTGGCGGTCGACTTGAGCTGAAACACGCGGATGTTTCTGCCGCCTTCAGTAAAGTCAGCGCACGAGCATTGAAGCGTGACCATGTATCCGGCCAGGACGGTGGATGAAAGCGGCCCGGCTGGAAGAGTGGAGGAAGTCGGGGCGGCTGCAGACGGGCAGGCGCCTGCGGCTCCCGGGCAGTTTGGCAATGGCGCCGAGCCGGACGTGGCTGTGGTATTCAACGGATCTAACACCTGGTAGGCGCCCCAGTCGATCCCGGCGCGAGCCGCCTGATAAGCGCGCGATCCGGAGATGTCGCGGGCATGACCGGTTTCGGTCTGCGTGGTCAGCAAAGTGATCGCGAGCGCCAGCGCGGCCAGGACGACGATGATGAAAATTGCGCTGACCAGCGCGAAGCCGCGTTGCACTCGAAAACTATGGAGTATTGTCAACATGAATCTGGTGCAGGAGATTGACGCTCTCTCCACTATTAGAAAGCGTGATCCATGCCGAGAGCAGGCCGTAGCGCTCGGAAGCGCCCGTGGAATAGGAGAAACGCGGCGGTACGCTGCCCGCGACTATCGCGGGGCAGGTGACATTGGTGGCTAGCGGTACCTTGCTGGTCGCGGTCGACAGTGGCGCCGCGACGAGGCTGGTCGGTTGAGCAGCCTGGCGCGTGTATCCGGAGATGCGCCACAAGGTGCCGGTGGCTCCATCGCACGCATAGGTCACGGGAGAGGCGGCGATGACGAAGACCCTGCGGCTGGGCGATCCGCCTGGCGGGAGGAAGATCGTGCTCCCGAAGCCAAGCGTGTTGGTATTGGTTCCCGCGCCGCTGGCCGACGTGAGAAGCGTCACGCTCTGCCCGCAGTACGCGCTGTAGAGCCCGGCGGTGGTCGGAGCGCAGTCCGCGCCGCTGTTGTTGTACTGATTGTAAATCGCGACCCAGTCGGACCCGGCTGTCACCTGAACGTTGCTCAACATGTCACCGAAGGTGGAGAGGGTGGTGCAACCGGTGGAAAAGCAGGCGTCGTTCTGCTGGTAGCGACCGCCGGTTCTGATCGGTATGAATTCGAGGAACAGGCCGCCGCCCGCGACTCTCACGGTATTGGGCAGCGCCAGCCGCACATCCCTGCCGATGCGACGCAGCGCGGTGTCCGCGGTATCGGCCATCGCCGCACGGGTCGTGCTGCTGAAGTAACCCTGGACCGGGCGCTGGATGAATATGGAAACCATGCCGACGATGATGCCGGTGATGACCATGACGGCGATCGCCTCGATCAAGCTGAACCCGCGCACTGATCTGCGAGGCATGCTCAGTTCGTGAGGTTAGGCGAATGGCGGAAGCGAAATCCCGTCAGCGTGACGGCATTGCCGCTCCCGGTGACGGTGACATCGATGCGCAGCACGTCCGTATTGGCAAGGCCGAATCCGGCTCCTGCCTGAGTCACTTGCACGCTCGCGCTGTATCCAGCAAGGCTGGAGCTGGCTTGCTGGAGGACGTCGTTCAGAGTCCCGGCCATCGAGAAGTTGTTGTAGTCGGCCACATTGTCGAAGAACACCGGGCCGTAGCGTGTTTCCCCGGCGCCCCAGTTCGCGGCGTTGTCCATGGAGAACCCGGCCGCGCTGCAACCGGTTGCCCCCACCGCTGAGCTCACTGCCGTAAGAGCCGAAGGATCGCTCGGATCGCAGTAGGTGAAAGGTTGCAGCTCAATTTCCTCCAGCAGCGACTCGGCCGCTGCCAGCGCCTGTTTGCGCACCATCGGGTCGGAGCTGTGCTGAGCGCCCATGTTGATCGCCACCAGGACCCCTGCGAGGCAGACGCCTACGATCACGATGAACAGCAGCAGCTCGACGAAGCTCAACCCGCGCCCGTGCCGCACCGAGCGCGCTTTAGTGTACATAGCCGGTCTCCGCCTCCACCGTTATCGCGGGGAAACCTGAAACGGTGACGACGACTTGTCCCGATGCGCGCCCGCGCGGGTCGAACTGGAAGGTGTTCGACGTGGACGAGATCGATGTCTTTTGCACGCAGGTTTGGTTGGAAGCGCACGATGCGACCGACGGATCGCGCGAGGGCAGTGCGAGCGCGGTCGCGAACGGGCAGGTTCCCCCAAAGGGGGTAGCGGTCGCCTCTGGGGGATTAGGGTCGACTGTCAGGGAAACTGCAGCCGCCGAAACCGATACGCAAGCGTATCGCCGTTGGGCGACTGCGGACTTGCGCGCATACTCGATCGCAGAGAGAACCTTGTCGTACTCGGAACGCTCCTGGATCGCGCTCATGCTCGTGAGCTTCGGAATCGCGATGATCGCGAGTATCGCGATGACGAGCAAAATCACGATCAGCTCGACGAGCGTAAACCCCGAACTTATGGAAATTTGGCCAGGTTTCACAAGCAGTTATCGGCGGGGACCCGGCGATCCTTGAGCAAGACCCGGACCCGGCATGGGGCCTGTGCTGATATCGGCCGATGTGCGGTTGAAGCTCTGGAACGAGCGGAGGGATGGCGCCGGCGCGCCTGGATCGCGCGCGCGAGAACTCGATCGGAGCCTCCTTGGCTCCACTGACCCTATGCGTGGAGGCGGGAGAGTTCGGCGGCGCGGGTCAGCAGCGTGTACTTGGCCGCCAGGTCCGGCCCGAGGTTGTCCGGCCACTGCCCAGCGTCGGCATAAGCAAGGAACTGCCCGAGGACGCGAGAGAAATGCTCCTCATGCGTCGTGCGCAATGCGGCGGGTATGGCGATGCGGAAGGCGGAGCCCACGGGTTCGACTCCGAGGCCTGGGAACGCCTGCCGCAGCCTCATCACGGCGTTTTCCAGCGCGCGCGCATAGTCGGTGCCCGGTTTCGCGGGATGAACCGTGAGCTCGCTGCGGAACCCCGTATCCGGTCCCAGGTTGACGATGAGGTCGGCCCGTGTGCCCCGCACGGCCGCGTAGTGCGTGTCACCGCCACCCTCCGGAATGGCGAGCTGCCACAATGATTCGAGCCGGACTAAAACGCCGTTCAGGCGATAGGACAGCTGCGCGTTGCATAGATAGTGGAGAACGTCGTCGACCACGTTGCCGCGCAGGGTCTCCGGGAAATCCTCGAGCCCGGTGATGCGCGCAAACATGTCGCGCGGTACCACGGTGGCCCACTGCCGCGCCGAGACAAGTTCCACGTCGCGATCGTAGTCAAACGCCCTGCCATCACCGGTCAGCCATTGCGTCAGATCGACGAGGTGCGTGGTGACGTCCGTGATGCCTTCACCCTGTACCGCCGTGTCGAAGTACCAGTGCGGGCGCACCAGCGGGCGCTGGTTGACGACCTTGTACAGGTGGTGAACGCTGCGCATCTGGATCGCCGGCTCCTCGCCATCCGCGCGAAAGCGCCCGAACACCTCAGGCTGCCCGGCAAGCGCATGCTGGATGCGGTTGGCGATCTCGTGGCGCTCGGTCATGATGTCCATCGCCAGCGGCGGCGCGGAGGTGACCTCCCGCAGCATCGAGACCTGTTGGCCGGCGATCAGCCAAGGTTTGTCGCCGAGAACAAGGAAGCCATCGCGGTGCAGCAGGTGAATCGATTGCATCCGAGCGTCGTTTCTTCCCGCCATGATCACGACATCGCCTGGTCGCTCCGAGCGCAGCCGCTGCAGGTAGTCGGCGCCGCGGTACACGTCGAGCTTCCATCGCGTCGGGTCCCGAGCGCGCTCGTTGAACGTGCGCACGATGCTCAGAAAGCTGTCGACGTCCGGTCCGTCCTCGGCGTAGACGTGGACGTCGTCGCTCAACCGCGGATGGCGCTGGCGCAAAGTGAGCGCCGCGTGAAAATGCCCTGGGTTGAGAACGATGAGGGTGTGCGGATCCGCAGCCAATGCTCTCTCCTGCCGGTCATGTTAGAGGATCAAGTGGGAGCGTGCTGGGCGACGCATTGGCTGCGGCCGTGCGCGCGATCGCATGGGGTAACATCGCCAGATCCTCCCGCGCCATCCACAACTGTGAGCTACCTTCACGCCGCTGGCCACCGGCTCGAGTACAAGTGGCTGCGCCCGCGCGCGAGAATGACGGGACGGCGGGCGGAGGCAGCGCCGGCTCTCGTGTTTCTGCACGAAGGCCTGGGCTCGACATCGCTGTGGAAGGACTTTCCGCAGCGCGTGGTCGATGCGACCGGCTGCTGCGCACTCGTGTATTCGCGCTATGGCTATGGCAAATCCGACCAGCTGACTGAGCCGCGCACAGTCGACTACATGCACAAGGAGGCGCTCGAGACGCTACCGCAGGTGCTCGAGGGGCTTGCCGTCCGCAACCCGATCCTCATCGGTCACAGCGATGGCGCTTCGATCTCGATCATCCACGCCGCCTCGGGCTGCTGGCCGGTGCGTGGCCTGGTCCTGATGGCGCCGCATGTGTTCGTGGAGGAGATCACGGTGGCGAGCATCGCGCAAGCGAAGACCGCCTTCGAGACAACCGATCTCGCTGACAAACTGCGCCGGCATCACGACGACCCGGTTGGCGCCTTTCGCGGCTGGAACGACATCTGGCTGCATCCGGATTTCCGCGCCTGGAGCATCGAAGCGTGTTTGCCGCGCATCGTCGCGCCGGTGCTGCTGATCCAGGGGGAGGACGACCAGTACGGGACGATGGCGCAGATCGAGGCCATCGAGCGACAGCTGGGAGGATCCGCGGAGTCTGTCGTACTCTCTCGCTGTGCGCACTCGCCTCATGTCGATCAGGTCGAAACCACGCTGGCAGCCATCGCAGGGTTTGTCGAATCAGTGAAGAGGTGAGCAGTCCGATGTACCCGCCAATCCTCATCGCACCGCTATGGCGGAAGAAGGGCCGGGTTCTGGTGTCGGTGATCGCCATCGCCTTGGGTGTGGCGATCGGATACGCCGTGCAGCTGATCAATCGCACCGCGGCCAACGAGTTTGGGCAGGCGCTGTATACGCTCTCGGGCGACGCCGATCTCACCGTGCGCGGCGCGCGCGCCGGGTTCGACGAAGCGCTGTACCCGCCGATTGCGCGGCTGCCGGAGGTGGCCGTGGCCAGCCCGGCGCTCGAAGTCGAAGCGCGGCTGCCAGGGCACGATGAGCCTCTGCGCCTGCTTGGGCTGGACCTCTTCCGCGCCGGCAGGTTGCAGCCCGGGTTGATCGTGGAAAGCAGTGACCGGCTCGATATGTTGCGCTCCGACGCGGTTTTCCTGAGCCGGTCCGCGGCGCAATCGCTGGGCCTCGAACCCGGCGCCCTGCTTGAGGTCCAGGTGGGACTGGACGACGTCGAGTTGCGCGTCGCAGGGGTGTTGTCTGCCGATGCCGCGCAGCCACGCCTCGCCGTCATGGACATTGCCGCCGCGCAGTGGCGCCTGCTTCGCTTGGGCGAGCTGACGCGCATCGACCTGCGCCTTCATCCCGGTGTCGATGTGGCCGCGTTTCAGGAGCGCTTGCAGCGGACGCTGCCGGCTGGTGTTTACGTGCAACGGCCGCAGTCTACCGTCGAATCGAACCTGCGCCTCACCCGTGCCTACAGGATGAATCTCAATGTGCTGGCGCTGGTTGCGCTGTTCACGGGTGCGCTGCTGGTGTTTTCCACCCAGGCGCTCTCGGTTTTGCGCAGGCGCAGCGAGCTGGCGCTGCTGCGCGTGCTCGGGGTCACGCGCGCTCGGATGCTGGGGCTGCTCGCTGCGGAGAGCACATTGGTCGGTGCGATTGGAGCCGCGCTCGGCTTGGTCGCTGGACATCTGCTGGCCTGGGCCACGGCGGCCACGCTAGGCACCGACCTCGGTGCGGGATTCTTCACCGGGGTCCGGCCGCAGCTGCAGCTGGACGTCACGGCGCTGGTGACGTTCTTCGCCGCCGGGATCCTCGCTGCACTTGCGGGAGGCCTGCTACCCGCGCTCGAGGCGGCGCGTGCGCAGCCTGCACCCGCGCTGAAGGCTGGCGACGAGCAGGTGTCTTATAGCCGCATCCAGTCTCCGCGTGCCGGCCTCCTACTGATGCTGGCGGGTGGCGTGTCCTCGCAGCTACCTGCCGTCGACGGACTGCCCCTGTTCGGCTACAGCGCCGTCGCGTTGTTGCTGATCGGCGCCATCGTGCTGGTGCCCTGGATCTCGGCGTGCGTGTTTGCGGCGCTGCCGTTGCCGCGCGGGGTACCGGGTACGCTGGCGCTCGCGCAGTTGCGCGCAACTTCGGCTCGGGCGGGCATCGGACTGGCCTCTGTCGTCGGCGCGGTGGGGCTGATGATAGCGATGGCGATCATGGTTGCGTCCTTCCGCGCCTCTCTGGACTCTTGGCTGCATCGCATGCTGCCGGCCGATCTCTACCTGCGTGGGGGAGCGGGCGGCGACACCGGCTTCCTGGACCAGACTGCGCAGGCAGCCATTGCGCGGCTGCCCGGTGTGCAGCGCGTTGAGTTCCTGCGCGCACAGCAGGTGCTGCTCGACCCCTCCCTCCCGCGCGTCACCTTGGTGGCCCGGGATCTCGATGCAGCGCGAGCCGAGGCGGTGCTGCCGCTGACGACGCTCCCGGTTCACACGGGTCCTGGCGAGCCTCCCGCCATGTGGATCACGGAGATGGTTGCGGACCTGTATCGTCTGCGGCCGGGCGCGCGCGTCGAAGTGCCGCTTGCAGGACGCAAGACCGCATTCACAATTGCGGGCATCTGGCGCGACTACGCCCGCCAGAACGGCGCGCTGCTGATCGACAGAGCGCTCTACGTCGCTCTGACACAGGATCGCCTGGCGACGGACGCGGCGCTGTGGCTGGCTCCGGGCGTCGCGGCAGGACAGGTGCAGACCGCGTTGCGAGACAGCCTGCCTCGTGGCGAGCGCATCGAGGTGGCGCTGCCGGACGAGATTCGACGGCTTTCGCTCTCGATCTTCGATCGCACTTTCGCAGTGACCTATGCGCTGGAGGGATGCGCCATCCTGATCGGCTTGTTCGGCTTGTCGAGCGGCGTCGCCGGTCAGGTGGCCGCGCGCCGCCGCGAGTTCGGCATGCTGCGGCATATCGGCATGACCCGGCGACACATCGGCGCCATGCTCGCATGCGAGGGTCTGCTCTCCAGTTCACTGGGCCTGGTCGTCGGCTTGATCCCGGGCTGGCTGATCAGCCTGATCCTGATTCACGTCATCAATCGCCAGTCCTTCCACTGGAGCATGGAACTGCACATGCCCTGGGGCCTGCTCGCGATCCTCGCTCTGGCGCTGCTCCTGTTGGCGACGCTGACCGCAGCGGTGAGCGGACGCCAGGCGATGGGAAGCGAGGTGGTTCGGGCGGTGAAGGAGGACTGGTGAGACGGCGCGGCAGTGGCATCCTTTTGCCTGCGCTACACTGTATTCACAACCACAGCAGGGGAGACGATGATGCACAGGGCGATACTGTCCGTGGCGCTTGCGTTTGCGCTCGCGGCATCCGCGCAGGCTGCAGATCAGGTCAAGGTGGGCTTCATGAGCACGCTGTCAGGGCCGGGCGCCGCCATTGGCATCGATATCCGCGATGGCTTCAACCTGGCGCTCAAGATGAGCGGCAGCAAGCTCGGCGGGCTGCCCGCGGAAGTGATCGTGACCGACGATCAGCAAAACCCGGACATGGGCCGGCAGATCGTGGACAAGTACATCAAGCGCGACCATGTCCACTTCGTGACCGGCATCGTCTTTTCCAACGTTCTGCTAGCGGTGGCGCCGGTGGTCTTCGAAGCCAAGACCTTCCTGATCAGCGCCAACGCGGGCCCTTCCCTGCTCGCGGGTGAGAAGTGCAGCCCGTGGTTCTTCAGCGTCTCGTGGCAGAACGATGGCATCCCCGAAGCGGCGGGAAAGTACATGGCGGACAAGGGCTTCAAGAGCGTGTTCCTGCTGTCACCCAACTATCCGGCGGGCAAAGACATGGTCGCCGGGTTCAAACGTTTCTACAAGGGCAGCATCGCGGACGAAGTCTACCCGCGCCTGGGTCAGCTGGACTACTCGGCCGAGCTGGCGCAGATCCGTGCCGCTGCACCCGGTGCCGTCTTTTTCTTCCTTCCCGGCGGCATGGGCATCAACTTCATCAAGCAGTTCTCCGCTTCGGGGCTGAGCAAGGAGGTGACGCTGGTCACCACGGCGTTCTCCGCCGATGAGGACGTGATCCCCGCAGTGGGCGAGCCCATGCTGGGCATCTACAACACGGGATTCTGGAACCACGATCTGGACAATCCGGAGAACCGAACCTTCGTGGCTGCCTTCGAGAAGGAGTACGGACGACTGCCGAGTGGCTTCGCGGCACAGGGCTACGAGGCGGCGCGAGCGATCGACGCGGCAGTGCGCGAGGTCAAAGGTAAGCTCGAGGACAGCGAGGCCGTGCGCAGGGCGCTGCGCGCCAATACCTTCAAATCAGTGCGCGGGCCGTTCAAGATCAACCACAACGGGTTTCCGATTCAAAACTACTACCTACGCGTGGTGGAGCGCGATTCCAAAGGCCGCATCACAAATCGCACGCTCAGCACGGTGTTGAAAGACCATCCCGACGCGTACGCAGAGCAGTGCCCGCTGAGGTGACAGCGGCATGGCCACCCTGATCCTGGAGCAGACCCTCAACGGCCTGCAGTTCGGCTTGATGTTGTTTCTGCTGGCCGCCGGGCTCACGCTCGTGTTCGGGATCATGGACCTCATCAACCTGGCGCACGGCTCTCTGTACATGATCGGCGCCTACCTGGTGGCGACTGTCGTTCGCGCCACCGGTTCGTTCGCGCTGGCGGTGCTGGTGGCGGTCCTGGGCACCGCAGCCATCGGAGTGCTGCTCGAAGTCACTGTTCTGCGCCGGCTGTATGCTCGCGACCACTTGTCCCAGGTCCTGGCGACGTTTGCGCTGCTGCTCATCTGCAACGAAATCGTGCGCATCGTCTTCGGCTCGCAGCCGGTGATGCTGAGCATGCCCAATGCCCTGGCCGGGCCGGTGCAGCTGCTGCCAGGGTTTTACTACCCCGCTTTCCGCCTGGCGGTGATCGGCGTCGGCCTGGCGGTGGCTCTGCTGCTCTACCTGCTGGTGGGCCAGACGCGTGCCGGCATGTGGGTGCGCGCCGGTGCGTCCAATCGCGAGATGGCGGCGGCCATGGGCGTTGACGTCAAGCTGCTGTTCACCGCGGTCTTCGGCGTTGGCGCCGCGCTTTGCGCAATCGCCGGCGCCATGCTCGGACCGATACTGGCCGTGCAGGTGGGCATGGGCGAGAGCATCCTGATCACCGCTTTCGTGGTGATCGTGATCGGCGGCATCGGCTCCATCCGCGGCGCGCTGATAGGAGCTCTGCTGGTGGGCATGGTGGATACGATCGGCCGCGCTTTCCTGCCGATGCTGCTGCGCAGCTTCCTGTCGCCCGCTGTCGCTTCCGGCGTTGGCCCCGCACTCGCGTCGATCGCGATTTACGTGCTCATGGCGGCGGTGCTCTTCTGGCGGCCGCAGGGCTTGTTCCCGGCTCGAGCGTGAGTGCCAACGCGACTCGCCGCGATGCGTAACGCGCCGGCCATCGGCGCGCTGGTGCTGCTGGTGGCATTCCCGCTCGCCGCCAAGCATTGGGACCAGCTGTTTTACGTGAGCTTCGCCAGCCGGATCCTGATCTACGCCTTAGCGGCCAGCAGTCTCAATCTGATCCTCGGCTACGGCGGGATGGTCAGCTTCGGACACGCCGCATTCCTCGGCACCGGCGCCTATGCGGTGGCGATACTGATGGCGGAAGGTGTGAGCAGCGCGTGGGTGAGCTGGCCGCTTGCCATACTGGTATCGACGCTTTTCGCCCTGGTGATCGGGGCGGTCTCGCTGCGCACACGCGGCGTTTATTTCATCATGATCACGCTCGCATTCGCGCAGATGATCTACTACCTGTTCATCTCTTTGCGGGCCTACGGCGGAGAGGACGGGCTTAACTTGGCGGCACGCTCTCGTCTCGGTTTCGGCCTGGACCTCGCCGGCGATCTCACGTTTTACTATGTGGTGCTGTCGCTAGTCGTGGGCTGTTTGTGCCTCATGCAACGATTGCTGGACGCGCGTTTCGGGCAGGTTGTGCAGGCGATCCGCGACAACGAAACGCGCATGGAAGCCATCGGCTTTCCCACCTATCGCTACAAGCTGATCTGTTTCGCGCTGGCCGGGGGCGCAGCCGGGCTGGCTGGCGCGCTGCTCGCGAACCAGAACGGATTCGTCAGCCCCAACCTGATGCAGTGGACTCAGTCCGGCACTTTGATGGTGATGGTGATCCTGGGCGGTGTGGGTTATCTCTACGGCGGTGCGCTGGGGGCGGCCGTGTTTCTCGTCCTCGAGGAAGCGCTGTCGGCATACACGGTGCATTGGCAGCTTGGTCTGGGGTGGGCGCTGCTGGCCATCGTCCTGTACGCCCGGCAGGGCGTGGCGGGGCTGCTCGCCGGCACGGCGGCCGGGAGGCGGTGAGGCGGTGGCTCCCCCGCTTCTGAGGGTCGAAGGTCTGCTCAAGCACTTCGGCGGCGTGATCGCTACCGACCGTGTGGACTTGTCGGTCCGCGCCGGCGAAGTCCACGCCTTGATCGGGCCCAACGGCGCTGGCAAGACCACGCTGATTCATCAGCTTTCAGGCGCGCTGCGCGCCGACGGCGGCAGGATCTTTTTCGATGAACGCGACATCACGCGCGCCGGTCTGCATCAGCGCGTGCACCTCGGAGTGGCGCGCTCGTATCAGATCACCAGCATCTTCCGCGGCGTCACCGTCGTCCATAACCTCGTGCTCGCGGTGCTGGCGCGCAGCGGCTCGAGCCTGCGCTTCTGGCAACCGCTGGCGCGCGAGCCGGCGCTGTTCGAAGAGGCGCGGGCGCTGGCCAAACAAGTTGGGCTGGGCGGCCGAGAGAATCTGGTCGCGGGGCGCCTGGCGCATGGCGAGCAGCGCCAGCTCGAGGTGGGGCTGGCATTGGCGACTCGTGCTCGGCTGCTGCTGCTCGATGAACCGATGGCGGGTCTTGGACCCGAGGAGTCCCAGCGCATGGTCGCGTTGATCGCCGACCTCAAGGGCGCCATCGCGTTGCTGCTGGTGGAGCACGACATGGACGCGGTGTTCCGCCTGGCCGATCGCATCTCGGTGCTCGACTCCGGGCGCATCATCGCGAGCGGCACGCCAGAGGCGATCCGCAACGACGAGGGAGTCAGGCGCGCTTACCTAGGAGAGGGGTTCGCATGACCGCCCCCCCGCTGCTGAGAGCGGAAGGCCTGGAGGCCGCTTATGGAAGCAGTCAGGTGCTGTTCGGCATCGATCTAGAGCTGAGAAGCGGAGAGGTGGCCACTTTGCTGGGGCGCAACGGCATGGGCAAAACCACGACCGTCCGGGCACTGCTTGGTCTGACGCCAGCGCGCTCGGGCGCCATCACCTTCCGCGGCGAGCGCATCGAATCCCGGCGGCCGGACCAGATCGCGCGCATGGGCGTGGCCCTGGTGCCCGAGGGGCGGCAGATCTTCCCCAACCTGACCGTGCGCGAGAACCTGCAGGCCTTCGGGGAAAACCGATCACGCGCTACGCACCCATGGACGCTGGAGCGCGTGCTGGCCTTGTTTCCAGCTCTGGCGTCGCGCGCTCGCCAGATGGGCAATCAGCTCTCGGGGGGCGAGCAGCAGATGCTGGCCATCGGGCGCGCGCTGATCACCAACCCCGAGCTGCTGATCCTGGACGAGGCCACCGAAGGCCTTGCGCCATTGATCCGAGAAGAAGTCTGGCGCTGCCTCTCGATGCTCAAGGCCGCAGGCCAGACGATCCTGGTGATAGACAAGTACGTGGAGCGGCTCATTCCGCTCGCCGATCATCACACCATCATCGAGCGCGGTCGCGTCGCATGGCGCGGCAGCTCGACGCAGCTTGCCACCGACCGCAGCCTTTGGCATCGGTATCTTGGCGTCTAGCAGGCGTTGCGTTTGGACTCCACGATTTTCGGCGCAGTGCAGTAGAATCGACAGCGTCGGTTCAGTCAGCGTAGGCCAGCGTGCATCGCAATCGTCGGAGGAATCATGCTCAGCTATGACGTCACGGAATGGGGAAAACCGCTGCAAAAGGCGACGCGCGAGACGCCCAAGCCGACCGGAACCGAAGTCCTGCTCAAGCTCAAGTACTGCGGCGTCTGCCACAGCGACGTCCACATCCACGAGGGCTACTTCGATCTCGGTGGCGGCAAGCGCTTCTACATGTCCGAACGCGGCATGAAGCCGCCGGTCACGCTCGGCCACGAACCGTACGGCACGGTCATCGCAGCCGGTCCCGACGCCGGAGACGTCCCGATGGGCGAGGATCGCCTGGTGTGCCCCTGGATTGGCTGCGGAACCTGCGCGCGTTGTCGCGAGGGTCAGGACAACTACTGCATGACGCCGCGCTTCATCGGCATTCAGCGTCCGGGTGGCTACGCGGACCATCTGCTGATCCCGCATCCGAAGTATCTGGTCGAAGCCACCGGAGTCGACCCGGCGTGGGCTGCGACCTTGTCCTGCTCCGGGCTGACGACGTACTCCGCGGTGTCCAAGCTCAGCCCCATCCCGCGCGACGAATGGGTGGCGGTGATGGGTGCGGGTGGCCTTGGGCTGATGGCCATCGAGATGCTGAAGGCGGCGGGGCACCAGCGCATTGTCGGTGTGGATGTCGATGCGGCGAAACTCGATGCAGCTCGAGCCGCCGGAGCAGCCGGAGCAGTCGATGGACGCGACCCGGAAGCGGCAAGGGCGCTCAAGGAGATCACCGGCGGGACGATCTATGGCGCGATCGATCTGGTCGGTGCCGCAAGCACAGCAACGCTGGCGCTGGGCGCGCTGCGCAAAGGCGGACGGCTGATCCTGGTTGGCCTGTTCGGCGGCGAGATTCCGCTTTCGCTGGTCTCCCTCATCCAGCGCGCGATCACGATCCAGGGCTCCTACGTCGGCACGGTCGCAGAATTGAAAGAGGTGGTTGCGCTCGCCCGCGCCGGCAAGCTCAAGCGCATTCCGATCGAAAAGCGGCCGCTCTCGGAAGTGAGCCGCTCGCTGGAGCAGCTGAAGGCGGGAAGCGTAATCGGCCGGGTGGTGGCGGAAATCTAGGGAAGCTCTGATCGAGTCCGCGAGCTCCGAACCCGTGCCGGACGCGTCCGCTATCGATAGCCGGGCTCGCCGGGCAGCGGTGTGCGCTGAGGCCGGTACTCAGGGTTGAGCTTCAGCGTCCATTCGATTATGGCAGGTGTCGCCTCTTCTAGGTCCACGCGCGTGATCGTTGTGTCTTCGGAGCCCTCCATGCGCGGATGCCACACGCGCACGTGGTACCACCCGGCAGGGAGTTCGTCGAGGTCTACGCGCCCGTCGACCGCGGTTTTCCCAAAGTAGGGCGTTTCGGCCACATACAGGTACCCGATCATCCAGTCGTGGATGTTGCAGCCCAGCTTGACGATCCCAGGCTTGTCGAACAGCACCGGTTGCGCGGGAGTCCCTTTGTACAGCGGCAGCTCGAAAATCTTGGCTAGGGAAAAAGAGTAGACGTGGTGGCGAATGTTGTCTTTGTTCGGGAACTGAACGTACGAGCCGGCCCTCACTGGCTTCACGTAGGGCACGAACTCCTTGTCGATCTGGTCAACGACTTCCACGATCTTGCCCATCGGCGGTAGCCGGCCGTCCTCTGGGACGGCTACGACGACGGCATTGGGCAACGGCTTGGCATCCGGTCCGAAGACCATAGCACTGAGCTTCGCTGCCTCGGCGCCGGTCGCCGAGATCAGGCACGCCAGCACTGCGAGATGCCGTCCAAGCGCAGCCATCATCAGTAGCTGTAGGTGAAGGTGACGCTGATCAGGTTGGAGTAATACTGGCCTAGATCAGACTCCGCCTGGCTCCTGCGGTACGCATATAGCAGGTTGATGGCGCTGCGCTGACCGAGTGTGTGGCTCCACGCCAAGCTGACCGTCTGTGTATTCGCGTTGATCCGGTACGCGATCCCACCGGCGCCGAAGACGGGATCCGGGGCCGCGCGGTCCGAGTATTCGAGGATTTCTTCGTCTGGCTGCGTCACGGAGGTCACGGTACCGGTGCGCCAGGTGTAGGACAAGGAGAGTCGATCCACCGCAGTGGCTAGGAACGTCGTTTGGGCACCGAAGTTCCACCCATAGACGTCGTACGGCGAGCCGACCATGCCCGGGATCAGCGGCGGCTGTGTTTTGTTTGCGACATATGCGTCATAGCGAATGATCCCGCGCAGCGACCAACGCTCGTTCAGCTGCATCCCTAGCGTAGCACCGGCTTCGTATTGCCAGCCGTCGAGGTAGTCGTACTGATAGTTGTGATATACGCCTTGGGCTGCGATCGACAGCCATGGCGCCCTGGTGCCGAGACCGAATTTTGTCCGCAGCTGAGCCCGCGCTCCCAGCCCGAGGTTGTCGAGGCCCGTGTAGCGGACATACGCATCGCCGTGAGCCAAAAGGCTCAGGCCCAGCGCAGTGCTGGCGCCGAACGGCTCATACAACCCGGCGGATAGATCGATCACCGCTGCGGTATCTGCCTTGCGATCTTCGGCCTCGAAACCATTGGACAGATTGTCGTCGTAGGCGAATCCCCCGGTAGCGTCAAAGCCCCACTCACAGCGCGCGTGCGAGCCAGCGAGCATGAGCGCGCCAAGCACGCAGTAGATCAAGGGGCGCTTCAGCATCAACGGTGTCATACGGTGCGTCATCGGTTTCGCGCTTGCGGGAGAGCTGTGCATTCAAACCACCGGCATCCCATCCCAGGCCCCGGTCGACTTGTCGCGCGATTGCCTGGGCTGCCATTCGGAGCTCGCCATCCAATCGATGAGCTTTTCCGGTGGTAGAGGCCGACAGATGCCAAAGCCCTGTCCCAGGTCGCATCCCAGCTCCCGCAGCACGCCCAGGACTTCGGTGTTCTCGACACCCTCGGCGACCACCGTCAAGCCCAGGCTGTGGCCGAGGTCAATGGTCGAGCGCACGATCGCGGCGTCTTTGTCCCGCCCCGAGATGTGGGTCACGAAGGTGCGATCGACTTTGAGCTCATCGCACTGCAGCCGCTGGATGTAGGCCAGCGATGAATAGCCGGTGCCGTAGTCGTCGATGGACAGGCGCAACCCCAGGTGCTTGAGCTCCCTCATGGTTTCCTGGACGCGGTGCGGATCCTCCACCAGGGCGCTCTCGGTGACCTCGGCGATGACCATATTCGGCGGAACGTCATGTTTTCGGGTAGCAGTCGCGAACACCGCAAAGAGCTCGCGGTCGAGCAGGTCGCGCGTGGAAACGTTGATCGAAACGCTGAGCGAGACGCCAGCAGCGCGCCAGACGCCACACTGGCGCATCGCTTCGGGTATCACCCACCGGGTCACCTCCCTGATCACGCCGGTCTGCTCCGCGAAGGGGATGAACTCGGAAGGCAAAACGATCCCGCGGTCGGGGTGATCCCAGCGCACCAGCGCCTCGACGCCGACCATCCGCCCGCGCCGCAGATCGATCTTCGGCTGATAGTGGAGCTTGAGCTGATTCTCCGCGATCGCTTTGCGCAGATCGCTGAGCAGCGACAGTTGCTCGGCGCGGTGCTTGTCGTAGCTTGCTTGGTACACCGCGACGCCCGATCTGCGCTGCTTGGCCTCATACATGGCTACGTCGGCGTGACGCAGCAAGACGCTGGGGTCTTCGCCGTGCGCTGGACACTGGGCGATACCGATGCTTGACCCCACGTCCACGGGCTGACGGTCGATCTCGATCGGCGCCTCGAGCACCGCGTCGATCATGCGTGCAACCACCAACGCCCGGTCCGCGTTGCCGGTGGCGAGCAAGACTCCAAACTCATCTCCCCCAAGCCGTGCCACGGTGTCGGATTCGCGGACCGCGTTGCGCAGGCGCTTGGCGACCTCCTGAAGAACAACGTCGCCTGCGCCATGGCCCAGGGTGTCGTTGATGTACTTGAAGCGGTCCAGGTCCATGACCAGGACCGATACCGGAGACCCGGTGCGGCGGTACAGCTTGACGGCCTGTGACAGGCGGTCATTGAACATCGCGCGGTTGGGAAGTCCAGTGAGAGTGTCCTGATAAGCCAGGCGCATGACTTCGGCTTCGCGGGCGGCAATCCCTTCCAGCATGTGGTTAAAGCTGGTAGCCACCGCCCCGACCTCGTCACCACGCTTGATCTCGATACGCCCGGTGTAGTCGCCGTCGCGGACCCGCTTCGCGAACTGAGTCAGCGCGCCCAGCGGGTGAGTGATGCGACGGGCCAGCACAACGCTTCCGATGATCGACGCGGTGATGCTTGCCAGAGTCAACAGGACCAGCAGCGACTTCAGGCGTTCGATAGGCTCCATGCCTTCGGAAACGGAGCGCTGCAGAACGATTTTCAACGGATCGCTGCCCTGCTTCGCCAGCGTAGTGACGGCGGTGTCGAATCCACCTAGCCGCAGTGGCGTGCCGGCCACGGTGTCTTGCGCCGACACTGCGGGCAGCGCAGCTTCCAGGTCCTTGCGCGCGCGGGTGGTGGCGAGCAGCTGCCATGCGTTGCTCGCATCCTGCCCCAGAAAGGACACGTGCAGCGACGTGAGCGCGCGCAGATCGTTGAGGAAGCCAGCGTCGATCAGGAAACCCATCGCGACCCACGCGATCGGATCGGGCGTGAGCACCGGGACGACGACCACCTGGTACAAGCGGTTGTCGATCATCAGTAGGGCCGAGGCCCTGCCGCGCTGCTGGGCGGAGCGGATGAGTGCCGGCCGAGGAAACGGCCGGCGCCCCGCTCCCGGATGGAGCGAATCGGCGAGCAAAACGTAGTCGGGCGACACCAGCATCATCACGCTGGCTTGCACTCGTGCACCGTGGTTGTGAAGCACCGACGGGATAGTAGGTGTGTCACCCGTCGCGATCGCCTGTCTGAATGCGAAGTCCTTGGACAGAACCTCAGCTGCCTGCAGCAGGCGCTGCTGATTTTGGTCCATGAGGCGAAGGAACACGCGTTCGCCGACCTGCAGCTCCTCGGCGTTTCTCTCCCGCGCGATGCCGGCGCTGAAACGGTCGACGAGCAGCAGCACGCTCGCCTGCACGATCGTGAACAGCAACGCGAACACGAGCGCTAGCCGGGTGCTGAGGCTGCGAACCTTTATCGCATCCCATCTCATCTGGGACCGCTGCCACCTCGGGAAAATTAGGAGGGCGTGTTGCGTTTTCGCCTTGCGTCGGCGGCGCGCGCGTGCAGCGCTCGTCTCGTCGGGACGCCCCTTGGCCTCGTGTCGAGATTCCCGTGTATCGATCAACTCGGTGATCTGACGCGGGATTTACAATCTGTCAAAGCAAAAAGAAGGCCATTGCGCGAAGCGCGCCAACACGCTGTCATGCGAAGGCTTTCTGCCTGGGAAAAGCAGCCGAGTGGCGGCGTTTCACGAAGCTCTAAATATCCGATCTCGCTCGAGTGCAGCAGCGTGCATCAGCGCACACGGCGCCTGATTGCTCGGGAGCAGTTCCTGCTTCTCTAGGGAAGCTCTGATCAAGTCTCACAACGCGCGTTGCGTCAGGTGCGGATGACTGCACGACGTCGCTCCGCAGCTAAGGTAGGTACCTTTGCAAGGAGCGCAACACGGCAGGCGCCGCACCTGACGCAACCCAATAATGTTGTCGCCTCTTTGGCGGGACCGGGCGATTTGGGTCGATGGCTGCGTCGGCTCCTCCTTGTGTAGGCCGGCTACACGGCGTCCTCGCCGTCTTGCGCGCCCGCGCAGGGCGGAGCAGGTTCCGTCGGGCTTGCCCGATGGATGCGACCCTGGAGCGGGATGCAGCGCCGGAGCCAAGCGCGTTCTGATTCGCGCCTGCACGGTCGCATCCCCGAAAGCGGGGCCCCTGCTCCACGTTCCGGCGCGAGGCCCAAATCGCCGCGGTCGCGCATGCGAGACTTGATCAGAGCTTCCCTAGCTAGCTCGCCAAAGGAATGCCGACCATGGTCCAGATCTTCGGAATTCTGATCGCGCTCGCCGGCTTGAGCGTCTTGCTGTACACGCTGGAGCGGTTGTTCCCGTCGGTGCCTGGGCAGCCATGGCGGCGACGCGACAGCAACGTGGATATGCTGTACTGGCTATTCACGCCGCTGGTGACGCGAACGATTCTGAAGATCGTCGGCGTAGCGGGCGTCATCGTCGTCTTGGGGGTGCTCGGGCGGCAGGCCGGGCCTCGCATCGCAGAAGGTTTCGGTCCACTGGTGTGGCAGCCTCTGTGGCTGCTGCTGATCGAAATGCTTCTGCTGGGAGACCTGATCGGCTACTGGACGCACCGCTGGTTTCACCGGTCGCGCCAGTGGAAATTCCACGCCGTGCATCACAGCTCGACGCGGCTCGACTGGCTCTCGACGCTGAGAGTCCACCCGGTCAACGACGTTGTGTCCAAGCTCGTTCCCGCGCTGGTACTGGTCTGCCTCGGATTTCCCCTCAAGGCGCTCGCGGGGTATGTGCCCCTGCTAACGTTCTATGCGATTCTGCTGCACGCCAACGTCGACTGGTCGTTTGGGCCGCTGCGCTATGTCATCGCGAGCCCGCAATTCCATCGCTGGCATCACACGACCGAAGAGCAGGGTCTGAACAAGAACTTTGCGCCGTTGTTTCCGTTCGTGGACTTGGCGTTCGGCACGTTCCACATGCCCCGCGGCCGGCGCCCAGAACGCTTTGGAACCAGCGGGACGCAGGTGCCCGAAACTTTCTTGGGGCAGCTGCTGTTTCCGTTCCGTAGCGACAGCGCCGAGGGCCAGAGCAGCGTCGCGAGACCATCTTTGGATGCGGTAGTAGCCAAGTGTCTGGCGGGCGCTGAAACGCGCAAGGTGCGGGCCTTCATCGATACGCTCAACGTGCCCGGCTGGCCACAGACCGCTGCCAGGCTGCGGGTCGATCGTGACAAAGAGGCTGAGAAGCCTGCGCGTGAATCCGTTGCCGCCGATTACGATCAAGGGTGAGTTCGAATGTTCGTCGGGAGCGGCGCGCAGCAACGCTCCGCTGCCTCTAGCGCTGCGGCTTCTTCCAGATGCCGCGCTTGTGCATCAACTCGATCTGAGTTTTGATCACCTCGTCACGGTATTGCGCGTGCTTCATGGGTGCGCGGTTCAGGTACAGGTTCTTCGGGTAGATCGGCTGTTCGTACAGGATCTGGTACAGCTCTGTGCGTAGATCCTTCATCCAGTTGTCCCATTGCGCCCGCGCACGGTGGTCGCGCAGAGCCTCGATGTCGATCACTCCGCCGACGTAGGTTGACCCCGCACCGTAGTCCTGGCGCCCCACGATCTGGCCCTTGTAGTTGATGATGAAGGAGCGTCCGCCGAAGGTGTCGATCGGTGTACTCTCCTCCGGGAACAGGTAGTACGTTCCCATGTTGGGCGCGACCACGTACATGTTGTTGTCCAACGCGCGGGCGCGGCTCTGAATTTCGAATAACTCGTTGCCTGTGCCGGGATGCGGATAGGAGGCGCGATACACGACCTCGGCGCCGTTCATGGCAAGCGCGCGCGCGTTCTCGGGGTAGGAACCTTCGTTGGCCATCATGATGCCGAGCCGTCCAACGTCGGTATCCACCACCGGCCAGAACGCCTGTAAGCTGCGCCCGTACTTCTCCACCCACCAGTCGTAAACATCGTGCGGGCAGACCGAGTGCTCGACCGGAAATAGGGGCGAGACCTTGTAGTGCTGCAGGATCACCTTGCCTTTGGGGTCGAGAATGAACCCCACATTGAAGAAGCGGTCTTTCAAGTCAGGATGCCGCGCCTTGGCCTGCGCCATGATGAAAGCGTCGTAGTCCTTGGCGATCTTGCCGAGGTACTCGGTCTCTTCGCCCGGGATGTCGATGGCACCCTCGCGCGCGAACTGCACGTGGTCCAGGTCCAGCACTTCATCGTTGAAGCCCTGCAGCGCGCCCTCGGGAAACGCGATCAGGCGCACCGGCAGGTCCAGACTGGACAGCCAGGCCGCCGCTTTCACCAGGTGTGAGAGATGCTCGAGGTTGATCATGATGTCCTTGCGCTTGCGAATGCCGCGCACAGTAGGGACGAGGCCGACGGCCGTGTAGGGTTTGATCATGGCGTTTCTCCTCAGGCGTTGAGTCGCTGCACGTTGTTGGGGTCGCGGGTAAGTTTAGCTGAGAGTGAATCAGTAAATGGTGAATGGGTGAATGAGCGAAGGCGCGAAAGGTGAAGGGTTTGGGCGCAGACGCTTCCTGACGGCGTTGCCCGTGCTCGCGTGTCCGGCGCGAGCGTGGCCGGCGTATCCGCAGGTCACGCGTTCCAATGCGCTGGTCTTCCCGCGCGATCACGGCGCGCATCCGCAGTACCGCACCGAGTGGTGGTACATCACCGGATGGGTGAAGGATGCAAGCGATGAGGAGCTGGGCGTTCAGATCACTTTCTTCCGCAACCGGCCGGGCGTGCAGGAAGACAACCCCAGCGCGTTTGCCCCTAAGCAGCTGGTGTTCGCTCATGCTGCAGTGGCCGACTCACGGCTCGGGAGGTTGCGCCACGATCAACGCGCCGCCCGCGAGGGTCTGGGGCTGGCCGGCGCCGAGACCGGCACTACGCGGGTATGGATCGAGGATTGGTCGCTGCAGCTTACGCCGGATGGCTACGTCGCACGCGTCGCCGCGCGGGACTTTGGCATGCAGCTCACGTTTAGGCCGATGCAGCCGATCCTGCTCGAGGGGGACGAGGGCTACAGCCGGAAAGGTCCGATGCCAGATCAGGCGAGTTATTACTACAGCTGGCCGCATCTTGCGGTCGACGGCACCATCGCCATGCAGGGCAAGACGTTGCGGGTTACCGGCCAGGCCTGGCTCGATCACGAATGGTCGAGCGAGTACCTGGCATCCGAGGCCGTCGGCTGGGACTGGATCGGGATCAATCTCGCTGACGGTGGCGCACTCATGGCCTTCCGCATTCGGGACCAGGATGGACGCGATCTGTGGGCTGGCGGTACTCTGCGCGACGCGTCGGGTCACACGGGCGTCTTCGAGCCCCGCGATATCCGGTTTCAGCCGCTGCGCAACTGGCGCTCGCCGAGCACCAATGCGCAGTATCCGGTGACGATGCGGGTAAGTGCGGGACCGACTACGCTGCAGCTCGATCCTCTGATGCCCGATCAGGAGCTGGACTCACGCGCCAGCACCGGCACAATCTATTGGGAGGGTGCCGTGCGGGCCTCCGATGAAGGCCGGGAGATCGGGCGCGGGTATCTGGAGCTCACTGGGTATGCATCAGCGCTGCGGCTGTGACTGCAACAGCCGCCTGACTGCCGCTGGCCTGGGCAACGGCGCCACCGCGCCATAGCCCGTCGTGGTGAGCGCTGCGGCGGCGTTGGCGTAGTGTGCTGCACGCCAGAAATCATCCCCGAGCGCGAGCCGTGCAAGCAAAGAACCGGCGAAGCAATCGCCGGCTCCTGTGGCATCGACACAGGCGACTGCGTATGGCGGGATTCGCTCACGTCGCGTCCCGTCACTGGCCAGTGCCCCGTCAGCGCCCAGCTTGAGCGCCACGTATCTGGCGCCCAGGCCATGGCTCCAGTCCACGATGGCCTCGGGCTGCTCCAGCCCGGACAGCGCCTTGACGTCATCGAGGCTGGGGAGAAAGTAGTCGGCCAGGGCGATGGTAGCGGTGATCACCGCTTTCGCCCGCGCCAGGGGCCACAGTCGCAGCCTGAGGTTGGAATCGTAGGCGAAGCTCACGCCCGATGATCTGGCTGCGTCGACCGCGGCGAAAACAGTGTCGCAGGCGGAAGTGCTGATGGCCTGCGAGATGGCTGAGGTGTGAAAGAACTTCGCGCTCCGGATCAGGTCGAGCGGCAGGTGCTCAGGCCGCATGCGGCTTGCCGCCGAGCCGGCGCGCAGGTAGCTGAACACGTGGCCTTGCGGCCCGTAGTGGATGAAATAGACGCCGGTGTGTGCCTCGCGATCGATATCCACGCCGGAAGTGCCGAGCCCTTCCTCGCGCCAGAGCGCGAGGAACTGCTTGCCGAACTCGTCGTCACCGACACGCGTGACGTACGCTACAGCCGCGCCTTGGCGCGCAGCGGCGATGGCCGCATTGCTCGTGTCGCCGCCGAACCCCTGCAGATACTTCTTGTCCTCTCCCTGGATCTGGCTGTACTCGTACAGGGGTTCGCCGAGCGACACAATGTCGGTGACGGAGCCCATCGTCACTGAGCCGTGCCGTGCGCCAGCTCGAGAAACTGTCGCGCATGACGAATGACCTGGGCGCGGTCGCCTGCCGCCAGGGCCTTCTGATCGACAATGTTGTTGCCGACCCCGACCAGGGCAGCGCCGGCCTTGAAGTAATCCAGGATGTTCGCAGCCGACACTCCGCCCGTGGGACAAAGCGGAATCCCGGGAAACACCGCGTGGATGGCCTGCAGGTGCGATGGACCGCCGCTGGATGCGGGGAATAGTTTGACGATCTGCGCACCTTCGCGCCACGCCGCCAACACTTCGCTCGGAGTGAACCCGCCGATCAACGCCGCGCGGCCGGCACCGCGCGCGAGGTTCGCCATACCCTCGACCATGCAGGGCGACACGAGATAGTCTGCGCCTGCATCCAGACAGCGCTTGGCGCTGTCCAGGTCGAGCACCGTTCCGGCACCGACCAGGAAAGCGCTTTCCATGCGTTTGCGCAGCTCAGCCAGCAACGTAAGCGCGTCGGGCGTAGTGAGCGTCAGCTCGACGGTCCCGAAGCCGGCTTCCACCAGGCAGTCGATCGCTGCTGCGCTGGCGTGTCGCGTCGCGAGCCGCAGAACGGGAATGACTCGCGTGCGAGTCAGCGTTTCGAACACGGTGCCTGTGCTCACCTGGCGAAGCTCCCATCAAGCCGGGCCAGGAATGCCCGGGCGCTGGGCGAAGAACTGGCCACGAGCGCTTGTGCATTGTCGGGTCTGAACTCACCGAGGGCAAGTCTGCGCTGCAGATGCGCGCCGAGAGGCAGCGGAGCGCGCGGTGTCTGCGAGGCGCGGGAGAGCCGCGAGGCTATTGCGTCTCGCGGGCCTGGGGGGTCATGTGCTGGAGCGCGGCCATGAGCTCGGACGCTTCGACGCGTCCATCATGGTCCGTGTCCATCGCATCGAAGCGATCGGCAAGGTGCGGAAAGTCCTTGGCCATCTGCTCGCGCGTGAGCCCTAGGCCATCTAGGTCAGCAGCGCGAAAGCGCGCCTCGACCCGATGCTCCACGGCGGGCGGGATGCTGCGAGCAGTGCCCTCCATGCCGGGCGATTCGCTGGCTGGGCGAACGGTTCCCACCGGTATGTTGGGCTCCGTTGAGGTTGGTGCAGGCTGCGGATTCACGTTCTGTGGATCGCTCACAGCCGTGCCAGCGTTAGCGTCGACGGCGGGCGAGCGCGCCGGCGGTTGCACAGCAGAATACAGAGACGATGGGTCAACCTCCGGTCCGACGAGTTGTCGTTTACCCAGCACTACCACTGTCGGCTGCCGGGCCGAGCGTGCCGCCGGGTCCGGCCTCATGTTACGCAAGCCAATCCCGACCATCGCAGTGACGACCACGGCCACCAAGAGGGTCTTCCACGGAAACGTTCCTGCTCCTGCTAGCCGAGGGCCGCTGCGCACGCTGGTCTGCGCCGCCGCGCTGGCAAGACGGGCGCGTTCAACTCGCTCCGCTGCAGGACTTACAGCCGGCCTCGCGGGCTGCCCGGTGCGAGGGATCGAGGTGATCTTCGCGGTTGCAGGGAAAGGCTGGCCGCCCGCGGCCGCTGTCGCCATGGGCTGCGGGACCATGGCGCGCTGGCCGAACAGCACCTCGCGCCATTGCGGCACGCTGCGCGGACGCGCTCCCTCCTCCAGTGCGAGTCCCCAGCCGATGGCATCGACAAAGGGCCCGCTGTAGCGCATTCGGGCTGCGCCCAGCCCCTGGGTCAAAGCGTCAGATTTCATGCGCGTGATGGCATCCGGCGGGCTCTGGCCGGTCACCGCGAAGTACAGCACACCGCTGAGTGAGTAGATGTCGGACCAGGGTCCCTGCTCCGCGGACGTGGTGTATTGCTCGAACGGTGCGTAGCCGGGCGACACGATCGTGGTCAAGGCCTGCGTCGCGCCTGCAACGGCCTGCCGCGCGGAGCCGAAGTCGATCAGGACGGGAGAGCCGTCCTGGCGGATGAAGATGTTGTCGGGCTTGATGTCCCGGTGCAGGAAACCGGCGATGTGGACTTTCTCCAGGCCATCCAGCAGCGGCGCCAGCATTGCCCGCAGCGTTGGTTCCGGCGGAAACGGATTGCGCTGGAGCCAGGCCTTGAGCGGCTCGCCCGCCTCGTAGTCCATCACCATGTAACCGGTGCCGTTCGTTTCGAAGAACCGGTTCACGCGCACGATGTTCGGATGGCTGAACTTGGCCAGCGTGCGCGCCTCCTGGATGAAGCGATCCAGCCCCCAGCGGTATTCCTTCTCCAAGCCGGAGCTGGTCGGCAGCACAGTGCCGCCCGAACCGCGTACCGCGACTGCCCCAGGGAGGTACTCCTTGATCGCCACGTCCTTCTCGAGGTTGGTGTCGTGCGCCAGGTAGGTGATCCCGAAGCCGCCCGCGCCGAGCACGGAGTCGAGCCGGTACTCCATCAGCATGGAGCCCAGTGCCAGGGCGTTTTGGTGGGTTGACGTGGTCATGGGCAGTGCAGCCTTACGGCATTGCGATCCGCTTTCCTATGCATTTTCCTTGCCTGCCTCGGCTCTACCCGGTCCGGGCGTGGCCCTCGCTCGGTGAGCGTGGTAGCGATCCACAGCCGCCCCGATGCGGGTACCATTCGTTCGGGGAGGTACGAGGCCTCGCGCAACGAAAAGCAGGAGGAGGGATGGCTCCCAGGTCGCTGGGCACCTACGACTATGTGATCGTCGGGGCGGGCACCGCGGGCTGCGTGCTGGCGAATCGGCTGTCCGCCGACCCGGACGTCAACGTCCTGCTGCTGGAAGCCGGTGGCAAGGACAACTACTTCTGGATCCACATCCCGGTCGGATACCTGTACACGATCGGCAACCCGCGTACCGACTGGTGCTTCAAGACCGAGCCGGAGGAGGGGCTAAACGGCCGCTCCATCGGGTACGCGCGCGGCAAGGTGCTGGGCGGTTGCTCCTCGATCAACGCCATGATCTATATGCGCGGGCAGAAGAGCGACTACGATCACTGGGCGGGGCTGGGCAACCGCGGCTGGTCCTGGGACCAAGTGCTGCCGTACTTCAAGCGCACCGAGGACTATGCCCACGGCGGAGATGCGCTGCACGGCGCGGGCGGTGAAATGCGCGTCGAAGAACGCCGCGTGAGCTGGGAGATTCTGAACGCGTGGCGCGAAGCCGCCGCGGAGTGCGGTATCCCGAAAATCCAGGAGTTCAACCGCGGCGACAATTTCGGCAACGCATACTTCCAGGTTAACCAGCGACGGGGGGTGCGCTGGAGCGCCACGCGCGCCTTCCTGCGGCCGGTGCTGCATCGGCGCAACCTCAAAGTCATGACGCACGCGCACGCGCTGCGCATCCGGGTCGAGATGCGGGACGCTATCCCGCGCGCAACCGGTGTGGAGATGTATTCACGCCAGACCGGGGAAGGTGTCGTCGAGGCGCGGCGCGAGGTGGTGCTGTCGGCTGGCGCGATCGGCTCGCCACAGGTCCTGCAGCTGTCCGGGATAGGCCCGGGCGCGCTGCTACGGAAATTCAGTCTCCCGGTCAACCGCGATCTGCCCGGCGTCGGTGAAAACCTGCACGACCATCTGCAGATCCGGATGGTGTACCAGGTCAGCAACGTGCTGACGCTCAACCAGCGCGCACGTACCTTGGGCGGCAAGGCGGCCATGGGCTTGGAGTACCTGCTGTTCAAGACCGGACCTCTCACCATGCCACCGTCGCAGCTTGGGGCCTTCGCCCGCAGCGATCCATCCCAGCCCTCGGCCAACATCGAGTGGCACGTGCAGCCGCTGTCGCTGGACAAGTTCGGCGAGCCACTACACCCTTTCCCGGCTATCACGCCCTCGGTGTGCAATTTGCGGCCCGTCAGCCGCGGCTATGTTCGCATCAACAGCCCCGACCCGAGGGCGCCTCCGGCAATCAAGCCGAACTATCTATCCGCGGAAGAGGATCACAGGGTCGCTCTGGACTCCATGCGCTTTACCCGCCGGATCATGGCAGCCAAGGCGCTGGCCAAGTACGAACCGAAAGAGTTCAAACCAGGGGCCGGCGTCGAATCCGATGCCGAGCTGGCACGCGCCGCGGGCGACCTGGGCACGACCATCTTCCACCCTGTGGGCACCTGCAAGATGGGGCACGACGATCTGGCGGTGGTGGATGAGCGCCTGCGCGTGCGCGGTGTAATGGGACTCAGAGTCGTGGACGCCTCCATCATGCCGCGCATTACGTCGGGCAACACCAACGCGCCCACAGTGATGATCGCGGAGAAGGCGGCAGAGATGGCGCGGGAGGATCGCCTGTCTGGCGGTCTGGCCCAGCGGCGCGCAGTGCCCGGCCCCGAGACGCAGGCGACCGTTTGAGCGTGCGCATGACGCGTGAACATGCGGGCATGCTGAGGCAGTTTGCTTTGCCCTGATATAATCCAAACCTGGTAAGAGGCGGGGAGCAATCCCCGCCTCTTCAGTTGTTAATGCGTCCCGCTGCGGTAAGTGGCCCATATCAGATCGCAACATGCTTCATCCCAATAATTCGCTCGATCCGGAGGAGATTCGATGACTAGTCGCCGTGCGATCGCAAGGGCATGCGCGTGGTTGGGGGCAGGGGCGGTGGGCTGCGCCGGACTATTGGCGAACGCGACTCAGGCCCGGACGTTATCGGAGATACAGGCTCGCGGTCTCATAGAGCTATGCGCCAACCCGGATGCGCTGCCCTATGCCAGCAAGAACAGCGAACAGCCCGGTTTCCAGATCGAGTTGGCGCGCGCCCTGGCGAAGGGGCTTGGAGTACAGCTCCAGGTTGACTGGATCTACGTTGCCCGGCGCGCGAACCAGGTGAACTGTGACATCTTGATGGACGCGTTCAGCGACCCGGAGATTCACGAGGGTAGGCTGAAGCTGTCCATTCCGTATCAGAAGACCGGGGTTGCGCTCGCGCTAGCCCCGGGTGTTCCTCTGGTTCAAAGCTTCGACGATCTGCGTCCCGACCAGAAGATTGGCGTCATGGTCGAGTCGGTAGCCAGCGTGGTGCTCGGCAAGAAGGGATTGGCCACCAGGCCTTACTCCTTTGAGTCCGACATGATTGACGATCTACTCAGCGGGGAGATACAGGGCGCTGCCATCAGTCCTGCGAAGGCTGCTTACTACAATCACACCCACCCCGACCGCCAGATGGGACTGGCCTATGCCTACGACAGCGAACCCGAGCTAAGCTGGACGGTCTCCGTGGGCATGCGCAAAGCCGACAAGGCTCTGGTGGACGCGATCAACCCGGTGCTGAGCGGGCTGCTCAGCGACGGAACGGTCGATCGGATCTACGCCAAGTACGGCGTCAAGCATCGCACGCCGTAAAGGCTAGCCGCCAGCCGCAGAGGGACAGTCGTCAGCGGCAGCCCGGACGTCCGCGGGCACCTCCAGTACCGCTGTGATCACGTGGGCTGACCGTCCGTCGGCCCAGATTCCCCGCTCATCGACCCCTGACCGCTGCGGCCCCGCCCGGCGGCTGCAGCTGCCGCGGGCACGCCGTTCGCATGGGAAATAGGACTTTGCGGCCAGCGCGCCGCGGTCAGTCGAGAAGGTGACAGCAATGTCACGCAAGAGCGTAATCCAACTCGTACCGGCGCCGGTCAGCCGCGGGAACGCATCCGATTTGCGCTACCGGCTGTTGATGGCGGCGCTCGGATCGAGCGAAGAGGTGAACCCATTGCTGCTCGCTGCCGAGGCCGCCGACGGCGCCAATGAGTCACCCGAGGCCGCTGCTTCTCCTGATCATTCAGACCAAGCGATCCCGGCAGCTGAGCCGCACGACGTCGAACACCTGGCGGTTGCCGAGCGCGAAGATCAAGCGATCCCGGTCACTTTGAGGCAACCGCCAGCGCCTCGTTCAGCAGCGCAACCGCCAGCGTCGTCAACGGCCCCGAATAAGACGGCAACCGAAGTGCCCGCTGCGGCGGGCAGCGCGCCACTGCCCCGCGCACCGAGACGACGATGAGTCGGCCAGCCTGGCATCTTGAGACGGGTGCGCGCATGAATGTTGCATACGCGCTCTCCCGACTCGACTTACCGCAGCAATGGCTACGACTGCAGAGCTGACCCCGCGCGCGCGACTCGTCTTCGGCCTCGTCGCGATGGCCACGGGCCTCGCGCCCATGGCTCTAGCGATCGGACTTCTCACGCCCAACCCTGGCAGCATGAGAGCCCCGCAGTGGGTCGTGTTCCTGGCCGGGTGCACATTCTTCCTGGCGGGTTGGTTGATCCTGCTACCGGAGCGATGGGTCAAGACCCGCGGCTTTCTCGGCGTCGTGTTGTTGACCGGGTTTGCCGCAGTCTTCGACTGGGTGAGCTTCGGGCCTGGTGAACGCCATTTCAGCGGCGGGTTGTCGATTGGCCCGCTGTCGAGCTCTGGGTCCAGCAGCGAGCTCACGGGCCGCGTGGTGTTCGGCATCGCAGCCGCGTCGATGAGCCTGCTGGCGCTTTGGGTCTGGGGACGCTGGGTGCGCTCGCTGTTCGAACCAGACGCTGATCGGTCTATCGGTCCTAGCGCTGCCGCTGATGCTTCGAATCCGCCGTTGCGCGCAGGTTCGGACTGACGTCAAGCGGTGTGCTCCAGGCGCGGCCAACTGCCGTACAGGCGGTAGACTTGCTGTAGTTGCTTTGCCTGGTACATAGCCTGATCGGCGCGCTCCAGCAGTTCCTCTGCCGAAGCGGCGTGCAGCGGGAAGATCGCGCCGCCGATGTTGACACCAATTTCTCCGACGATGGAATCGACCCGCACCGGCCTGACGATGCTGTCTGCAATGGCCAGGGCGCGAGCCGCGATCTGCTCGGTGTCGGTGAGACCTTCGAGCAAGACCACGAACTCGTCGCCGCCGAGGCGTATCGCCGTATCCGTCGCGCGTATGGTGGCCTTGATGCGCCGCGCCACCACGCGCAGCACCTCGTCTCCGACTCGGTGGCCGTACCGGTCGTTGAACGCTTTAAACTTTGCCAGGTCCAGGTAAAGCAGCGCGAAGCTCGCGGAGTCCGAGGACGCGAGCTTGCGCATGAGGTGCAGGCGGTTTCCCAGGCCGGTGAGCGCGTCCAGCTCCGCCTGCTCCAGCATTTGCCCGATCTGCTCCTGGAAGCGCGACGCATCGCGCAGTACCGCGATTGAACACGGTCGGCCCTCGATCTCGAGCGGCGAGAGCGAGATCGATACCGGCAATTCGGCGCCGGATTTGTGCAGCGCGAACAGCACGGGCCGGCTTCCCATCGGCCTGGGTTCCCCGCGCGCCGCATACTCGCTCACACGCCGCAAGTGCGCTTCACGGAAGCGCTTAGGCACGAGCAGGGAGACGGACTGGCCCGTCAGCTCCCCTCTCTCGTAACCGAGCAGCGTCGTGATGGCCCCGTTCGCATACAGAATGCGGCCTGTACGATCGACCACCACGACCGCGTCGGGGAGAATGTCCAGCGGTTGTGCGAGCTCACTTAGGGTGTGGCTCATCGCCCTGCGCGCGGTCTGATGCCGAGCTTAGGCGAGCGCACGGCTGACCACCTCGAATGTGTCCGTGGACAACCCTCTAGTGTCTCGGATACGTTCGAGCGCCGTCTTGGCATGTGCCTGGCGGGCGGCATCGAACTTTCGCCAGCGGTCGAAGCCGCGTGCCATGCGTGCCGCTACCGTCGGGTTCAGCGCGTCGAGTGCGATAACCTGATCCGCCAAGAAACGATAGCCGGCGCCGCCGGCTGCGTGAAAGCGAACCTGGTTGCTGCGGAAGCCACCGATCAGGGCATACACTTTGTTCGGGTTGCGGATGTTGAACGCCTCGTGTGACATCAATCGGATCACCTCGGCGAGCGTTCCCGGCAGGCGAGAGGTCGCTTGCACGCCAAGCCATTTGTCCACCACCAGCGGTTCCGCCTTCCATTTGGCATAGAAGCGATCGAGCGCAACGCGGCGCTCTGGGCAGTCGCAGTTGGCCAGGCTCGAGAGAGCGGCCATCGCGTCAGTCATGTTGCCGGCGCCGTCGAACTGCCTCGTGGTCAGCGAGCGTGTCTGCGGGTCGTCCAGCTCCGTCAGATAGCCGAGGCAGAGATTTCGCAGCGCTCGCCGGGCAGCCGATTTCGCGTCCGGGCTGTACGGCCCGGTCACGTGACTGAACGAATACGTGTCTTGCAGCTGCTTGCGCAGCGAGCGCGCAAGGTGTTGGCGCAGGCGCACGCGTACCGCGTGTATGGCATCGGGGTCGACCACTTCCATCTGCTCGGCGATGTAGCCTTCCGAGGGCAAGGAGAGCGCTTCCGCGGCGAACGCGGGATCGCCGAGGCCGTCGGAAAGCACGCGCGAAAACACGGCAACAAAACTGTCGGGGAACGCCGGTTCCTTTCCCCTCTGCGAATCCGCAATGCCGCGCAGGAGGATCTCCAACGCCAGGCGCTGACCCGCCTCCCAGCGATTGAAGGCGTCGCTGTCGTGGCCGAGCAGATGCGTCAGTTCTGCGTTGGTGTAGGCGTACTTTAGAATCACCGGCGCCGAGAAACCGCGCAGCAGTGAGGGCACCGGCTTGGCTGGGACGTCGATGAAGGCGAAGCGCTCTTCGGGCGATTTGAGCGACAACACGCGTGTCGTGGTGCGAGCCTGCGACTCGCCGTCGAGCTGGAGCGGGACGTCCCTGCCGTCGGGTCCGACCAGCCCGACTGCAAACGGGATGTGGAACGGCAGCTTTTCGGATTGCTCCCGCGTCGGCGGGCAGGACTGCTTTACCGTCATCGCGTAGCGCTTGGTGTTCGCGTCGTAGGTGCCGCTCACTTCAACCACCGGCGTGCCGGCCTGGTCGTACCAGCGCTTGAACTGGGTCAGGTCCACGCCGCTCGCGTCCTGCATCGCCTGGACGAAATCGTCCGTGGTTACGGCGTGGCCGTCGAAGCGCTGGAAGTACAGATCCATCCCCTGGCGGAAGCACTCGCGTCCAATCAGAGTGTGGATCATGCGCACCACTTCGGCGCCTTTCTCGTACACTGTGGCGGTGTAGAAATTGCTGATCTCCATGTAGGATTGCGGGCGCACCGGATGGGCCATGGGTCCGGCGTCTTCGGGAAATTGGGCCGCGCGCAGATTGCGCACCTCTTGGATGCGGGCCACGGCTCGCGAGTACATGTCCGCTCCGAACTCCTGGTCGCGGAACACCGTGAGCCCCTCCTTGAGCGAGAGCTGGAACCAGTCGCGGCACGTGACCCGGTTGCCGGTCCAGTTGTGCAAGTATTCATGCGCGACGACGCGATCGATGTGCATGAAGTCGGTATCGGTGGCGATGTCGGGGCGGGCCAGTACATACTTGGTGTTGAAGATGTTGAGGCCCTTGTTCTCCATGGCGCCCATGTTGAAGTCGCCCACCGCCACGATCATGTATTGATCCAGGTCCAGCTCGAGCCCGAATACGTCCTCGTCCCATTTCATGGCCTTCTTCAGGGCCCGCATGGCGAAGCCGCACTGGTCCAGCTTGCCCGGCTCCACGTAGATCTGCAGGCTGGCCTTGCGCCCCGACTTGGTGATGAAGCTATCCTCGAGCTTGTCCAGCTTCGCGGCCACCATCGCGAACAGATAGGAAGGTTTAGGGAACGGATCTTCCCAGCGCGCCCAGTGCCTGCCAGTGGACTCGGTACCGCTGGCTACCAAGTTGCCATTGGACAGCAGCACCGGATATCGCGCTTTGTCCGCGTGGATCGTCACGGTGTAGCGCGCCATCACGTCTGGCCGATCGAGGAAGTAGGCGATACGCCGGAAGCCCTCTGCCTCGCACTGGGTGAAACAGCCGTCTTTGGAGGCGTACAGCCCCATGAGCTTAGTATTCTGCTCGGGGCGGACTTTGCATACTGTTTTCAGCGTGAACCGATCGGGCACGTGAGGGATGGTGAGCCGCTTCGCCTCCACTGCGTAGTCCGCTGCTGGCAGCTGCGTCCCATCCAGCATGACCGATTCCACATCCAGCTCATCGCCGTCCAGCACAAGCGGGGATCTGGGGTCCACGGACTTGGGGTTGCGACGAATTCCGAGCGTGGCGGTCACGCGGGAGAAGCTATCTTGGAGATCCACGTCGAGCTCAATCGTGGAGATGAGAAACGGAGGCGATGCGTAGTCGCTTAGGTGAATAGTGATCGGGGTCGGGTTCGACATCTCGGCGGTATGAGAGAGTGCATTGCTACGAGCGAAGTCTACCCGAGCCGTGCGGCAAGCGGTGTTGAACTGCCGCATCGACGGGAGGCGGTTCGGTGGGCGTCTTTGCTGGCTACGGACGATGTGCGTGGCAAGCCTGTGCCGTGTTGAGTCGCCCCGTGTCACAGTATGATCAACAGTTGGAGTGTGGCCAGGATCCTGGGTCTCAGAGTGCACGCATACCGCGGGGTTGATATACATCCTCAGGATGGCCAGGAAGGAGGGCTTCGCGTGACCCGAAGAACGTTTACGCGAACGGGATAAAGTAGCCGAGCGGGAGAGCGCCGCGTGCACCGATCAACAAAGCACGACTGACCGACCCCCTCGAGGGCGGTGCGGAACTGGCTCCCCGCCGCCGAGAAAGATTTCGGCCGGTCCGTCAAATCCGGGGCGATTCTTACTTTCGTGGCTGCGAGACGGATCTCAAGACCCTTGAATCGAGGCCGCAATTCGTTGAAACGCAAGATATTTCTTATAGCCAGTACGATTTATGCGTGGAAACGCCATGGGAGGAGGACATGGATGAGAGAGGTATACGCTATGTTCTCCAATGGCTTACGGGTTTTTGCCTCCGCGATCGCGCTCATTGCGATCCCCGTGGCGGTCAAAGCCGGCACGAATACGCTTGGTGATGGTGCGCCCGAGGCACCGAAAGCGGGCATGTACCACGCGTCTGTAGAGAGCTCGAATTCATCGCGCCTCTATCGCATGATCGATCGGAATGAGATCGACGCGATGCCCAAGCTGGTAGACAGCTTGCTGGACACGATTGCCAGGCTGTCGAACTATAGGAAGCCTGCCATCGCGCCGCGCGTTACCAAGGTCTCGCGTGCCGAGATCGAGCGAACGATTTGCAGCGGTCCCTGTCCGGTGAGGGGCTGGCACCTGCCAGAGGATGGAATTTTCCTCGACGACAGCTTGATGCCGGAGACCAACCTGGTCCACCGCTCTATCCTGCTCCACGAGCTGGTGCATTTTCTCCAGGAGATCAACGGCGAGGGTGCGTCGATGGACGAATGCAACCGTTGGCTCCATCGCGAACGGGAAGCCTACTGGCTGCAGAACCAGTACCTCGCGATCGTCGGTAACGCCAGCAGCTACCACCAGATGGTTGCAAACGAATCCTGGATCGCTTCAAGCCGCAACACCTGCATAAGCTGGCGACGGGCCGTGAACACTGCCCAGTGAGCCGCGTCGCGGTCGGCGCGACGTTTCGCGGCAGTTCATTCCCGATTCACTCTTGCAAGCCCTTGTCGCAGCCAGAAAGCATGTGCCATGCTTGAGCCATGCTACGCACTGCGGCGATGCTTCTGGTGGCGGTACTAGCGACCGCACGCGTAGGCTGGGCGCAGTTGGCTTCCGTCGATTCGATCGACCGAGAATTGCTGCGTAAAGCGGAAGCAGGACAGTTCAGCGGCTCGGTCCTCATCGCCAAGGGCGGCCGGATACTGCTCAACAAGGGTTACGGGCTTGCGGCCTATCCAGGCGGGGCCGCAAATACGAGGGCGACCCGGTTCCGCATCGGATCATTGACCAAGCAGTTCACCGCCGCCGCGATCCTCGAACTGCGCGATGACGGCAGGCTGTCACTGGATGATCCCGTCTGCCGTTACGTGCAACCCTGTCCGCAAACCTGGGCCGAGATCAAACTCTCCCATCTTCTGAGTCACACATCAGGTCTTTCGAGCTACAGCGTGCTGCCGAAGTACAACGACATCAAGGCTCAACCCATCTCGACCGCAGAGCTGCTTGCCCTGATCCAGACACTGCCGGTGCAGTTTCCGCCCGGATCGGCCTTCGAGTACGGCGATTCCGGCTACGCGGTCCTGGGCGCGGTCATCGAGCAGGTGTCGGGAATCTCCTACGCGGCATTCCTGCAGGCGAAGATCCTGGATCCGCTGGAGATGGCTGAAACCGCGTTTGCCAACCTGCCCACGTCCAGCGCCAGCGCACAGGGGTACCTGTCCACCGCGGACGGTCTGCATCCAGCGCCGGTCGTGGACGCGAGCGCCGCGTTCTCGTCTGGCGGGATGTACTCCACCACACCGGATCTGTTGCGGTGGGCGCGAGCGTTGCTGCACAAACGGATCCTCTCGGATCGATCCCGGCGTGAGATGTTCACCCCAGGGCTGGAGGATTTCGGTTACGGCTGGATCGTGCCGAAGAACGCCTCGCCGGTCACCTACCTGCACTTTGGGGCGCTCGCCGGATTCGAGAGCGCGATCTTCGTGCTTCCGGATCTGCGCGTGATCGCGATCGTTCTCAGCAACGTCGAGGGCATCGACGCGCAATCGCTCGCTGCCAACAGCGCCATCACCGGTGCCTATGCCGAGTACGAAGGGGACTACACGTTGCCCGAGCTGAAAAAGACCCTGCACGTGTTCCAGAAGACAGGGACGCTGCGAGCGCAGACCACACGCGGGCCGATGCTCTCGCTCGAGTATGTTTCGGGTGACGAGTTCGTTGCATTACGCGGCACCGAATCGGAGGTGCGCATCGCGTTCAGCAGAGACGACTCCGGGCAGGTCGTCGGGGTCCAAGCCGAGCAGTTCGGAAAGCGCTTCTCCGGAACTCGGCGACCAGCGCCAGGAACCAGTACGAGCGTGACGCGGGAGGCCGGGCGCAGTTAGGAGCTGTTGAGGAGCCCTAGCCGCAAGCCCCGATCGCGCCGCAGGCGGTGCAGAACTCGCAGCCGTCCTTCTTGATCAACGCGAAGTTGCCGCACTCCTTGCATTGCTTGCCCGGCAGCACGCGGTAGCGGGCAATCTCATCCTCCAGGCGATCGTGCTCGGGGATCTCGAGCACGCCCATCTCGGTCACCGGGTAACCGCGCTCGTCGAGCACGCCGAGCATCGCATAACGATGGATGATCAAGCGCGCTACGTAAGCCACGGTGGACGGAAAATTCTCCTGCCGCTCTTCGCCCGGTACACGCGCCATGAAATCGCCCAGCGGCTCGGCGTAGTTGAGCAACTTGCGCAGCTTCATGCCGATCCAGGCCGGATCGATCACGCGCATGTCGAGCGACAGCAGCTTGAGCAGACCGTCCAACCCACGCGGGTACGCGCCCGCCATCCACACCGAGTAAGGGCGCCGCTGGCCGTTGGGCAGGACCAGCTCTTTGAGGATGAGCACGAAATCGTCGCCCGAGCTGGGGTTGTACACATCCACGGTCCAGGACATCGTCCCGTCGCTGCCGGTCTTCGGCTCCTTCTTGGCAAACAGCGCGTCCAGCACCGGTGATTTGCCCTCGTCCTTCGCCAGCGCGCCCAGTTGCTCGACGCGGTAGCGCACGATGCGCGCGAAGGCCGCGACGAGGCTCGGCACGCGGACCGGTTTCCCGTCGGGCGGCATCGGGCAGTCGAAGGCGTCATCGCCTGCCGTGCGCGCCACGATGTCGAGCTTCATGCGCAGCCACTTCTTGTCCTGTGCGCGCATGTCCATCGACAGCGTCTTCGCCACCGCGCCCAGGCCGCGCGGCTGCTCGTTGCCGTTGACCCAGACCTCGAACGGATGCGGAGCGCCGTTCTCGACGTGGCCGACGAAGATCGCGAACTTGCCAAACGGCGATTCCACGAGATAGGTCCAGGACGGGTTTCCCGCGGGTAGCTCGGGCCGGCCGGGCCAGCGCAGGCTGTACAGCGCCGGCTTCGGCGCGGCCTCCAACCGGATGCGGCGATCGACGTCGGTGGTATCGAGGTCGTTGGGCGTTTGCGCTTCCGGCTTCGGCACCACCGAGAGCACGCTGCCGAGGACCTTGTTGGGGCGATAGGTCGTAAGACCCTTCAGCCCCGATGCCCAGGCTTCGAAGTACAAGCCCTTGAAGTCGTTGTAGGGATAGTCCTCGGCGACATTCACGGTCTTGCTGATGGCCGAGTCGACGAACGGGGACACGGCGGCCACCATGCGCATGTGGTCGAGCGCGGAGATTTCCAGCGCCGTGGCGAACTGCTCCGGGAGCATGCTCACGTCGCCCCCGAGATGCCGGTACAGACGCCAGGCGTGGTCCTCGACGTCGTAGATCTTCTGCGACCCGTCGTGCTCCCGCTTCTTGCGCTGGTAGGTCCAAGAGTAGGGAGGCTCGATGCCGTTGCTGGCGTTGTCCGCAAACGCCAGAGAAATCGTGCCGGTCGGCGCGATCGACAGCAAATGACTGTTGCGGATCCCGTGCTCGCGGATCAGGCCCTTGAGCTTTTCCGGCAGGCGCGAGGCGAAGCGCGGCGCGGCAAGGTATTTGTTCTTGTTGAGCAGCCGGAACGCGCCTTTCTCTTTGGCCAGCTCGACCGAGGCGACATAGGCTTCGTCGCGCATGACCTCGGCAATCTTGGCCGCCACACTGCGCGCCGCCTCAGTGTCGTAGCGCAGACCAAGCATGATCAATGCATCGCCCAGGCCGGTAAAGCCCAGACCGACGCGCCGCTTGTTCATGGCCTCGGCGCGCTGCTGCGGCAGCGGCCACTCCGTCACATCGAGGACGTTGTCGAGCATGCGCACCGCCGGGTGCACGACCTTGGTAAAGCCCTCGAAATCGAACCGCGCCTTGGGCGAGAGCGGATCAGCGACATACAGAGTCAAGTTGATGCTGCCCAGGCAGCAGCAGCCGTAGGGAGGCAACATTTGTTCGCCGCAAGGATTGCTCGCCTCGACGATCTCGCAATAGGAGAGGTTGTTGTCAGCGTTGACCCGGTCGAGGAATATCACCCCAGGCTCGGCATGATCGTACGTGGATGCCATGATCTGCTGCCACAGATCGCGTGCCTTGACCGTGCGGTAGACCCACAGCCCGTCGCTGCGCTCGCGTGGCGGCCCGTCACGCCAATCGGGTCCGGGCGTGGACCTGTGCGCCAGTTCCCAGTCCGCGTTGCTCTCCACTGCGTGCATGAAGCCATCCGTTACCGCCACGCTGACGTTGAAGTTGCGCAGCTCGCCGCGGTCCTTGGCGTGAATGAACTCCTCGATGTCGGGGTGATCGCAGCGCAGGATACCCATCTGCGCGCCGCGGCGTGCGCCAGCCGACTCGACCGTCTCGCAGCTCTGATCGAACACGCGCATGTAGGACACGGGCCCGCTGGCGCTGCTGTTAGTGCCGCGTACCAGCGCGCCCTTCGGGCGGATGGACGAGAAATCGTAGCCGACACCGCCGCCGCGGCGCATCGTTTCCGCTGCCTCGAGCAGAGCGACGTAGATCCCCGGCTTGCCATCCACCGTTTGCGACACCGAATCGCCTACCGGCTGCACGAAGCAGTTGATCAGCGTGGCCTGCAGCTGTGTTCCGGCGGCCGAGTTGATCCGTCCGCCTGGGATGAACCCGTTTTCCAGGGCCTCATAGAACAGAGGCTCCCACTTGGCGGGGTCGGCCTCGGCCTCGGCCAGCGCACGCGCCACGCGACGGCGCACGTGCTCCACGGTTTTCTCGTCGCCTTTGGCGTACTTCTCCAACAGCACGTCGAGGCTGACTTGCTGCGGCGGGAGGGAAAGGAGGGTGTCGTTGAGCTTCATCAGCATCGAGGCCGCAATGCCTATGCAGCAGCTAACTCGAATCCGCAATGATACTGCGGATGGTACCGCAACAGCGCGCGGGGCAAGCCTCAGTCCCCGCCGTTGAATTTGAGGATCGTTGCCTTGATGACCTCGGTGATTGCCGCCTCCGCTTGCTCCGATTCCGGGTGCGCGGTCACAACCCGAGCCACGACTTTCGTGTCGCCGAGGTCCGCGCCGTAGACCGCGGCGTTGTGGCCCGAATCGGGCATGCGATCGAACTCCCCGCGGGCATAGATCCGAATGGTGACATGACATGCGTCCGGACCCAGCAGCCGGTCTGCGTACCGGGCGCCGCCATCGGCGTTCACCCCCGTGTTGTAGTCGATGTGCCACCCGCCCCTGACCTTGCCCGGCGTGCCGTAGCCGTCGCGCGCCTGGTTCCAATAGCGCAGTTGCGGGAGTCTGCCGCGTAGCTTGGCGATGCCGGCGTCCACGGCATCCAGGAACTTGCCCGTGCGCCGTTCCGCTTCCTCCGTCCCCGTGGCGTGCAGCGGGAAGCAAAGCCACAACAGGCCCAGGATGACGAGGCCTCTGACCATTGCTTTCACCGAGTTGTCTGCTGAAGTGGTGTCGCCGCAGTCAAATGACGCAAACGCGCCTTCCAGCCAGCGACCGCAACGGCTTGCACGATGCGTCTTGGCATGATTGTTTGCATTATCGGCGGTTGATCTCTCGCTGTGCAATCCATACATCGAGCGAGCGGCGCAGCTGTTCCTGCAGGACGACGGCCGGCGTCCCATGGACGCGACTCCCGGCCGGGATGCAGGGTATCCTTTACTATTGCGCGGGCTGCAGGCAGACGGCCGGTATGGCCTTGCGCAGGTCGTGGCGTCCAAGTTCAATTGAAGGGAGCAAACGATCGTGACTGCTCTACCCACTGTCTACGTATCGCACGGTGCGCCGACCCTGGCGCTCGACCCTGGGCACACCGGCTTCGCGCTCGCTGCGCTCGGCCGCGAACTCCCGCGCCCCGAGGCGATCCTGATGGTGTCGGCCCATTGGGAAACGGCGCGCCCCACGACAAGCACCGCCCCGCGCCCCGAAACCATCCACGATTTTGGCGGTTTCCCCGATGAGCTGTATCGGATGACTTACCCGGCCCCGGGGGCGCCGGACGTCGCGCGGCGGGCGAAGGAGTTGCTGGACGCTGCTGGAATCGGCGCCGAGCTGGATCCCCGGCGTGGACTGGACCATGGTGCGTGGGTGCCGTTGCGGTTTCTCTATCCCGCCGCCGACATTCCGGTGACTCAGCTTTCGATCCAGCCGCCGCTTGGCCCGGGGCATCAGTATCGTGTAGGCGAAGCATTGCGCGCCCTGCGCGAAGCCGGAGTCCTGATCATCGGCTCGGGGAGCCTCACCCACAATCTCCAAGAGCTGCGCATGGGCGGAGCCAGGCCGGCTGCGGAGCCGTATGCACTCGCGTTCCAGCAGTGGGTCTACCAAGCCATCAAAGCCAGCGACATTGCGGCCTTGCTCGACTACCGGCGCATAGCGCCCCAAGCCGTACGCGCCCATCCAACCGACGAGCATTTCCTCCCGTTGTTCGTCGCGCTGGGGGCGGCGGGAAGTTTCATCTCGGCCCGCCGCGTGAACGATGAGATCACTTTTGGCGCGCTGGCAATGGATGCCTACCTCTTCGAGACGGCCGATGCTTCGACGGCGCAGCAGTTGCATGTCGCCTGACGCGCAATCACTACACGCCACGCACTGACATGGATCCCTCAAGCCATCAAGACCGGATCTTGGATCAGTTCACCCGTCAGGCCACTCCGTTCTCGACCGCCAAAACGATCGCTGACGAGAAAGCGCTGCGGTTGCTGGTGGAGTTCAGCGGGGCGGGGCCGGACGATACTGTGCTCGATGTCGCCTGCGGCGGCGGGCTGGTCGTTTGTGCGTTCGCGCAGACGGTGCGGCACGCAACCGGCATCGACGTGACGCCGGCGATGCTGGAGCGTGCCCGGATTCTCGCCCAGGACAAGGGACTCGCCAACCTGTCCTGGGACCAGGGCGACGTGCAGGCTCTCCCTTACCCAGACGCGAGTTTCTCCATCGTGGTGTCGCGCTTCACCTTCCATCATTTTCTCGATCCGCTCGCGGTCCTCAAGGAAATGATCCGCGTGTGCGCTCCGGGCGGCCGGGTCGTGGTGGCCGATGTGGAAGCCGCGGACGACCCGGTCAAGGCGGCCGAGTTCAACCGAATGGAGAAGCTGCGCGACCCATCGCATGTCCGCGCGATGCCTGTGACCGAGCTTAGGGGACTGTTCGATGCCGCCGGCCTGCCGGAGCCACGCATGGTGACCTACGAACTGCGCGACGAGCTCGAGAATCTGCTGCAACGCTCGTTTCCCAACCCTGGCGATGATGCCAAGATCCGTCAGATCTTCGCCGCTTCTGCGATCGACCACCGCCTCGGCATCTTTGTCCGTCGCGATGGAAATCGCTTTCACTACGCCTATCCGGTCGCCGTGCTGGCCGCAGACCGGGCGTAGACTTCAGCGTTCGCAGCAACCGAGCGCGTAGCGCGACTCGTTAACCCGAAGGAGACAGCATGACAGCGCCGTCGCCCATTGCGTTCTTGGAAGCGCTCAGCGCCTATCAAAAGACAGAGGCGATGCGCGCAGCCCTCGCCTTGGATCTGTTCAGTGCCATCGCGCAGACCCGGGGTTCCGTGTCCGAGGTTGCAGCGCGCTGCGCTGCAAGCGAGCGCGGCGTCCGAATATTGTGCGACTTTCTCGTCATCCAAGGATTCCTCTCGAAGGCGAACGGGCGCTACGCGCTCGCACCGGATATCGCGCCGTTCTTGGTCAAGAGCTCGCCGGCCTACCTCGGCGACTCGGTGGAGTTCCTGCTGTCCCCCGATCTGGTGGCGGGGATGCATGACCTCGCGTCCTGCGTGCGCCGGGGCGGGACAACGGTTTCGGCGCGCGGCACGATGGAAACGCAGCACCCGGTGTGGGTGAAGTTCGCGCGCGTGATGGGGCCCGTCGTCGGGCGCTCTGCTCCTTTCGTCGCCGAGCTGGTGGACCCTAAGGCGGATCGACCGTTGGAGGTGCTGGACATCGCCGCCGGCCACGGCCTGTTCGGGATCGCCTTCGCGCAGCGCAACCCGCGCGCCCGCGTCACAGCGCAGGATTGGACCCCGGTGCTCGAGGTTGCCCGCGAACATGCCCGGCAGGCGGGCGTGATCGATCGCCACCGTCTGCTCCCTGGCGACGCGTTCGAGGTGGATCTCGGAACGGGTTACGACGTGGCGCTGCTCACGAATTTCCTGCACCACTTCGACATGCCGACCTGTGAACGCCTGCTCGGGCGTGTCGCACGCAGTCTAAAGCCGGGTGGCGCAGCGGTCACGCTCGAATTCGTGCCGAACGAGGATCGCGTTACGCCGCCCGCCACCGCAGCATTCGCGCTCATGATGCTGGCGAGCACCGCGGCAGGCGATGCATACACCTTCAGTGAGTATCAGTCGATGTTGCGGGACGCTGGGTTCTCGCGGAGCACGCTGCACCCTGTCCCGGAGAGTCCTCAGAGCGTGATCCTTTCTGTGCTCTAGGCAAGCTCTGAGCAAGTCTCGCAGGCGCGGCCGAGACGAACCCTATTGCTGCGCTACCGACTCCAGCGCGACCCATTTCTTGCCGTTGAACCGGTGCAGAACCATCTTCTTGATGGGGGTGTAGTCGGTGCTGCTGGTGTTGAGCCTGATGCCCGGTAACAGCATTGGCAGCTCAAGGTCTTTAAGGTTGGCTGCCTGGCGCATAAGGTTTTCCCGCGTCAGATCGTCCCCGCAACGCTTCAGCACCTGAACCAGCAGGTACGCATAGTTGTAGCCGGCGACATTGTATAAATCCGCGGCGTCTCCCTCGGGATAGTAGCGCTTCATGAACTTCAGATACTCCTGCATCTGAGGATCGTTGGTCCACTGCTCATCGGTGGGATCCTTGATGGCGAGCGCGGAGATGAGACCAACGGACCTCTCCAGCCCTGCGGGCTTCAGCACGGCCTCGATCGAAGCCACGGGGAAGGCAATGAAGAACAGCGGCTTCCACCCCAGGTCGTGAACCTTTCGGATCGCCTGCGCGGCGCCCTTGGGGGTGGCCACGACAAACAGCGTGTCAGCCCCCGAGCCGTGCAGGGTAATGATTTGCGAGTCGACGGTGGGATCCGTGGGCTCGTACGACGCCCGGGCTGCGATCAACCTTGCCGCATTGGGCCCGAGCGCGTCCTCGAACACTTTGACGTAGTCCTTGCCGTAGTCGTCGTTCTGGTAGAGCAGCGCGATCTTTGCGTTGGGACGGTGCTGGAATATGTATCTCGCGTACAGCGGCGCGTCGGCCTGCGGCGTCGGCGTGATCGCCATGGTCCATGGATAGCGGTCCGGATGGTTCCACTTCATGCTTGCAGAGGCGATGAACAGCTGCGGCACGCGTTTGGCGTTGAGGTACTGCTGAATCGACGCGTTGTGCGCCGTGCCCAACGAGCCGAACAGGAGCAGGACCTCTTCGCTCTCCACCAGCTTGCGTGTCTGCTCTACGGTCTTGGGCGGGCTGTACCCATCGTCGAGCGAGATGAGCCGGATCTTGCGGCCGTTGATTCCACCCTGCTCGTTGACTTTGACGAAGTACGCCGCCTCGGTCTTGCCTAGCGTGCCCAAAGCCGACACCGGCCCGCTGTAGGGCATCGTCTGGCCGATCTTGATCTCGGTGTCGGTCACGCCAGGACCGTATTGTTTTTGCGCCAGTACCGGCACCGGCGCCGCCAGCGCCAGTGCGCCCAGCAACGCGCCCAACGGCGTAAACCGATTGAGCTTCATCACACTCTCCCCCTCCAGAGGTCGCCAAGATCGATTACCAATTCCACTATATATGATGTTAAGGGAGCACCGGTTGCAGATCGCTTACACCAGCGCGGCGGAGACGGGCATTTTCAGATTGTGACCGGCAGACAGTCGGCCAGAAGGAGAAACCCAGACGAAGGCGAACGCTTTCGCAACACGGAGGGCCTAACGGCTACCGTACTCCCTCGGCGGCAGCGACTTCAGATAGAGCCGGACAGCCTTCATCTCGTCATCGGTCATCTGTCCGAGCACCTTCCAGGGCATGTACTTCGTATCGAATTGATGCCCTCGGGGCGTGACACCGGTCCGAAGCGCGTTGATGAACTCGGCTTCGGACCACTGCGCCAGCGCCGCGCCGGGATAGGGGGTCAGGTTCAACGGCGGTGGCCAATCCCGCGGCGTCCCGGGAATCTTGCCGCCGGTAAACGTCTTCCCGTGACAGCCCGTGCAGCGCACGGCGAGATATTTGCCGTACTCGACCGTGACCCCCGCACGCGGTGCGGGTGGACGTGCTGCGTTGTGATCGATGCGCTCTGCGGCCAGCAATGGCAGATCCTTCATGACCAGCATCAGCACGCGCCCCATCGCGGATACGGCGCTGGCGGGAAGCTCGTTGTCCACCGCCGGAACTGTCTTGAGATAGGCGATGAGCGCGCCCAGGTCAGCGTCGCTGAGCGCGTAGAACTCCTTCGACGGCATCACGAGAAGAGGCTTGCCGTCGGGCCGGACGCCGTGGCGGATGGCGCGGATCCAATCCTGGTCTGCGAAAGCGATGCCGCCCTTGCCGCTGGTCAGGTTGGGAGCGACGAAGCGCCCGAGCATGGCGTTCTCGAAGAACACGCGGCCGGACAGGTCCTGCCCATGGCAGTCGATACAGCCGCTGATGATTGCCAAGTGATGCCCGTGCGCGACGGCTGCGGGTTGCTTCGGAATGGCGACGTTCTCGGCGGGAACCGCGTAACGGTGCGCGAGGCGCGCTTGGCTCAAGGCGAACACAGTCGCTGCAGCCAGCACCAGCAGCGCTAGCAGGGCGATCGCGATGCGCCAGAGCCACTTGCGCAGGCGCTTCATCTCTCGGACTAACGGGCCCGCTGCGCCAGGAAGGTGTGCAACACTTGTGCGGTGTGCGACGAGCCCACAGCCGTGATCACGTCGTCGGGACAGCCCTGCGCTACGACGCGTCCGCCGGCGTCGCCGCCTTCAGGTCCGAGGTCGATGATCCAGTCGGCGTCGGCCATCACATCGAGATTGTGCTCGATCACCACGACCGTGTTGCCGGCGTCGACCAGACGGTGCAACACGCGGATGAGTTTTTCCACGTCGGCCATGTGCAATCCGACGGTGGGCTCGTCGAGGACGTAGAGGGTGCGTATGCTGGTGTCCGACGACGCCCCCGCCCCGCCCCTCCCCCGCGAGCGAGGGAGGGAGCCGTCGCGCGTCTTGGCAAGTTCGGTGACCAGCTTGATGCGCTGCGCCTCGCCGCCGGACAGCGTCGGGCTCTGCTGGCCGAGCGTGATGTAGCCCAGCCCCACGTCCTGCAGCAGCTTGAGGGCATGGTGGATGGAGCGGTGGGCGGAGAAGAACTCAGCCGCCTCGTCTACGCTCATGGCCAGCACGTCGCCGATGCTTTTGCCCTTGAAGCGCACCGTCAACGTCTCGGGCGAGAAGCGCGCGCCGCCGCACGCTTCGCAAGTGACCTTGACATCGGGCAGGAAGCTCATTTCGATGGTCTTCAGCCCTTGGCCTTCGCACGAGTCGCAGCGGCCGCCCGCAGTGTTGAAGGAAAAACGCCCAGGCCCGTAGCCCCGCATGCGAGCTTCGGTGGTCTCCGCGAACATCTTGCGGACCGCGTCCCAGAAGCCGACATAAGTCGCCGGGCAGGAGCGGGGTGTCTTGCCGATCGGGGTCTGGTCCACCTCCAGCACACGACCGACCTGCTCCCAGCCGCGGATGTTGTGGCACCCGTAGAACCCGGCATCGCTGCGCCGCCGCTGGGCTCCGAGCAGCTGCACGAGGTTCTCGTGCAGCACGTCGCGCGCGAGTGTGCTTTTCCCGCTGCCGGATACGCCGGTGATGACAGTGATCCGCCCGAGTGGGACGCGGACGTCCACGTTCTTGAGGTTGTGGAGGCGCGCGCCGATCACGTCGATGCGTGGGGTGCTCCGTTCTACCGCGCGGCGGGGCTGGAGCGGGTGTCGCAGCGGGTTCGAAAGGAACCTGCCGGTGACCGACTCGGCCTGCTGCATTAACGCCTCGGCCGAACCCTGCGCCACGACCCGCCCGCCCAGCGTGCCGGCGCCGGGCCCCAGGTCGATGACGTGTTCGGCGTGGCGGATGGTGTCCTCGTCGTGCTCCACGACCACCAGCGTGTTGCCTTTGGACTCGAGCTTGGCCAGCGTTTCCAGCAGGATGCGGTTGTCGCGGGGGTGGAGGCCGATGGTGGGCTCGTCCAGGATGTAACACACGCCGCGCAGGTTGGAACCGAGCTGGGAGGCAAGCCGGATGCGCTGCGCCTCGCCACCTGAGAGCGTTGGCGCCGAGCGGTCCAGCGACAAATAGGACAGTCCCACGTCACGCAGGAAGGACAGCCGCGCCTTCAGTTCCGCCAGGATGTCGCGCGCAACCTCGCGCTCCCGACCCTCCATGTGCAGATCTTGGAAGAAGCGCTCGACCGAGGCCACGGGCAGCGTGGTGATGTCGGCGATGGACTGGCCGCGGAAGCGCACATGCAGGGCCGTGGGGTTCAAGCGCTTGCCCTCGCACGCGGGGCAGATTTCGTCGACCTCGAGCCACTCCAGCCAGGAGTCGAGCACGTGGTCCTCGGTGCCGGTCTTCTCCCGCTCCTCGTCCCAGCCGACGTCGCTGAGCTTCAAGCCCGTGCCGTAACAGGTGTCGCACCAGCCGTGCTTGGAGTTGAAGGAGAACAAGCGAGGATCGAGCTCGGGGAAGCTGCGTCCGCAGGAGGGGCAGGCACGCTTAGTCGAGAAAGCGACTTCGCTGACCTGTGCCTTCCCTTGCATCAACCCATCTAACGGCGCGATGACCTGCACGGCGCCTTTGCCGAAATCGAGCGCGCGCAGGAGCGCTTCACGCAGCGCCGTCTCATTCGCAGGGTCGACCTCGAGGTCAGCGACCGGCAGCTCGATGCTGTGCTCCTGGAACCTCGACAGCCGTGGCCACTGGGCGGTGGGCAGGAACTCGCCGTCCACGCGCAGGTGCGTGTAGCCTTTGGCTGCAGCCCACTTCGCCAGATCGGTGTAGTAGCCCTTGCGCGCCACAACCAGCGGCGCCAGCAGCCCGATATGCTTCCCGCGGTAGTCTCGCAGCAGCCGTGCCGCAATGGCGTCGAAGCGCTGCGGCTCGATGGCGACGTCGCAATCGGGGCAGTACTGCGTGCCGAGTTTGACGAACAGCAACCGCAGGAAGTGGTACAGCTCGGTCAAAGTGGCGACCGTGCTCTTGCGCCCGCCACGGCTGGTACGCTGCTCGATGGCCACGGTCGGCGGAATGCCGAAGATGGCGTCGACATCGGGACGCGATGTGGGCTGCACGAACTGGCGCGCGTAGGCGTTGAGCGATTCCAGATAACGACGCTGGCCTTCGGCGAAAACGATGTCGAACGCGAGCGTGCTCTTGCCGCTGCCGGACACGCCGGTGATCACGCTGAACTTTTCACGCGGAATCTCCACGTCGAGACTCTTGAGATTGTGCTCGCGGGCGTTATGGATGCGGATAGCGCCGTCGGAGCGCGGAGCAGGGGCCCCGCTTGCGGGGATGCGACCGTGGAGACGAGCGCCGGCCGCCGACAGCTCGTTGCTGGGAGCTAGCGCCTCGCGTTCGGAGGCGGCGCTGCCCCCACCCCCTCCCCAACCCTCCCCCGCTCGCTGGTGAGGGAGTGCGGATGCCACTGTGACAGGCTCAGCCGCAACCGGCTTTGCGGTCTGCACCAATCCGCTGAGCGCAGTTTCGTAGCGCTTCAACGCGACGCCAGTGTGAGAGCGCGTGTTCGCCACGACCTCGGCAGGCGCTCCCACACATACCACCTCTCCGCCCGCGTCACCGCCTTCGGGACCGAGATCGATGATCCAGTCGGCGGCACCGATCACGTCGAGGTTGTGCTCAATCACCACCAGCGAATGACCGGCCGCGATGAGCTGCCGGAAAGCCCCGAGCAACTTGGCGATATCGTCGAAGTGTAGGCCGGTGGTGGGTTCATCGAAGAGGAAAAGGTTCCCCCGGCCCAGGTGAACAGGGCTGGGTCCGGCTCCGGATCGAAACCTGCCGGGGTGACGGCGCGATGACGGCAGTACCGTCGCCTGTGCAAGATGCCCGGCCAGCTTCAGCCGCTGTGCCTCTCCGCCCGATAGTGTGGGAACCGGCTGGCCCAGCTTCAGATATTCGAGGCCGACGTCGGCCAATGGCTGCAGCACTGCCAGCACTCCCGGCCTCTCGGCGAAGAATGCAACGGCCTCGGAGACCGTCATCTCGAGGACGTCGGCTATGGACTTGCCGGTCGTGGATCCTTTCCCCGATAGCGAGACTTCCAGCACCTCGTCGCGGTAGCGCCTGCCGTCGCAGTCCGGGCAGCGCAGGTAGACGTCGGACAGGAACTGCATTTCCACGTGCTCGAAGCCGTTGCCGCCGCAGGTGGGGCAGCGGCCGTTACCCGAGTTGAAGCTGAACGTCCCAGGCGTGTAGCCGCGCTCCTTCGCCAGCGGCTCCTTCGCGAAGATCTGTCGGATGGCGTCGAACGCGCCGACGTAGCTTGCAGGGTTGGAGCGCGTAGTCCGCCCGATGGGCGCCTGATCCACCATCACTACGTCGGCGATCCGCTCGTGGCCGAGAACCGCGCAGTGCGCGCCGGGGGCCTCGGTCGGCTTGCCTTTGTGCTTGCGCAACGCGGCGTACAGCACGTCGTGCACCAGCGTGGACTTGCCCGATCCGCTCACGCCAGTGACGCAGACGAGGCGCTGCAGCGGGATTGCGACGTCGATGGTCTTGAGATTGTGCTCGGCTGCGCCAAGGATCTCCAAAGAATGGGGGATCTCCAAAGAATGGGGGATCTGCAAAGACCGGGTGTCACCTCCTGCCGTCATTCCAGCGGAAGCCCGCCCCGGACCGCGATTCAGGGCTGGAATCCAGTTGGTGTCCGATTCCCCGGATCGTGGCGCGCCCGGGAAGGACGACCCAGGGTCTACGCGTTTTCGTCCCGCTATGTAGTCGGCAGTCAGCGTTTGCGCGCGCGCCAGATCCTGCGGCGCTCCGGAAAAGACGATCTGCCCGCCGCGCTCGCCCGGCCCCGGCCCCATATCGAGTATGCGATCGGCCTCGAGCATGATCTGCGGGTCGTGCTCCACCACCACCAGCGAGTTGCCGGCGTCGCGCAACCGCTTCATCACGTCGATCACGCGCCCCATGTCGCGCGGATGCAGGCCGATGGAAGGCTCGTCCAGAACGAAGAGCGTGTTGACGAGCGATGTGCCGAGCGCGGTGGTGAGATTGATGCGCTGCACCTCGCCGCCCGATAACGTGCGCGACTGGCGATCGAGCGTGAGATAGCCGAGCCCGACCTGGCTCAGATAGTCGAAGCGTGCGCGGATCTCGGTCAAGAGCAAATCGGTTGCTTCGTCCAGCGGAATGTCGGAGGGCGGAGCAGGGGCCCCTTTTGGGGATGCGACCCCGGAGACGTTCGGGGCGTCCGCGCTACCCACGTCAGACGCTTGCCGCGGTTTGCGCACGGACGCCCACGGTAAGTGCAGGTGCGCGAAGAACTCCCGCGACCGATCGATCGGCAGCAGCATGACGTCGTGCACGGTTAAGCCGGGCAGCGACCGTAAGGTTGCATCAGGCAGCGCGAGCGTGTGTGGACGGAAACGCTTTTCGGGTGCCAGCACAGCGTCTGCGTCCGGCTTCGTGCCCAGGCGCCATAGCAACGCATCGGGTTTCAGGCGAGCGCCATCGCACACCGTACAGGCGGTGTAGGCGCGATATTTGGAGAGCAGCACGCGGATGTGCATCTTGTAGCTCTTGCTCTCGAGCCACGCGAAGAAACGGCGTACGCCATACCATTTGCCCGGCCATGACTTTCTCCAGCTAATCCAGCCGGCATCGCCCTCGAGCACCCAGTGCCTATGCTTCTCGGACATGTCGCGCCACGGCGTGTCCATAGGCACGCCGCGCTTGGGAGCGTACTTCTCGAGATCGTCCTGGCATTCGCTGAAGCTCGGGGTCTGCCACGGCTTGATGGCGCCTTCGCGCAGCGTCTTCGACTCGTCCGGGATGACCAGGCCGAAGTCGATTCCGATGATGCGCCCGAAGCCGCGGCAGGCGTCGCAGGCGCCGATCGGCGAGTTAAACGAAAACAGGCTCGGCGTGGGATCGTGGTAGTGGATGTCGCACTCGGCGCAGTGCAGATCGGAGGAAAAGCGCCAGGGCGCACCCTCACCCCCGGCCCCTCGCCCGACGGGTGAGGAGAGTTCCGCTGCATGCTCGACTGGAGCTTCCTCTCCCCCGTTGCGAGAGGGGCTATGGGTAAGGGCGCTCTCCTCGGGCCGCGCGTGCACATCTACCCGTCCCTGCCCGACACGCAGTGCGGCTTCCAGCGCTTCGATCACACGCGCGCGCTCGACGCCCGAGAGGCGGAAGCGGTCCTGCACAATTTCCAACAAGCCCTTCTTGTGCGCATAGACGCGGGTATAGCCCTGTTGCTCGAGCAGTTGACGCACCTCGGCCTCGGAGAAGTTCTTCGGCACCGCGACGGGGAATGTGACCACCAGCCTGGGATCGCCTGCGGCCTGCGCTCGACGCGCAAGCTCCGCGAAGATGGTATCCGGGGTATCGCGCCGCACCGGACGGCCGCATCCGCGACAATGGAGCTGGGCAGCGCGCGCGAACAGCAGCTTCACGTGGTCGTTCAGCTCGGTCATCGTGCCCACGGTGGAGCGCGAGGTGCGCACGGGGTTGGTCTGGTCGATAGCGATGGCCGGAGGTATGCCGTCGATGCGATCGACCTGCGGCTTGTCCATGCGGTCGAGGAACTGCCGCGCGTAGGGCGAGAAGGTCTCCACGTAACGACGCTGGCCTTCGGCATAGAGCGTGTCGAACACCAACGAGGATTTGCCGGACCCCGACACGCCGGTGACCACCACGAGCTGATTCAACGGGATGGCCAGATCGAGGTTCTTGAGGTTGTTCTGGCACGCACCGCGAACGTGGATTGCGTCGCGCGTGCGATCCGGGAGGTTGATGTCTCGGGGCTTCATTCGACGGGAAGGGTTAATCGTTACGGCGGCAGCGGCACGGCGAATCCGGTGCAGCGCGTCATTGTACAGCCATGCGCAACGTTGCCCGGTGTGCGCGACGCTTACGTAGATAGCTTGCCGTCTGGCTCGACGAGCGGCACTGACAAGGCGCCAGGGGTTCGGTTCTGGGGCGCGCGGTCTGTTGCCCCCCAACGGGTATCATTGCACGTCCGCTTCGGCGCGCCCGGCTCAATTTCACTACGGCGCATGCTCTGCGCCCACAGCTTCAAGGTTCCTTCGACCGCCACTGACCAGCGTTGGCCAACCAAGATCATGCGAGCCATACCCCCCACCACCCAGGCGTTGATCTTCATCAACGTCCTGGTCTATCTGCTGCAGCTCGTAACGGGCAATCTCCTGATCGTCTACTTTGGGCTGTGGCCGGTGTCCAGCCCCGACTTTCAGCCATGGCAGCTGGTTACTTACGCGTTCTTGCACGACCGCAGCACCATCGCCCACCTGTTCTTCAACATGCTGGCACTGTTCATGTTCGGGTCGGACATCGAGCGCGTGTGGGGTGGTGGCCGCTATCTGAGGTACTACTTCGTGTGCGTGGTGTCGGCGGCCCTGGCCCAGCTGCTGGTGTCCGGGATCTCCGGCGGTGCACCATATCCCACCATCGGCGCCTCGGGAGGTGTGTTTGGCCTGCTGCTGGCCTTCGGCATGATGTTTCCGCGGCGCATGGTGGTACTGCTGTTTCCGCCTATACCCATGCCGGCCTGGCTGCTGGTCACCCTCTACGGAGCGTTGGAGTTGCTGCTTGGGATCACCGGCACGCAGGCGGGGGTGGCCCATTTTGCCCACTTGGGCGGGATGGCCGGCGGCTTCCTGTTGATCCAGTATTGGCGTGGCCGGCTGCCCATCAAGCCGGGGCGCCGCTGAAGCGGCGGGCTCGCTCCAGCACGCGGCGACCTGCGGCTCGCCGCGATCCTCTTGGTTGGGCGGGTTCCCACTTGACCGCACCTGCGGCACGGCTGCAAACTTGCAGGTCGGGGGGGGTGCACCCAGGGGGGTAGATGAGAAGAGCAAGAACAACATTCCTCGCCTTTGCGGCGATCGTCGCGGCGGCGTATCTTTCGCTACAACCCGCCTTGTCGTCCGAGGACGATCCCGTTGCCGACGAGGTCAAAGCCAAGGGCGATCACGAGCGCGGCGGAAAACTCTACAACAGGTATTGCCGCGGCTGCCATGGGGAAGAGGGAAAGGGGGACGGGCTGACGTTCCAGCCGCACGTCAATAACCTGACTCGGAAGGGTTACATCGAGAACCTGCCAGACTCTTACCTATTCCTGGCAATAACCAAAGGTGGCGCCGGGATCGGCAAGAGCAATGCCATGCCGTCCTGGGAGGGTACGCTCTCGAACCAGCAGATGTTCGACATCATCGCCTACATCCGCAGCCTTCCCCTGAATTGAGATCCAACCCCTCGTTTCACTTTCCCGGGATTTTGAGAAGGAGGTAAGCACCATCGACCAAGTGCAAAGCCGTACCGCTCGGTAACGCAGCGAGCGGAGAATCACTGTCTTCCGTCGTCAAGAACGTCAACGTAGAGGAGGAGGCAATGAGATTGTTCAAGTCTCTGATCGTCGCAGCCCTGGCCGCACCCCTGGCGGCCGCAGTAGCATGGGCTGACATGGAAGCTCAACAGGGCACGGGCAAGGCCGGCGGATGGGCGCCGCGCGTCGCAGTCAAGCCCAACCCGTCCAAGATCGTCGTTCCCAAGGGCTACAAGGTCGGCGTGTTCGTCGCCGGCCTGGACACTCCGTCGGCGGCCACGGTGGACGGCGATGGCAACGTGTGGGTCGCCATTTCCGGCAACCTGTTCGGCGGTCCGGATGGATCCAAGATCGAGCCGCCGCACGTGAAGGTGTTCGACAAGAGCGGCAAGCTGATCAAGGAAATCGGCAAGGGTGTGTTCAAGGCCCACGTGATGAACGAGCTCAGCTACTGTCCGGAGAACAAGAAGACCTACATCCCGGAATACCGTGAGAAGATCTGGGAGATCGACGGGGTGAACGGCGAGCTGAAGCTGATCGTCAAGGACCTGTTCACCGGCGATCACCAGAACGGCGGCATCACCTGCAAGGACGGCTACATTTATTTCGCGCTCGGCCTTCCAAGCAACACGGGCTTCGCCGATCCCGACAACCATGGCTGGACCGATATCCCGAAGGATCCGTACTGGGTGGCGCATCCGGATGGTTTTCCGCCGACTCCGCACGATCCCCCCTGCCGCGACATCGTGCACACCGGCCTGAACGTCAAGTCCTCGGACGGACGTATGACTGGCGGATGGCTTCCGGTAGGCGTGCCCGCCAAACCGGGTCAGGTCATCAAGGCGCAGGTCCCGTGCGGCGGATCGATCATGCGCGTGAAGATGAGCGACAAAGGGCCCGATGGGATCTATCCGCACAACAAGATGGAAGTTTACGCTTTCGGGTTCCGCAACCAGGCCGGCGTGGCTTTCGGGCCGAAGGGCACGAGATTCGAAAATGCTCTGGCAGTCTCGGATAACGGGGGCAACGATCTGGGTCATCGCCGCATCGCGAACAGCGGCGAGAAGCTGTTCATCGTCACCGAGAAAGGCCAGGATGCCGGCTATCCCGATAAGGACGGCTTTGGGTGGGTGACCAACAAGCGCTACAGCCTCTACCGTTGGAGCAGTTCCAAGATCGATCGTCCGTATCCGCAGCTCTATATCGGCGATGAGCCGTACGTACCCAAGCTGCCGCCGTATCACTTCCCGGTACACGTCGACGGTATCCGCGGTGTTCCGCTGATCGGCTCCAATCCAGACCCGAACGGCTACATCAACCCGGTGCTCGAGTGGGACACCAACAACCCGATCGACGGGATCGCCTGGAGCTCGACGAGCTTCGGTACCGGGGATACGACATTGTTTGGGGCGGTATACGGCGTGATCGACAACGGTCCGGAAAGCCTGGTTGCACAGTGGCCGGTGGTCGTGCAGGTGGACTTCCTGAACCCGACCGGGGTCAAGTGGAAGCTGTTTGCGCACAATATCGACCCGGGCCCAAATGCGTATCAGAAGCCCGAGAACCGCGGCGGGTTCGAGCGCACCAACGACGTGGTGTTCAGCAACGACGGAACGACGATGTACGTCGTGGATTATGGCGAGTTGTACATCGACTTCACCATGCCCACGCCCTTCTACTACACGAAGGCTTCCGGGGTGATCTGGACCATTACCCGTACAGGTAACTGATCTGGCGGCGCGCTCGCTCTAGAGCACGCCAGTAACCCCTCCGGCGGAGTGACTATCGGTCGCTCCGCCGGAGTCACGTTGGGAGGAGCTCCTGGCTCCCGGCACTCCCAAACCGACCCCCCGGCGGTATACTCCGAGCCAGGAGGAGAACGGTCAATGGCACTGCTCGGAGAAGTCGTCGAGTTAACAAAGGCAGCGGCCCGCCTTGGCGTGTCCGCGAACCTTTGGGCAGTGATCGCCACGCGGCACTGCAGTGGAACTCTCGAGCCGTGGTACGTCGCACGGCTCACCCACCTCCGGCGTCGAATCGGCATCCAATGAGCCTTTCACGCACGCTGGTGCTGAACGTCGTCGGGCTCACCCCCGCGCTGCTCGAGTACGCGCCGAATCTGAATCGGCTCGCGCGAAATGGCGGATGGCGGCCGCTCGCTACGGTGACGCCCGCCGTTACGACGACGGTCCAGTCCACTTTCGTGACCGGTGGGCTGCCGCGCGATCATGGCATCGTCGCCAACGGCTGGTACTTCCGCGATCTGGCCGAGGTGTGGCTGTGGCGGCAATCTAACCACCTGGTCGACGGCGAGAAGCTGTGGGAGACCGCGCGCCGCCGCGACCCCGCATTCACCTGTGCCAAGCTGTTCTGGTGGTACAACATGTACGCGTCGGCTGACATCGCGGTTACGCCGCGACCGATGTATCCAGCCGACGGGCGCAAGCTGCCGGATATCTACACCAATCCGCCGACGCTGCGCGATGACCTGCAGAAGCGCCTGGGCCAGTTCCCGCTGTTCAGATTCTGGGGGCCGGGCGCGGACATCGTGTCCAGCCAATGGATCGGCCGCTGCGCGCTGGACGTGTTCGAGCGTTCCCGACCCACGTTGACATTGGTATATCTGCCGCACCTCGACTACAACCTGCAGCGGCTGGGCCCGCACGATCCGCGCATCGCACAGGACGTGGCAGCGGTCGACCAGATATGCGGGGAGCTGATCGAAGCGGCACAGCGCGCGGGCGCGCGCGTGATCGCGTTGTCCGAGTATGGCATCACGCCGGTGTCGAATCCCGTGCACATCAACCGCGCACTGCGCCACGCCGGCTTCATCCGTGTACGCGAGGAGCTGGGGCGCGAGCTGCTGGACGCGGGCGCATCGAGTGCGTTTGCCGTAGCCGATCATCAAATCGCGCATGTCTACGTGTCGGAACCGGCGCGGATCCGTGAGGTCAAAACGCTCCTGGAGTCGCTGCCGGGCGTGGACCGGGTGCTGGACGAGGCCGGCAAACGAGAATGCGGGCTGGACCACCCACGCTCGGGTGAGCTGGTGGCCATCGCCCGCGCCGACAGCTGGTTTACCTACTACTACTTCCTCGATGATGAGCGGGCGCCGGACTTCGCGCGCACGGTGGATATCCACCGCAAGCCGGGTTACGACCCGGTCGAGCTCTTCGTCGATCCGCAGCTGCGTCTGCCCAAGGCGCGTATCGCCTGGCGACTGGCGCAAAAGATTCTCGGGTTCCGCTACGTGATGGACGTGATCTCGCTCGACGCGCGGCTGGTGAAAGGCTCGCACGGGCGTCCTGCCGACGATTCGGCCCTCGGACCTCTGTTCATCAGCTCGGCGCCCGAGTTGCTGTCCGAAGATCCGGTCGCCGCGACCCAGGTGAAGGATCTGATCCTCGATCACGTGTTCGCTTCCTCGGCACAGCCGGTCAGGCGGGCGGCATGACAGCGCGCGAGCTGCTCGCCCGCTGGCTCGCACGCCAGCTTCCCGCAGATGCCGCGGCATGGCTCGAGAGGTCTGCCGGACAGATACAGTCGTCGGGGAAGGACTCTGATCTCTATCTCGCCGTGAGCCTGGTCACGCGGAAGCTGGGCAAAGCGGACCTGGTGTTGAGCGATGCCGACTTGCGCGATGCGAATGCAGCTCGCTCGGAGTGGGACCCGCGTGGCTGGAGCGCGGACCAGGCCGCGCGTGTGCTGCTCGTCCTGGCACTGGAGAGAGATCCGCAGCGTCTGTCTCGCGCGCTCGATCAGTTGTGCAACAGCGCCGATGTGAGTGAGCTGGTGGCTTTTTACCGGGGCCTGCCCCTGTATCCCGATCCGCCGCGCTATCTGGGGCGGGCCACCGAAGGGCTGCGCACCAACATCAAGGGTGTGTTCGAGGCCATTGCTCTACGCAACCCCTATCCGAGCGAGCAGTTCCCGCAAGCCGCCTGGAATCAGATGGTGCTCAAGGCGCTGTTCGTGGGGACTGCCCTGTGGCCCATCGTGGGGCTCGACCGGCGTGCAAATGCCGATTTGGCGCGCATGCTGTCGGACTATGCGCACGAGCGCTGGTCCGCAGGCCGGCCGGTGAGCCCTGAGCTGTGGCGATGCGTGGGCCCGCATGCCAGCGGCACGCTGCTGAAGGATCTTGAGCGGGTGCTGAAACAAGGGACGGAACCGGAGCGCAGTGCGGCGGCGCTGGCGCTGCGGGCCTCGCCCGACTCGGCGGCGAGCGCCTTGCTGCAGCGCGACCCAGTCCTGGCCAAGGCCGTAGCCGGCGGCGAGCTGACCTGGGACAGGGTCGTGGCCGCTGCTTGAATGACGGACATACCGATCGCATGGAGGTGACCATGAAGTTCATTGACCCGCACATCCACATGAGCGCCCGCACGACCGACGATTACGAGCGCATGGCCGCCGCCGGCGTCGTCGCGCTGATCGAGCCGGCGTTCTGGCTGGGCCAGCCGCGCACCAATGCCGGTAGCTACATGGACTACCTTTCCAGCCTGGTAGGCTGGGAGCGCTTCCGCGCCGCTCAGTTCGGCATCCGCCACTACTGTGCGATCGGCCTCAACGCCAAGGAGGCGAACAACATTGCGCTCGCAGAAGAGGTGCTCGCCCTGCTGCCGCGCTACCTGTTGAAGGAAGGTGTAGTGGCGCTGGGTGAGATCGGCTTCGACGACCAGACCCCGGCGGAGGAAAAGTACTACCGCGCACAGCTCGACATGGCCAAGGAGCTGGACATGGTGGTCATGGTCCACACGCCGCACCGGGACAAGAGGACCGGGACCATCCGCAGCATGGAGATCGCCGTGGAGCAGGGCCTGGCGCCGGGGCGCGTCATCATCGACCACAACAACGAAGAGACGGTGGAAGACGTGCTCGACCGTGGCTTCTGGGCCGCGTTCACGCTCTATCCTCACACCAAGATGGGCAATGAGCGCATGGTCGAGATCGCGCGCCGCTATGGCTCGGAGCGCATCATCATCGATTCGAGCTCCGACTGGGGCGTGTCCGACCCCTTGGCGGTGCCGAAGACCGCGCGCCTGATGCTCGAGCGCGGCATTGCCGCAGAGGACGTCGAGAAAATCTCCTACCGCAACGCGCTCGTCGCCTACGGGCAGACCGGGCAGATGGCCGAAAAGGATTGGCTCGACCCTGCCGCCATCGACCAGCGCACCCTGTTCGAAGGCAACTCGGTGCTGCGCGGTCAGCAGCCGCGCATCGACGAGCTGCAACAGATCCCGGAGCGCATCAAGGATCTGGTGTTCAAGTGACGAGTGAGTGACAGAGAGAAGGCGTGAATGAGCGATGGGGCCCCCACCCTGGCCCTCCCCCGCACGCGGGGGAGGGGAACTTCTCTTAACCTTTCACCCTTCACGCCCTCAACCTCGCCGCTGAGCACTTTGGTCAGTCTCTGCAGATCATGAAAGATACAAAGCCAACCCCATCGCAAATCATAGAGCCGGGCGCCTTCGGCGCGGTCTACCACCAGCGCTTCGCGGTCCAGTACGACTACCCGGTGCACTTCACTCACGACCTGTTCTCGCGCGACAACCCTGTGTTCGTCGACGCCCTCTCGCGCAAGGAGCCCAACAAGCGCCACCGCTTCTTGGCCTTCATCGACGCCGACGTGGCCGCCAGCTGGCCGGCTCTGGCGCATGACATCTGCGCCTACGTCGAGCACCACGGCGAGCGGCTGCAGCTTTTGGCCCACCCCGAGACCATCGTCGGGGGCGAACAGGTCAAGCACGACCCCGAGCTGGTCACGCGCCTGCAGCGCCGGCTGCTCGATCTGGGGGTGGATCGCCACTCCTACATCGTAGCCATCGGCGGGGGAGCTTTCTTGGACATGGCCGGCTTCGTAGCTGCCACCGTGCATCGGGGCGTGCGCCATGTGCGCGTGCCCACCACCGTCCTGTCACAGAACGACTCGGGTGTGGGCGTCAAAAACGGCGTCAACGCCTTTGGCGTCAAGAACTTCGTGGGCAGCTTTGCGCCGCCTTTCGC